>ENA-UOJV01001689-UOJV01001689.1-human-gut-metagenome-genome-assembly--contig:-C82-NODE-1689-length-22372-cov-40.390017_pt1 | contig 22372 bp, 18 predicted proteins | sample MGYA00242356_ERZ723903 | MGnify/ENA metagenome assembly ERZ723903
GGCATCTGCCGCACCTCGCTCGCCGTATCGGCACTTAGAATTGTGCGGTGTTGCCCTAAATACAATTTCTAATGCGGTTTTCGCGATTTCTGATGTTTCTATGAATTTTTGACTTCTTGATGCTTTTACTTTTTCGGATACACCCTAGGATACACAAAATAGATTGATAAAATATGTCAGCAGCAGAGGTGACAAAATGGAATTCCCGAAAGACTTTTTGTGGGGTGCGGCATCGGCAGCGGCACAGGTGGAAGGCGCCTGGAATGAGGACGGCCGCGGGCCGAGCATCTGGGATGTGCTGTACCCCGGCCACACCAAATATAACGAGGGCCCTCTGCAGGCGTGCGACCACTACCACCGCTACCGTGAAGATGTGGCCCTGATGAAAAAGATGGGGCTGAAAAGCTATCGCTTCTCGGTCAGCTGGTCCCGCATCCTGCCCGATGGCACGGAAAAAATCAACCAGAAAGGCATTGCGTTCTATCAAAGCCTTGTGCGGGAGCTGAAAGCCGCGGGCATTGAGCCGATGGTAACGCTGTACCATTGGGATTTGCCGTATGCGCTGTATTTGCAGGGCGGATGGAAGAACCCGCAGATCCCGGATTGGTTTGCAGCGTACACCAAAATTGTGGTGGAAGCCCTGTCTGACCAGGTACAGTATTGGATGACCCTGAACGAGCCGCAGTGCTTTGTGGGCATCGGCCATCTGCAGGGGCGGCATGCGCCGTTCCTTGATGAACCGGCCAGCCTGCGCCCCGTGACTCGCCATGTACTTTTGGCCCATGCCAAAGCGGTACAGACCATCCGCCAGTATGCAAAGCTGCCGCCTAAGGTGGGGTATGCTCCCACCGGACCAGTGTTTTCGCCCTGCGGGGACGAAAGCGAAGCCGCCATCGCCGAAGCTTACCGCCGGACGATGGAGGTGGAAGGCTGCTATTCCATCAGCTGGTGGTGCGACCCCGTTCTGCTGGGCAGGGTGCCGGAGCCGATGGCCAAAGCCCTGGGGGCGGATGTGTTCACCCCGCAGGAACTGGAGCTGCTGCACCAGCCGCTGGATTACCTGGGCTTTAACGTCTACAATGCCTGCGCGGCCCAGCAGCCGGGCAGCGAGTATACCGCCAACACCTGGCAGGGCAGCCCGCGCACTGCGATGGAATGGCCCATCACGCCGGACTGCATCTATTGGGCCATCCGCTTTTTGAACCAGCGGTATGGTCGACCCATCCTGATTACCGAGAACGGTATGGCCAACACAGATTTTGTGATGCTGGACGGTAAAGTGCACGACCCGCAGCGCATTGATTATGTGCACCGCCACCTGCTGGCCGCCCGCCGTGCCTTGCAGGAGGGCTACCCGCTGATCGGTTATACCTACTGGTCAATCATGGATAACTATGAGTGGGCCGAAGGCTACAGCAAGCGCTTTGGGCTGATTTATGTGGACTACCGCACCATGGAACGCATCCCCAAGGATTCCGCTGCGTGGTACGTCCATGTGATCGCCACAAACGGCAGCGAGCTGTAAAATGCAAAACATATGTCAGGGGGAAGCTCTGCGCAGGGCTTCCCCTTGACTTTTTGTATGCTGCGCTTTATAATTTGAAAAGACTACCGATTTGATAGGTTGGGCGGGCGCGAACCCGCCCATTTGTTTGTTAATTTACAAAACCGTGGGGGAGCAGGCAGTATGCTGAATCAGTTTTCAAGAACGCAGTTGTTGTTTGGCAAGGAGGCAATGGAGCGTCTGTACAACGCCCGTGTGGCCGTGTTTGGCGTTGGCGGTGTTGGAGGCTATACGGTGGAAGCACTGGCACGCAGCGGCATTGGCACGCTGGACCTGATTGATGACGACAAGGTCTGCCTGACCAACCTGAACCGCCAGATCCTGGCCACCCACAAAACGGTGGGCAAATACAAGGTGGATGTGGCGGAAGAGCGCATCCATGATATCAACCCGGACGCCGTGGTGAACACCTACAAGACGTTCTACATGCCAGACACCGCCGACCAGTTCGATTTCAGCCAGTACGACTATGTGGTCGATGCCATCGACACGGTAAAGGGCAAGCTGGAACTGGTCATGCAGGCGCAGGCAACGGGCACGCCCATCATCAGCTGCATGGGCGCGGGCAACAAGCTGGATGCTTCCGCCCTGGAAGTTGCGGATATTTATGATACCTCCGTCTGCCCGCTGGCCCGCGTAATGCGCGCCGAGCTGCGCAAGCGCGGGGTCAAGCACCTGAAGGTGGTATACTCCAAAGAGCCTGCACTGACCCCCATTGATGATATGACCATCAGCTGCCGCACCCATTGCATCTGTCCGCCCGACACGGCCCACAAATGTACCCAGCGCCGCCAGGTTCCCGGCAGCAACGCCTTTGTGCCCGCCGCCGCGGGGTTGATCATTGCGGGTGAGGTTGTGCGCGACATTGCCAACGGCGAACCGCAGAAAAAATAAGCAGCACAACACCTATCGAAAACGTCAGGGAAACAAAGATGCTCCGTAAGGGCGAACAGCGTTCGCCCACGGAGGTTTGCCATGTGTATGACATAAATGTGCGTTGCTATGTCAAGGCGGCGGGCGCACAATGTGCGCCCCTATGCTCCCAACAGAATTTTTAATACACGAAAAATTTCGGGAGAGATTCCGGGCAGCGGCCATCCGCCTATGCTTGGAACGGCTGTACTGCGTGGCAAGCCTGCCAAATCTGGCAGGCTTTTTTTGTGCTGTTTGCAGATTGACAAATGTACAACAAATACATATGCTGTTATTGGTGCGCAACGCATGCGCAACATGGGAAAAGGAAGGTGCTGAATGGCAGGTAAGCGTGATGAAGTGACCATCGCGGAAGTGGCGGAGGCATTGAATATATCAAAAACAACGGTATCCCGCGCAATATCCGGAAAGGGCCGCGTGAGCGAGGCTACCCGCGCGCGTGTGTTCGATTATATCGGCAAGGGCCGCCAGGATGCAGCTGCGCCGCTGCGCACTGCGCAGCAGGGCCCAACCAACAACCTTGCGCTGGTGATCCCCAAGCATTTTATGCGGCTGGACTTGCCGTTCCTGCGCAAGTGCATGGGCGGTGTGTGGAACATGGCGGCCCAGCGCGGGTATGACCTGCTGCTGTGCTATGCGGGAGAAACCGATGCTGGCCAGCTGGAACGCCAGCTGGAATCCCACAAGGTGGATGGCGTGATTTTGTCCCGTACGATGCTGCACGATGAATGTATGCAGACTTTGCAGCGCCACAACGTGCCTTTTGTGGCCATTGGCCGCGTGGATGACGATAAGGTGCCCCAGGTGGATAACGACCAGGTAGGAGCGTCCGCCGAGATGACCCGCCTGCTGCTGCAGCTGGGCATGCGCCGCATTGCCTATATGGGCGGCTGCACCGACTATACCGTCAACGAGGACCGGCTGCGCGGCTACCTGCGCGGATTTTCCGACTGTGGGGTGCAGGTGGACCAGAAATTGATTTGGACCGGCATTGAAACCAGCGAACAGCGGATCGATGCATTGGAAGGTGCGCTGGAGCAAAAGCCCGAATGCCTGCTCTGCGCGGACGACAGCATGGCGGCCGCGGTGCTGCAGGAGCTGCGCGCCCGGCACATCAAGGTACCGGAACAGGTGAAACTGGCCAGTTTTTATGATAGTGAGCTGCTGACCAGCTCAACCCCGCAGATCTCGGCCGCTCAGTTTGACGGCGAGCGCCTGGGCGCCACGGCATGCCGGATGCTGCTGGATATTTTGGCGGGCAAGCAAATCGCATTGCGCCAGATGCAGGGATATCAGGTGATTTTGCGCGAGTCCACAAAATAGACAATATTACCAATATTGTAAAATATGATGATTGATACAGCCTTTCCTGCGCACACAGCATGTGCACCAGGAAAGGCTGATTGTTGTTAAAAAGCCTGTACTAAAGTTGCGCAGCGTTGCGCATACAAAATTCGACATTGTTACAAAAGTGTAACAGGCTATGAAAAATGCACAAGAAAACATGGCAAAACATGTTAGTTATGAACATTGACACTGAAAATAGAATCGTGTATTCTTAAGTTGTGAAACAAAGCTGCGCAACGATGATGCGCAACCTTGAGAAGCTTGTGATATAGCAGATGAAGGAGAATGATTATGAAAAAGCAACTCGCACTTGCAACAGCTGCCTTGATGGCACTGTCCCTGGCAGCATGCGGCAGCACCGCAACTGCCTCTTCCGCTGCAGAGTCCACCAGCACTGCAGCTTCCAGCGAAGCCGCCTCCACCGACAGCACCGCAGCTGACGATGGTGACGTTCTGCAGCAGGCTGCAGCCGCTGCTTTCGCCAACGACGTTACCCTGACCATGTGGGGCGCCGAGGAAGACCAGGAACTGCTGCGCACCATCGCTGATAACTTTATCAAAGAATACGGCAATTACGGCGGCAAGATCACCATCAACCTGGGCGCTCAGTCCGAAAAGGAAGCTAAGGATACCGTCCTGACCGACCCCACCGCCGCTGCTGACGTTTACGCATTTGCTGATGACCAGCTGAACGAGCTGGTTCAGGCAGGCGCCCTGCAGGAAGTTCAGCTGAACGCTGACGACATCAAGAGCCGCAACACTGCAGCTTCTGTTGACGCTGCAACCCTGAACGGCAAGCTGTATGCTTACCCCCTGACCGCTGATAACGGCTACTTCATGTTCTATGATAAGTCCTTCTTCACCGAGGATGATGTCAAGAGCCTTGACACAATGATGGAGAAGGCAGCCGCCGCAGGCAAGAAAGTCTCGATGGACGTTGCTAACGGCTGGTACCTGTACAGCTTCTATGCTGGCGCTGGCCTGAACCTGAGCCTGGCTGATGACGGCGTGAACACCGTCTGCAACTGGAACGAAGCTCCGGGCGCTGACGTTACCCAGGCTGTCATCGATATCTGCAAGAACCCCGGCTTCCTCGCCCTGAAGGATGAAGAGTTCACCGGCAAGCTGAAGGACGGCACCCTGGTTGCTGGCGTTAACGGCACCTGGCGTGCAAACGACGCTGCTGAAGTTTGGGGCGACAACTACGCCGCCTGCAAGCTGCCCACCTACACCCTGAACGGCGAGCAGGTTCAGATGGCTTCCTTCTCCGGCTTCAAACTGATTGGTGTCAACCCCCACAGCGCTAACGTTGGTGCTGCCATGCTGCTGGCTGACTACGTTACCAACGAAGAAAGCGAGACCCTCCGCTTCCAGCAGCGTGCACAGGGCCCCTCCAACATCAACGCTCTGGCAGCCGCTTCTTCTCCGGCTCTGACCGCTGTTGTTGACCAGTCCGAGTATGCTAACCTGCAGCGCGTCGGCGGCAACTACTGGGCTTCTGCTGAAACCCTCGGCCAGATCTGTGTCAACGGCAACCCCGATGGCAAGGATCCCCAGACCCTGATTGAAGATGCTGTTGCCGGCATCACCGCACCGGTTACCCAGTAATTGTTAAAACAAAAAAAGCTGCATTGATACACTAAAACAACGGCCCACAAACGGCCCGGAAAGGTTGCCGGGCGCGTGTGGGCCGCTTGGCGTAACCGCGTTGGAAAGGAGAGATTCCTGTGGCAAAATCCGCTGCTGCGGCCCTGCACACGGAACCAAAGGAACCCAATTTTTTGCAGAAATTTGGTCATGACTTTGTGCACGGCGATATCTTTACCAAACTGTCCTTCTTTGTATGGGGCCTGGGCTATATTGGCCACGGCCAGCTGATGAAGGCGCTTCTGGTCACATTTGTACAGGGCTTTGCGCTGTACTTCCTGGCATTCTTTGGCGTACCCAACCTGGCAAAGTTCGGCACCCTCGGCACCGTAAAAATGGAGATGGTGTTCGATGTTGCCACGATGAAAAACGTTGTAAACGATTACGATAACTCGTTTGAAATCCTGCTGATGAGCATGATCGCCTTTATCGTGATCGCGGCCCTGATTGCAGCGGCCATGATGGTGGTATCTTCCAACTATCAGCTGCAGAAGATCCGTGAAGCCGGCAAAAAGACCAACAACTTTGTGCAGGACATCAACGTTTACCTGAACGAAAAGTTCTATGTGACCCTGCTCACCCTGCCGGTTCTGGGCGTTGTGGTGTTCACCATTGTGCCGCTGTTCATCCTGATCGCCGTTGCGTTCACCAACTATGACCAGCAGCACATGCCGCCCAATGAGCTGTTTACCTGGGTTGGGCTGAACAACTTCTTTACCCTGTTTGGCGGCGGCGGAATGACCTCCACGTTTGGTTATTCCTTTGCCAAGGTTTTAACCTGGACGTTGGTTTGGGCATTCTTTGCCACCTTTACCAACTTCTTTGGCGGCATTTTGATGGCAATGTTCATCAATGATAAAAAGACCAAGTTCCCCAAGTTCTGGCGTACCCTGTTCATGGTGACCATTGCGGTGCCGCAGTTCGTTACGCTGCTGCTGGTGCGCAACTTCTTCTCCAACAACGGTATTTTCAATACCATGATGGCCAATGCAGGCGTTACCGACTTCCTGCATAACATCGGCCTGCTGGATAAGGGCCTTTCTTACATTCCGTTCCTGACCCAGCCGGGCTGGGCCATGTTCACCATCATCATGATCAATATCTGGATCGGCGTGCCGTACCAGATGCTGATTGCTACCGGCGTGCTGATGAACATTCCCGCTGACATGATCGAGGCCGCCCGCATTGACGGCGCCAACCCGGTGCAGATGTTCTTCCGCATCAAGCTGCCCTACCTGCTCAGCGTGCAGGGTCCCTCTCTGGTAACGGATTTCGTCAAGAACGTCAACAACTTCAACGTCATTTACCTGCTCACGCAGGGTGTGTTTGTAACCCAGAATCAGGCCCTTGCACAGTCCAACGCAAAGGAAATTGACCTGCTGGTTACCTGGCTGTTCCGCTTGACGCAGGATTACTACAACTACAAGATGGCTGCCGTTCTGGGCATTATGGTGTTCATTGTGTGCGCCGTGTTTACGATTGTATGCTTCCACTTTATCAATAAGAAGGAGGCGACGTTCTCTTGAGTACCACTGCTGTATCCTCTGCCGCTGTGCAAAAGCAGCTCAAGCAGGGCAAAGTGAAAAAAGGCATCTTCTCCGTCATCCGCCATCTGGTGCTGGCGCTGCTGGCTTTTATCTGGCTGGTACCCATCGCCTGGCTGCTGCTGACCTCGTTCTCCACCGATAAGGGCATCAACTTTACCCGCTTTGTACCGGAAAGCTTTACCATGTGGAACTACGTCAGCATTATGACACAGCCGGACTCTGTTGCACAGTTCCCGCGCTGGTTCATGAACACCCTGGTTGTGGCATGCTTTAACTGTGTGATCTCCACCTGCTTTGTGTTGATGGTGGCTTACGCCATAAGCTGCTGCCGCTTCAAGGGCCGCAAGCTGCTGCAGAACTTGTCCGTTACCGTCAACCTGTTCCCCGGCGTTCTGGCCATGATCGCTGTGTACTTTGTTTTGAAGTACATGAACCTGACCAACTCTTACGCCGGTCTGATTATGGTATACGCGGGCTCTTCCGGCCTGGGCTACCTGATCTGTAAGGGCTTTTTTGATACGGTGCCTGTGGCACTGCGTGAGGCCGCCAAGCTGGACGGCGCTTCGGAAGCGCGCATCTTCTTCCAGATCGTCATCCCGATGTCCCGCCCGATCCTGGTGTACACCATTATCAGCTCCTTCCTGACGCCGTGGACCGACTTTGTTGTGGCAAAGATGATCCTGAACTCCGGCGTTTCGTCGGACTGGACGGTGGCAATCGGCCTGTACAACATGCTGCAAAAGGCTTTGGTCAACAGCTACTTCTCCCGTTTCTGCGCAGGCGGTGTTTTGGTGGCTGTCCCCATCTCCATCCTGTTTGTCATCATGCAGAAGTTCTATGTTGAGGGCATTACCTCCGGTGCAGCAAAGGGCTAAACCTTTGCATCAACGGCACATGGCACAATAGCTGCAGAATCTACTATAATTATGGCAATACCGCATAATTCCCGCCTTACGGCTTAAGCACCGCTCCGGCGGCTGTGGCACGGCATCTGCGTTGCCAAAATGCTCGATAAGACATCCAGTATTATCTGCGCTTTTGGCTTAGCATCTGCCGCACCTCGCTCGCCGTATCGGCACTTAGAATTATGCGGTATTGCCTTAGGAATTGGAAATCAGGAATGAGGAATTTCGGTGCAGACCGCCAGTTCCGTCTTTCGGGTTTCCGATTCCTAATTTTTGTTTTATGCTTTACAGTGTAGAGGAAAGGGAATCCACTATGAACTTTATCACCAAAGCCCCTGTGATGCTGTGCGGCGGCGATTATAACCCGGATCAATGGCTGGACCGCCCGGATATTCTTGAAGCGGACATCCGCATGATGAAAAAGGCCGGAATGAACAGCGTTACGCTGGGTGTGTTTGCCTGGGCAGCATATGAGCCGCGCGAGGGGGAATATAACTTTACTTGGCTGCGCGAGATCATGGATCGACTGTATGACCAGGGCATTTATACCGAGCTGGCAACGCCCACTGGTGCAAAGCCCAACTGGCTGGCACGCAAATACCCCGAAGTGCTGCGCGTGCAGTCCAACGGTGTGCGGGACCACCAGGGCATGCGCCACAACCACTGCCTGACCAGCCCCATCTACCGCCAGAAGGTAGAGGAGCTGCTGAACCACCTGATCGACGCTGTGGGCGACCACCCCGGCCTGATCTTGTGGCACATTTCCAATGAGCTGGGCGGCGAATGCTACTGCCCGCTGTGCCAAGAGCGCTTCCGCGGCTGGCTGAAAGAAAAGTATCATACCATTGATGCCCTGAACCATGCCTGGTGGACTAGCTTCTGGAGCCACCACTACGATAGCTTTGACGAGGTGGAGCCGCCGTTTGATAACGGGGAGCAGAGCCTGAACGGCCTGAAGCTGGACTGGCGGCGCTTTACCACCTGGAACATGATGGACTATGTACACAGCGAAACGGCGATCCTGCGCAAGCGGACCCCCAATGTGCCCATTACCACGAACCTGATGGAGTACTTCCCCGGATTGGACTACCACAAGCTGCAAAGAGAGCTGGATTTTGTCTGCTGGGACAGTTACCCCCATTGGGGGCGCCCCGACCGCAGCACCACCGTGACGGCGGGCATGACGGCGTTTGATCATGCGCTGATCCGCGGCTGCAAGCCGGACAAGCCGTTCCTGCTGATGGAAAGCACCCCCAGCCTGGTGAACTGGCACGAGTATAATAAGCTCAAGCGCCCCGGCGTGAACCGGATGAGCGCTATCCAGACAGTGGCCTGTGGTGCGGACGGCGTGCAGTACTTCCAGTGGCGCAAGGGCCGCGGCGGCTCTGAGCAGTTCCACGGCGCGGTTGTGGACCACGATGGCCGCGATGATACCCGCGTGTTCAACGAAGTGACCGCCACCAACGAAGCCCTGGCCGCCCTGACCCCGGTGTGCGGCAGCCTGCCCAAAGCGGCCGCGGCCATGATCTTTGACTGGGACAACCGCTGGGCGCTGGATGACGCCTGGGGCATGCAGATCAAGCAGAAGAATCTGCGCGAAACCTGCTGCCAGCTGTACGCCCAGCTGAACCACTGCGGTGTGGAAACCGACGTTGTGGGCGTGGATGCAGACCTGAACCGCTATAAGCTGGTGGTGCTGCCCATGCTGTTTATGACCAAGCCTGGTTTTGCACAAAAGATCCGCGAATATGTGGAAAACGGCGGCACCGTTGTGGCCACCTATCTGCTGGGCTATGTGGATGAAAGCACCCTGTGTTGGCTGGGCGGGTTCCCCGGTGACGGCCTGCGCAAAGTGTTTGGCGTGACCGCAAGCGAACTGGACACCCTGTACCCCGGCGAGGGCAACCGTGCCATCTGGGTCAAGAGCAGCCAGCAGAGCAGCATCAAGGATTACTGCGAACTGTTGCAGCCTGCCGAGGGTACCGAGGTGGTGGCTGTGTATGGACAGGATTTCTATTCCGGCCATGCGGCTGTGACCCACCATGTGTTCGGCAAGGGGCACGCTTATTACATCGGTGCGCGCCTGGATGATGCCGGCAACGCCGCTGTGCTGCGTGCAGCTTTGGCCGATGCCAAGGTGCACCTGCGTGACCTGCCGCAGGGTGTGGAATACCACTGCCGCGAAAGCGAGAACGCGCGCTACCATTTCTACATCAACACCACCCAGAGCGCAGTTAAGGTGCAGGTGGAAGCCGGTGCAGACCTGTTGAGCGGCAAAAACGTTTTGGGCAGCATGGAGCTGAAACCCTATGATGCCTGCGCAATTGAGGAAAAAGTGAAATAAGAAAAACGCCATGCTTTCCGAAGAAAGCATGGCGTTTTTTAGTTAGGAGTTAGGAGGTAATGTGGAATTAGGAATTGGAGGTGGAGAAAGGGAGCGGCGAGGTTGGTTTAAGCAGATGTTTTGTGGTGCCAGAACGGTCAAGGCCGTTCCCTACAGCGCAATTTATTATGCATTGCGGACATAAAATAACCGGTAGGGCGGGGTCACCCGACCCCGCCGGGAACATTGCAACGTTGAGCATTGGAAATTTGCAACGAAGCAATAAACGCTTGTAGGGGGCGGCGTCTCCGACGCCCCGGACGGGCGTAAAATTTACGGAGCATTTGTTGGTAATTACACGGTAGGGCGAGGCCCCCGAAATGCATCTGCGGACACAGAGCCCTCTGGCCGCCGGGGTGGCGGACAATGTAAATATTTAGGCCCTGCTTAAGGAACCACCCTTCAGTCCGCAGCGCGGACAGCTTCCCTCAAGGGAAGCCAAATCGTGTTGTAGGTAGCAGCAAAAGTAAGAATGGTATTCTCCTCATGCTTTCGGAACGGTCAAGACCGTTCCCTACAGCGCATTTTATAATGTGCGGCAATATTTATGGTGCACCCCCACCCGTAGGGGCGCACAATGTGCGCCCGCTGCGCTGAAGGGGAACTGCTCCTTTTTAGGCCGTGCGTATCTCTCAAATATACTTATCCAACATATCCTGCAAAGCCTGTTTGGGCAGGAAACCGACGCTGCGGGCGGATTCCTGGCCGTTTTTCAGTACGACCAGGCAGGGGATGCTGGAAATGCCGTATTCGGTGGCAAGCTGGCGGTTTTCGTCCACATCAATGCTGTAAAATGCGGCTTTGCTGCCAACTTCATCGGCAAGCTCATGCAGGACCGGGGCAAGCATCTGGCAGGGACCGCACCAGGTTGCAGAAAAATCCAGAACGGCCACGCCCTGTGCTTTGGCCTGGGAAAGATCATTATTGCTGATTTTGGTAACCATAAAAAGGTTCCCTCCTTTAATTATGACTGTAAAGCAGCGTGTTCCGCTGCTGTTTGCCGGACATGGTTATGGCGTATCTACACCATAGTATGGGCCGGGAGGGGGAAAGACATTCCCTTACTGCTGATTGTACACAGTTTGGGCTGCTTTGTCAATAAGAAAAAGACTGAATCTTAATTTTGACATAAAATTACTATAACAAGTAAGACAAATTAAGACAAAAAGCGGATACAGGATAAAACAAAGCCACCCGCTCTGCGCAGGGATCCCCTGCACAGAACGGGTGGCAACTTTGTTGGAAGGTAATCAGCGGTTGTATTTTGCAGTAGCCTGCAGGCGCTGCATGGCACGGTTCAGGGCAATCTTGCTCTGGTAATACTCGTGCATGCTCTGCTTGTGCTGCAAGCGTTCCTCGGCGCGGATGCGGGCGGCCTCGGCACGGTTCTTATCGATATCCTCCGGGCGCTCGGCGCTGTCGACCAGCAGCATAACGTAAGCGGGGGTCACTTCGGCAATGCCATCGCCCACCAGTACGTTGCGGGTTTCGCCGTTCACGGTGAACTGCATGATGCCCATTTCCAGGGCAACCAGCACCGGGCTGTGTCCGGCCTGTACGCCGTACTGGCCGTCAGCGGTGGGCAGGGTCAGGCTTTCGCACTCGCCCTGGAAAAACTCGCCGCTGCTGGCCGTGATGTTCAGAATGAACTTTTCCATCAGGCCACACCGCCCTTTTCGGCAGCCTTCTTGCGAGCATCGTCCAGCGTGCCCACGTTGAAGAACGCCCATTCGGGCAGATCATCGACCTGACCGTCCACGATGGCGGCAAAGCCCTTGACAGTTTCGGCCAGGGGCACATATTTGCCCGGCAGGCCGGTAAAGTTCTCGGCAACGAAGAACGGCTGGGACAGGAATTTCTGGATTTTACGGGCGCGGGCAACGGTCAGCTTATCGTTGTCGTCCAGTTCGTCCATGCCAAGGATGGCGATAATGTCCTGCAGTTCCTGGTAGCGCTGCAAGGTAGCCTGTACCTTGCGGGCCACGCGATAATGCTCCTCGCCCACAATGTCTGCTTCCAGGATGCGGCTGGTGGAATCCAGCGGGTCCACGGCGGGGTAGATGCCCTGTTCCACGATCTTACGGGACAGAACGGTGGTGGCATCCAGATGGGCAAAGGTGGTGGCCGGGGCGGGGTCGGTCAGGTCGTCGGCAGGCACATAAACGGCCTGAACCGAGGTGATGGACCCATCACGGGTGGAAGTGATGCGCTCCTGCAGGGCACCCAGCTCGTTGGCCAGCGTGGGCTGGTAACCAACGGCGGAGGGCATACGGCCCATCAGGGCGGAAACTTCGGAGCCGGCCTGCACAAAACGGAAGATGTTGTCAATAAACAGCAGCACGTCCTTGTGGCTTTCCTCGCGGAAGTATTCTGCCATGGTCAGGCCGGTTTCGGCAACGCGCATACGGGCTCCCGGCGGTTCGTTCATCTGGCCGAAGATCAGGGCGGTCTTGTTCAGAACGCCGGAAGCGTTCATTTCGCCCCAAAGGTCACAGCCCTCACGGCTGCGCTCGCCAACGCCGGTAAAGATGGAGTAGCCGCCGTGCTCGGTGGCTACGTTGTGGATCAGCTCCTGGATCAGCACGGTTTTGCCAACACCGGCGCCGCCAAACAGGCCGATCTTGCCGCCCTTGGCATACGGTGCCAGCAGGTCAATGACCTTGATGCCGGTTTCCAGAATTTCGGTTGCAGGTTTCTGGTCCTCAAAGCCGGGGGCCTTGCGATGGATGGGCCAGGTAGGGACGTCTGCGGCCATGGGGCCTTTGCCGTCAATGGGGCGGCCCAGGGGGTCAAACATGCGGCCCAGGGTGGCTTCGCCCACCGGGGCAGTCAGGCCGTGGCCCAGTGCGTTCACGGTCATCCCCTTGCCAAGACCCTCGCTGGCAGAAAGCATAATGCAGCGAACGGTGGTTTCGTTCACATGCTGCGTTACTTCCATCGTGCGCTCGGTGCCCTCAGCGGTCACTGTCAGCGCTTCCTGCAGGGCAGGCAGCTTGCCCTCGGTGAACTGAACGTCCACCACGGGGCCTGCTACACGAATAATTGTTCCCTGTGTCATACGATAGCCTCTTCCTTAATTTCAGAAGTAGATAAATGTTTGAATATTGTATCCCGATAGGGGATACAGCGCAAAAAGTTTAATAGTCGCTGGTTTGCACAGCAGAAGCACCGCCGATGATCTCGGTGATCTCCTGGGTGATTGCACCCTGGCGGGTGCGGTTATACTCCAGCTGGAGCGCGTGAATCATATCGGTGGCGCTCTTGGTGGCGGAATCCATGGCGGTCATGCGGGCGCTCTGCTCGGCGCAATAGCTCTCGGTCATGGCACCGAAGATCATGCCGTGCATGTAGATGGGGGCCATCTGCTTGAACACCGACCACGCATCGGGGAACAGCTCAACCTCGCCATGGGGATCGCCCAGTGCGGGCGGCAGCGGCGCAAAGTGGGAGCGTTCCAGCGGCAGCAGCTGCAGCATGACCGGTTCAGCGGTCAGGGCGTTCTGGATCTTGGTGTAGATGAGGTAAACCTCATCCACCTCATCCGCCTTGAACGTATCGATCATGTCCGCCGTGATGTCACGCGCACGCTGCAATGTGGGGGCCTGGCCGCTGTACAGAAAATCTTCCACCAGGCGGGGGTCCTTGTGCAGCAGGGCGCGGTAGCCGGTCTGGCCCACCACATAAAAGCGGGCCTTGGGATCATCGCCGCAGTGCGATTTCAGAAACTTGAGCAGGTTCTGGTTGTACGCACCGGCCATGCCTTTGTCCGCCGTCAGCACCAGATAGGCGCGGCGCGGAGATTCCGGGTTGCGGGTGTGGAAGAACGGGTGAACCGGTTCTTCCGGCAGGTGGGGCAGCACGCGGGTCATCGTCATCTGCATGCGCTCAAAGTAAGGCGAAACCGCCTGGTAATTTTTGCGTGCCTTGCGCAGCTTGGAGGAGGAGATCAGGTACATGGCATTGGTGATCTTCATGGTGTCCTGAATGCTCTCAATACGCTCCTTGAGCAGCTTAGTGGATGACATGGGCATCGCCTCCCGCAAATGCGTTCCAGGCGTTCAGGATGGTCTGCACCTGTTCGGGGCTGAGCTTACCGGAAGCCTGGATCTCGTCCATCACGCCGGACGGGTCCGTACGGAACTGACGCACAAATGCGGAGGTTTTCTGGCGCAGCTCGCCGGTTTTGATCTCGTCGAGCACGCCGTGGGCGGCGAGGGTCAGCAAAACGACCTGCTCGGCGTCGGATTTGGGCTGGTACAGCGGCTGTTTCAGCAGTTCCATCAAAGCCTTGCCGTGTTCCAGCTGGCGGCGGGTCTCAGCGTCCAGGTCAGAGCTGAACTGCGAGAAGGATTCCATATCCTTGTACTGGGCCAGCTCGATACGCAGGTTGGCGTTGGCCTTTTTCATGGCCTTGGTCTGGGCAGCGCCGCCGACACGGGAAACCGACAAGCCAACGTTGACAGCCGGGCGGTTGCCTGCGTTGAACAGTGCGGTCTCCAGGAAGATCTGGCCATCGGTGATGGAAATAACGTTGGTGGGAATGTAGGCGGAAACATCGCCTGCCTGGGTTTCAACAATGGGCAGTGCGGTGATGGAACCGCCGCCCAGGTCGTCCCGCATACGGCAGGAACGTTCCAGCAGACGGGAATGCAGGTAGAAAACGTCGCCGGGGTAAGCCTCACGGCCGGGGGAGCGGCGCAGCAGCAGGGAAATGGCACGGTATGCCACGGCGTGCTTGGAAAGGTCGTCATAGACGATCAGCACGCTCTTGCCCTGGGCCATAAAATATTCGGCCAGTGCGGTGCCGGCATACGGGGCAATGTACTGCAGGGGGGCGCTGTCGCTGGCGGTGGCGGCCACAATGGTGGTGTAGCCCATAGCGCCATGCTTTTTCAGGTCCTCGGCCACGCGGGCAATGGAGGAAGCCTTCTGTCCGATGGCAACGTAGATGCAGAGCACGCCGGTATCTTTCTGGTTCAGGATGGTATCGGTGGCGATGGAGGTCTTGCCGGTCTGGCGGTCGCCGATGATCAACTCACGCTGGCCACGGCCGATGGGGAACATCGAGTCAATGGACAGAATGCCGGTGTGCAGCGGGGTGTCCACGCTCTGGCGCTCCAGAATGCCGGGGGCCTGCTTCTCGATGGGGTTGTAACCAACGGCTTCGATGGCACCCTTGCCATCGATGGGCTCGCCCAGCGGGTTGATGACGCGGCCCAGGAAAGCTTCGCCGACGGGGATACCGGCGCGCTTGCCGGTACGGGTCACCAGGGTGCCCACGCCAACGGATTCGGCACCATCAAACAGCATAATGCCCAGGTGGGAAGGCTCAACACTTTCCACCATGCCCTTGGCACCGTTTTCAAAGGTGACGATCTCGCCGTACACGGCGCGGTCCATGCCTTCAACGGTAACAATGCCATCGGCAGCGGACACAACCGTGCCTCCCTCGGCAGTGTTAGCGGCGGGCTTGTAGTCCTCCACGCGGGTCTTCAGGGTGGCCAGGTCGGGCTTGTCGCCGGTCATCTGGTCCAGGGCATGGCGGCCGGAGTTATCAAACACACGGTCGCCCACCTGCAATACATAGCCGGAAAGCAGGCTTTCATCCACGCTGACATCCAGCAGGACTTCGGTTGCATCGTACAGGGATTTCAGTTCGGCCTTGATCTTATCAAGGTCCTGTTCCCGCGGCTGGCGGGCGCAGTGCAGGTCGGCCTTTACAATGCGGTTGGCGGAGAAAAATTCGCGGCTGAATTCACTTGCCATTGCTGTCCCCCGCTTTCTGCAGCAGGTCATCCAGCAGGCGTGCATCGTCCTGCTGCGTCAGGTTGCGCGCCAGCAGCTTTTCGCACATATCGCGGGCCAGGGCGGAAGTTTCAGCATTGGCATCGCGCAGGCGGCGGGCATGCTCTGCTTCGGCAGCGGCTTTGCCTTCGGCCACAATCGCATCTGCCTGGCGCTGGGCGTCCTGCAAAAGCTGTTCTTTCTCTTTTTCAGCCTGTTTTTCGTAGGCTTCGCGGCGCTGAGCAGCTTCGGTATCCACATTCTGCAGTTTATCCTGCGCCTGTGCCAAAACAGCCTGTGCGTCGTTCTTTTTGCCTTCTGCATCGGCGATCGCATCATCGATCTGCTTCTGGCGCTGCTCAATCACGTTCATAACGGGACGGTACAAAAACTTGCGCAGCAGAACAAACAGAACCAGAATGTTGACGACCGTCCACAGAATATTCAAATTCAGTGTCAGCATCGTTTATGCCTCCGTTATCAGCCCAGGAACAGGATGATGAGCAGGGCAACAACGAGGCCGAAAATGGCGGTGCCTTCTGCCAGGGCGGCGCCCAGCAGCAGGTTCTTGCTGATCTTGCTTTCAGCTTCCGGCTGGCGGCTGATGGCCTCCGCTGCCTTACCGGTTGCAATGCCAATGCCGATGCCGGCGCCAATGCCGGTCAGTGCTGCGATGCCAGCGCCCAAAGCTACCAAACTTGCCATAATAAATTACTCCTTTTTATAATAATGTAAAAGTGGGAAAGAAAACGCAGGTCATTCCATCGTTTCTTTCATGAACAGGGAGGTCAGGAAGACAAACACATAGGTTTGGATCAGACCGTCAAACAAATCAAAATACAGGCTGAAAATTGCGGGGACAAAAACCGGAACCACCAGTTTGATGAGTTCCATGATGACAAATGCGCCCAGAACGTTGCCGAACAAACGCATGCACAGGCTGGTGGGCCGGATGGCGATTTCCAGAATGTTCATGGGGGTCATCAGGGCAATGGGTTCCGCCAGGCTGTGTACAAATCGCTTGCCGCCCTTTGCATGGATGCCGGAATATTCGATCAGCACAATGCTCATAATAGCCAGCGCTGCGGTAACATTCAGGTCCTTTGTGGGGGGCTTGAGGCCAATGATGCCGATCAGGTTGGAGCAGGCAATGTACAGTGCAACCGTGATCAGGTACGGCACATACTGTTTGCCGGCTTCGCCCAGCAGATCTTTGAAGAAGTTATCCATGGTTACCACAGCGGTTTCCAGGATGGCCTGGCGCTTGCTGATATGATTGACCTTGAGATTGCGTGTGAGCAAAATCGAAACGATCACCAAAAACGCCATGATGCCCCAGCTTACCGCGATGGATTCCGGGATGTCGATGCCGCCAAAAATGGGAAGGGTAAACGCCGTATCAACGTTAAGCTCCTCTTTTAAGGCGGCGGTCAGTTCGTTCATTATTCCGCCTCCTCTGGCCAGCGGGGCAGCTTGTGCGCCGGGCTGGCTTTATGTTTTGAATTTATCTGATAAAAAGCGCACCAAGGAGAAAAACAGAAAGGGGGAAACGGCGATGTTCCGTTTCCGCACCCTCCTTGCTGCGTTCTTTATGCCGCCATAATACCACCATTCCCCGCCATTTGTAAGTCCCTTGCCGCACATTCTGCCTTTTGGATATTCCGTGATTCTGACAGATTAAAAATACTGTGTATGATGCACAATAAAGCACACTGAAAATTGAGCTAATTGCCGAATTTAATGACAAAAAATGCGGAAAAGTTCTTAATTTCAAACAAATCTTGCGGTTCTGTGCGGTTTTGATGGTGAGGGAAAGGAACGGTGTTTGTGCAAAACTGCCAAGGAGCGGAAATTCAGGCGATGCGCTCCGCGCCAAGGGCGGTTTCGGATGCAAAGCGGGTAGCCGCCAGCTTTTCCAGTGTGGCAAGCCGCACGCAGATGGTAAACAGCCGGGCCGCAGGTTCGATCTCCTCGGCGCTGGCAAAGCTGGGGGCAATACGGACGTTGCTGTCCTGCGGGTCGCGGCCATAGGGCCAGGTGGAACCGGCGGGGGTGAATTTGACACCGGCCCGGCGGCAAAGCTCCACCGTGCGGGCCGCGCAGCCCGGCATGGTATCGAAGGAAAGGAAGTAGCCGCCGCGGGGTTCCGTCCAGCTGGCAATGCCGCTGCCGTCCAGTTCCTCGCGGAAAATGGAGATGACCTGCTCGAACTTGGGGCGCAGCAGGCGGGCATGGCGTGCCATATGGGCTTCAATGCCGCTTTCATTGCGGAAAAAACGTGCCTGGCGCAGCTGGTTGAGCTTATCGGGGCCGATGGTGGCAAACTTCCACACTTTGCGCAGATCGATCAGGTTGGCGGAACTTGCCGCCACGGCGCTGATGCCTGCACCGGGGAAGGAAACCTTGCTGGTGGAGCAGAACTCATACACCATATCCGGGTGCCCGGCATTGGCGCAGGCGGACAGGATGTCTGGCAGGACGGCCGGGGCGTTGGGGTAAAGGTCATGCACGCAGTAGGCGTTATCCCAGAAAATGCGGAAATCCGGCGCTGCGGGTTGCAGGTGGGCAAAGCGCTCCACCACCATGGGGCTGAACACAATGCCGGTGGGGTTCTGGTACTTGGGTACGCACCAGATGCCTTTGATGGAAGCATCCCGCTGGACCAGGTCTTCGATCATGTCCATATCGGGGCCATCATTGTGCATGGGGATGGGGATTAGCTGGAAGCCGAAATGCTCCGTCATGGCAAAATGGCGGTCATAACCCGGCACGGGGCAAAGGAACTTGCGGTCCTTGACCTGCACCCACGGCTCTGCGCCCAGCAGGCCGTCCAGCATGGCGTGGCTGAGGATATCGAACATCATGGTCAGGCTGCTGTTGCCGCCCACCATGACCTGCTCCGGCCGCGCGCCGATCATACCGGCCAGCAGGGCTTTTGCTTCGGGAATGCCGTCCAGCCCGCCGTAATTGCGGCAGTCGGTGCCATCCTCACTGTCCAGCACGCTGCGGGAGTTCAGTTCACCCAGCATGCGCTGCGAAAGTGCCAGCTGCTCCGGCGCAGGCTTTCCGCGGGAAAGATCCAGCTGCAGGCCCTGCTGTTCGTACTCATGGTAGCGCTGGCACAGACGGTGGTATTCCCGCTGCATTTCTTTTTTTGTCATATCCTGATACTGCATGGTGTCATCCTTCCTGGGCAATACCGGCAGGGCCGCTTGCTTACCTGGTGTAGCTGAAAACGAAGAAAATGACGAAGATTTCGCAAATGTGCGATGGATTCGAGGCAAAAAGCCGCAGGAATCCTTTGTGGATTCCAAGGATTTTTAACGCGGAATCCGGATGCGTTTCTAAATTTTCGACGTTTCAGGTACACCCTGGGGGGAGTATGCACGAACCCTGCCGGTATGCCTTGTTTTCTGGAACGGTTTGTATTATACTGTCGGAAAACACATTTGTAAAATATATGTTTCGCATGCAAAATATTTGTATTTGATATGGCAAAACGCAGGAAAAGAGGAAAAACTGTGAATGTAAACTATGAATATTACCGCTTATTTTACTATGTCTGCAAATATCACAGTATAACCCGCGCGGCCAATGTGCTGCGCATGAGCCAGCCCAATGTGACCCGCGCCCTGAACCGGCTGGAAGAACAGCTGGGCTGCAAGCTGCTGGTGCGCAGCACCCGCGGCGTGACGATGACGCCGGAGGGCGAAGTGCTGTTTGCCCACGTGGAAATCGCCCAGGAGCAGCTGCAGGCGGGGGAAAGCGAGCTGGCGGGCATTACCGCGCTGGAAAGCGGCGCGCTGACCATTAGCGCCAGCGAGACCGCTTTGAATGTGTTTTTGCTGGATAAGCTGCGGGAATTCCACCGGCGTTACCCAGGCGTGCGGCTGCGCATTGCCAACCATTCCACCCCGCAGGCCATCCGTGCGCTGGGGCGCGGGCTGGTGGATCTTTGTGTGATCACCACCCCGGCCCGGTTGGAATCCACGATGCGCCGTACCCTGCTGATGCCGTTCCAGGAAATTCTGATTGCCGGCAGGAACTTTGAATTTTTGCAGGGCCGCCGCTGGGCGCTGAAAGAACTGCAGCAATACCCTCTGATCTGCCTGGGCAGCGAGACGATGACCTATGCGTTCTATAACCAGTTTTACTTAAGCAACAATCTTGTTTTGCAGCCGGATACTGAGGCCGCTACCACCGACCAGGTGGTGCCGCTGGTCAAAAGCGGGCTGGGGCTGGGGTATGTGCCGCAGAATTTTGCCAAGGACGCCCTGGCCGCGGGGGATGTGTTTACCATCCAGTTGAAAGAGGAAATCCCCACCCGTCATGTTGTGCTGGTGCAGGATGGCGGCCGTGTTCCCAACGCAGCTGCGCGCGAATTTGCCCGGATGCTGAACAGCAGCGTTACGCAGCAGAATGCACCATAAGCGGACAAAATTGTGCACCGGCACCAGAAAATTAAAAATATCTGCATCTGTTTTTGTGAAAGGCGATTGACAACTGCCGTGCGGAACCGTATGATAAAAGTGGAACTTTGCCCGGTGCAGCGGGAACCATACGGTGCGCCGGATTCCGCGCAGAGGGACAGAAAATAATAGGAGGGATTGTTTTGAAACAATGGCTGAAAGACGCAGTTTTTTACGAAATTTACCCCCAAAGCTTTTATGATACCAACGGGGATGGCATCGGCGATCTGAAGGGGATTATCGAAAAGCTGGATTACATCAAAGAGCTGGGGTGCAACGCCCTTTGGATCAACCCCTGCTTTGATTCCCCGTTCAAGGACGCCGGGTATGATGTGCGCGATTATAAGCTGATTGCCCCCCGCTATGGCACCAACGCGGATGCCAAAGCACTGTTTGAAGCAGCTCATGCCAAGGGCATCCATGTGCTGCTGGACCTGGTGCCCGGCCATACCAGCGAGGAACACGCATGGTTTAAGGAGAGCAGCAAGCCGGAAAAGAATGAGTATTCCGACCGCTATATCTGGACGGACTCCTGCTTTAGCGCCGGTGACGGTATGCCGTTCATTGGCGGCGAGACCGACCGCAACGGCACTTATATTTTGAACTTCTTCAAGTGCCAGCCTGCTTTGAACTATGGTTACGGCAAGTGCCGCGAAAAGTGGCAAATGCCCACCGACGCCCCCGGCCCGCGCGCAACGGTGGAAGCCGTGAAGGATGTGATGCGCTTTTGGCTGGATATGGGCTGCGATGGTTTCCGTGTGGATATGGCATCCAGCCTGGTCAAGAATGATACCCACCACAAAAAGTATACCTGTGCCATCTGGCGCGATATTGCCGCTATGCTGGACAAGGAATACCCCGAAGCCGCTCTGTTGAGCGAATGGAACCAGCCGCGCCAGTCCCTGAAAAACGGCTTTGATATGGACTTTATGCTGGAATGGCAGGGCAATGGCTACAGCTGGCTGATGCGCAATTATGATGGCGCAATAGATTCTGACCCGCATAACATCGGCAAGGCGTATTTCTGTGCGGATTCCGGCACGGGTATTGACAAGTTCCTGGATGACTGGCTGCCCAGCTACAAGGCGACCCGCAAGGACGGCCTGTACTGCTTGATTACCTGCAACCATGATACCATCCGCCCCTCCGCCGGTTTGACCCCGGATGAGCTGAAAATTGCTTACGCCATGCTGTTTACCCTGCCCGGCGCACCGTTTGTGTATTATGGCGATGAGATCGGCATGCGCTATCTGCCGCTGCCCACCAAGGAGGGCGGCTATTTCCGCACCGGTTCCCGCACCCCCATGCAGTGGGATAACAGCGCCAACAAGGGATTTTCTACCGCCGCAGCCGACAAGCTGTACCTGCCGGTGGACGATACTGCGGACGCCCCCACCGTGGCTGCCCAGCAGGCAGACCCTGACAGCCTGTGGCATACCGTGCAGGGGGTGCTGAACTTCCGCCACAGCCACCGGGATCTGGATTCCGATGCGCCGTTCCATGTGCGGTTTGCCCCCAAGGCAAAGGGCAGCTACCGCCCGTTTGCCTGGGAGCGCGGCAAGCTGATCTGCGCGGTGAACCCCGCCCGCGAGGAAGCAGAACTGCCCCTGAAGCTGGAAGACGGTACCCGCGTGCTGCATGTGATCGGCAAAGCCGAAGTGAAGGGCGATGAGCTGGTGCTGGGTGCACAGAGCTTTGCAATTTTGGGGTAAGCAGAATAGATTGCAAACGCAAATGGTAAGGCAACACCGCACAATTCCCGCCTAGCGGCTTAAGCACCGCTCCGGCAGCTG
>ENA-UOJV01001696-UOJV01001696.1-human-gut-metagenome-genome-assembly--contig:-C82-NODE-1696-length-22262-cov-8.888324_pt1 | contig 22262 bp, 18 predicted proteins | sample MGYA00242356_ERZ723903 | MGnify/ENA metagenome assembly ERZ723903
AGGGTCATTGATTTCATGTGACGGAGAAGCGAATAATTATGTATACTTGATATGTTCCGGATGTATTTCACATAGTTTTGTCGATGAAGAAGGAAACGTCCGGATTCTTCTCTTGTTATCAACGGGTGATGTATTCGGTGAAATCACATTATTACAAGAAGATGACGATAAGGTAATCACAACTGCCATTACCCCTGTCATTTTAAAGCGAATCAACAAAATCTCGTTTTTTGATATTTTAAAAACAAATCCAGCGTATACAAAGGCCATTATGCAATTACATTCTACAAAAATCCGGATTCTGATGGCTCAAATAAAAGATACCGCATATTGCAATATCTCACAGCGCCTATATAATTTACTGTTCCGTCTAGCCCATCAACATGGGACTCCCGTACCTTCTGGAATACGCATAAAATACCCGTTTACTCATGAAGATTTTTCACAAATGCTGGGCTCTACCCGTAGTACCATCACAAGGGAACTATCAAAACTGGAGAAAGAAGGTAAAATTTGCAAAGTCCACCGGCACATCATCGTTATGCATTGTAAATAAAATGAAGCACGAATATGATACTCATGTACATCATACTCGTGCTTCACTTTATATTCTGTAATAATCGTATAACAACTTTCCATCTATCTTATCAAGGCTATTTCCTGCAAGCTGTATTGAATTGTTCTTTTTTATAATGAATCGATATTAGCTAAATCTCGCATTTTACCTTATCAAAAAATACACTCTATCTGTTCCGCATTATCAGGTACAAGAGCAAAGTCCTGTATCTCCTGACGCCATTGCTCATATAGTGATTGTAAATGAAGATTTTGCAAATGCTCTGCGTTCTCTTTTAACCAACGATTTGCCTCCAGAGCCTGACGTGACTTAGGCGTCAAGAACCAGAGTATCATGAACAGCAAATCCAGACGTATGCAATCTAATGCATAGTAACGGAGTGTATCCACATTTTCTTCTTCTATATACAGGAGAAAAGTTCTGATAGGATTTTGCAGTTTATGCAAAATATAATGAAGAAGTACTGGATCATGCAGATCGTTTATCTGATACAAAACCGAGGTCAGTACCGATTCCAGCACCATATCTGTATCAGGAACATTTTCTATATCAGAGGCATAACATAAATAGTATGTATAGGTCTGCTCATCTCCTTTCTCTGCTGCCTGAAGAATAGTTTGGAACATCTTGTCCGTTAACATGGAAAAACGGCGGTTCTGCTGATGAAGATTGTATGGCTCTAACCCACCCCTTCGTATCCAACGGATATATGTACGACAGTGTTCTATAGAAAGACACCGTATATACATTCGCTGATTAAGATACAAATTGAGCAACATGGCCCGCTGCATCCGTGGTATGTCGCAGCCTAAGGCAACAGATAAGAAAACCTGGGTTACCTCCAGTTCTTCTGACACAAATTTAAAAAAATAAGAATCGATATGCTCAATCCATTCTGTATCATGGCGAGAAAAGATAATCCGTACCATTTCCTGAAAAAACTTCATATCTCTGTCACGATTCAAAACCTGTACCAAATCGAGGATAAGAGAATAGTTTCCGCCGCAAATACTATTGGTGACCTGCTGTTCCAGCTCCTTATGCTCTGGCAGCTCTATGTCACTGTCGCAAAAAGAAACTAAATCCCAATCAATATCATATATCTTCCTTTCATTCATTCTTTTTCTCCCCTTGTCATTGTACTAAACCTCCCGCTTTGTCCCGTTCCACATTGCACTTCAGCTGTTTCTGCCAATATTGAGGATTGCTTCCCACCTGTTCCCCCGGATTCTTCTGATGCCCCCGGGAGTATGTATGCTTACTCATCAAATAAACTAGTTTCTTCGTACGGGGTATCCGACACGTTCTGATGCAGGGCTTCTCTTCTCGTAATCACGGCATCGGGCGGAATCTGCCCGGTCAAAAGAGGCGTCGCATCATCATGGGTATCCCAGCGCGCCCGCACCTGCCTGGCATTGCTGTTGGCATAGCAATAGCAGCACAGGTGGCGGCACGTATTGTACTGGCCCATATCGACACTTTGTATGCAGCCGCAGGCTCCGCGCTGGTTCGTATCTTTGGGGATGGCAAGGAATTTCCCTGTCACCTGCTCGATACGCCGCCTGTCGATACAGGCTCCGTGGGAAATCCCCAGATCCTGCAGGTCTATCTCTTCAGCACAGGTCTGCAATGTAAGGCCGCAGGCCCGGCAGGTACTGGCCATGGCAGCTGACAGTTCCCGCATTTCCGGCACTGTCAGTTCCCGGATAGATAGCCGCCGTGTATTTTGTTCCGTGTTTTTATACATATCCATAAAACTGATGACACAGCAGTCCGTATAGTGAGCCAGCCGGGACGCCATGATGCGGAATTGCCGTATATGCCAGTCCAGCGTATACGCCGGCGTCAGGAGAATGGGATCATAGCGCCAGACGACACGGTGCCGGCCCAAGTAACGGGACAATTCCTGGAACGTGCGGATTATCTCCTCTTTGGGAGGCAGGAACGGCTCGGCATCTCTGCCGTAGGGCGTGACGGTGAACTGGAAATAACAAGGCAATCTCTTCAGTTCCTCTATATACGTCATCATAGGTGCCGCGTTCTTGGTCCAGAAGACGAAGCAGTCTACCTCTCCGGGTAAGAGGGAAACGCGGCTGATCTGCTTTGCTTTAAAGGGATTGGGCACGAGGACGAATCCTTCGCGGAGGCGGCGGAAGAACCACGTACTATAAAATGCCGGTATATCGGTCCGGCGGCTGGCACTAATGATCATACCCGAATCATTCCCTTCTTTGCCTGACAACCAGCCAGTTTAACCAGAGCACGCTTTCACAGGAAACTAATTCATTAAGGGAGCTGAAATAAGCGTCCCGGTCATTTCGATTCATAATGTCTCCTTTCGGGTACAGAAAAGGCGCTGCCTGGAGACAGCGTCTTTTCAAGTGTGAAGTGGCATGTTTGAAACATCAGACGCCAAACATCACCCTTTATAATTTTCCGGATAGATGGTGATATCGTAGTGGTTCTTATCCCATTCGTGCGTAATCTGATGTTTGTATGGCGCCAACGCATCGATGAGGACTTCATAGGCTTTGCTCCCCTGGTAGATACCTTCATCGGAAATATCGACTTTATAGCCATTTTCATGGGAATAAATGCCACCGGCATGATAGCCACTTTCAGCACCGCCAGTGATGACGAAGGAAATGCCAGCCTGATGGGCTTCTGTATTCAGTCGATCCAGGAAGGCAATGGTCGAACTCTGGAAATGAGCCGTATCGGTCGTCCAGTTGCTGTCCCACGGTGTATCCATGCCTTCGGTGCTGCTCCACTTACGCAGGTTGCTCTTGCCAAAATCACGGCGGTACGCATAGGCATCGGCAATTGCCGCATCATAGGAATCATGTTGATACTGGTATTGGTACTGGTCTTCATATTTCTGGCGGTTCCAGGCCGAGACCGGCGTAGCCATGTGCTGCGATCCGGCATAGTGATACTTGACCGTATCCGGCGTAATCGTCCCGGGATTGTCAATATTGGCAAAGGCTGATACCGGAATCAGGGCATGAACGCGTGCCTTGAGCCGGTCACCAATCTTGTCGGATTCGTTATGATTGGTTGCTGTTTTCGCTTTTCCCCTGGCTTCGTCCAGCTGCTGGGCCTGTGCCAAAGCGGCAACGGCCGGAGATACCGTTTCTGATTCTCTGACCTGTGCTGCCGATGCAGTGACAGCCCCCATAAAACAGCAAAAAAACAGGATTGCGACGATAGTCTTCTTCATTGAATTCCCCCTTAAAATGCTGAAAGTATGTGTATGACATTGGGTTATTTTTTTACGAATAACGTCTTAATTATACCATACTTAAGGGAATTTGAAAAATCGGGAATATTTAGTTTCGCGTCATTCTCCCCAGTAAGTGATGTAGGTGCGGTAGGCAATCTTGAACAGATTCATCAATATCCCCCATTTCAGCGGTGGTGCGTATGGCAGAGGCGGGATAGCCAGCGGGCCAGGTCGAATCGAATCTGGCCGTCTTTCAGCTGCCAGTGCCAGTTGCCTTCTACCGTTCCCGGCGTGTTCATCCGGGCCGATGATGGCAGGAGAAGCAGGTCCTGGAATGGCACGACGACCGTTTCGGCCCGGCGGCTGTAGACGTATGCGATGAGGGCCGCCGTCACTTCGCCAGCCGTGGCGTCATCGGAAAGGTGCAGCATGAGGCACAGGCGCTGCTGTTGTTCTTCTGGCAACGATTCGTACCAGCCCCGGGTGGTGTCATTGTCATGGGTCCCCGTATAAGCTATGGAGCACGGTTCCGTATCAAAGGAGAGGCGGCCGTCAGACCGTTCTTTCAGATGGAATGGCAGGACCCGCATCCCCGGCAGGGAAAAGCGGCTGCGCAGCTGGCACACGTCGTCGGTGATGACGCCCAGATCCTCGGCGATGAGCCGCACCGGTCCTAGTGTCTGATAGACCCGGCGCAGGATGTCTTCTCCCGGTGCCGATTTCCACTGCCCTTCTTTGGCCGTCTTTGCCCCGGCCGGAATGGACCAGTAGGCAGAAAAACCACGGAAATGGTCAATCCGCACTTCATCGACGAGGGAAAGGGTGTGTCGGAATCGCTGGATCCACCAGTCATATCCGTCTTTGGCCATGGCTTCATAATCATAGAGGGGATTGCCCCAGAGCTGGCCTTCGGCGCTGAAGTAGTCGGGCGGCACACCAGCCACGCTCTTGGGATTTCCTGTTTCATCGAGGTCGAACAGGTCCTGATGGGACCAGCAGTCAGCACTGTTATGGGCGACGAACATAGGGATGTCCCCCAGGATGGAGACGCCGTTGTCATGGGCATAGGCGCGCACATCCTGCCACTGACGGTATACGATGTACTGGAGGAAGCGGTAGTGATCGACGGCACCGGCCAGTTCCTTGCGGTAGCGGGCACAGGCTGCCCTTTCATGACGGGCAATGTCTTCAGGCCACCCGGTCCACGACCGGCCTTTGAAAAAGTCGCTGACGGCACAAAACAGGGCGTAGTCATCGAGCCAGTTTCTGTTGTCGCTGCAGAACCTATCAAAGGGCTGCCAGGGAATGACCAGACCTGAGTCATGGGACATATCCCAGAGGGCCCGTTTCTTGCACTGCCAGGCGTCGTCCCACGATGAGGAAGCGGCGGCTTCTTTGCGGTATTGGTCATAGCGCTCCTGCCTGAGCCAGCCGGCCCGGTACAGAAAATCAAGGGAAATGAGCCGTTCATTCATGGCAAAGGCCGACCGCGAGTAATAGGGTGAATCGCCGTCGAGAGGCGGCGTCAGCGGCAGGACCTGCCACAGGCTTTGGCCGGCGGTCTTGAGGAAATCGACGAAATGATAGGCCTGTTCTCCCAGGTCGCCACAGCCCCACTGCGACGGCAGGGACGTGGGATGCAGGAGAATGCCGGCCCGCCGTTTTCCCCCTTCCTGTCCGGCCAGGACGACGACGCTGAGCGGTGCCAGGGTCAGATCGAGGCGGCTGCCCGTCGTTTCGACCGGTTCCATGTTGGGAATGAGGGCGTTGTACAATTTCCCGTACACCAGCCCGTCCGTATAGAGGCTGATGGAATGGACAGCTGTCGTGCTACGGTTGATGGCGATGACGAAGAGTCCGTCCCGGGCCGGCTTATCGAAGACGTCGCGGCCGCCTTCAATGGCGCGGCAGTATACGTAGACGTCGCCTTTGCTGTACAGGGGGATGAACCGCCCCGTCTGCAGGGCATCGTGTTTGCGGCGCAGAGCCGTCAGCCGTTTCACCCAGCGCAGAAGGCTCATGTTTTCGTGACCCCAGGGATAGGTACGGCGGTTGTCCGGGTCCTTTCCCCCGGTGAGGCCGGCTTCGTCGCCATAGTAGATACAGGGCGCGCCTGGCATGGTCATCTGCCAGGCCATGAGCAGTTTCACCCGGCCCATGGCGACGGATTCGCCGCGCACGTCGCTGTCGTCGCTCTGGCAGACCGTGAGGATCCGTTCGATATCGTGGCTGCTGATGAGGTTGAGCATAGCATACCAGTTTTCCGGCGGATAGTTCTCCACGAGCTGCATGAGTTCCCGTCCCAGGCGACCGCCGTCTTTCTGTCCCAGCACGAAGGCCACGGCCATGGCGCGAAGGACGTAATTCATGGCACTGTCTATGTCGTAACCGCAGAGGTATTCCCGCTGCTCGCTGTAGGCAATCTTATTGGAGGCATCTTCCCAGACTTCGCCGATGAGGACGGCATCGGGATTTTCTTCCTTCAGCGTATGATAGAAACTGCGCAGGAACGGCACGGGCAGTTCGTCGATGACGTCAAGGCGCCAGCCGCTGATGCCCTGGCGCAGCCAGTATTTAAGGACACTGTTTTCACTACGGATGATGAAATCCATGTAGGACGGCGTCGTTTCTTCTACATCGGGCAGATCTTTGACGCCCCACCACGATTCGTAGTCATCAGGATAATCCGTGAACCGGTACCATTCATAGTATGGTGATTCTTTGGACTGATAGGCACCCAGGGACGGATAATGGCCGAAGCGATTGAAATAAATGCTGTCGGCGCCGGTGTGGCTGAATACACCGTCGAGGATGATGCGGATACCCCGTTTGCGCGCCCGTTCGCACAAGGCGGCAAATTCATCATTGGTCCCCAGGAAGGGGTCGATGCGGTGGTAGTCTCCGGTGCCATAGCGGTGGTTGCTGCAGCTTTCAAAGACCGGGTTGAGATAAATAGCTGTGACTCCCAGGTCGGCGAGGTAATCGAGCTTTTCCCCGATACCGGCCAGGTCACCGCCAAAGAAATCATACTGGACCACATCTCCTGTTTCCATATCCTTGCAATAGTACGGGCGATCGTCCCAGGAGCTGTGGATGACGGCGCCGGGTTTTCCAGACAGGTGCTGCCAGTCCATGCGGCCGCGGCAGAAGCGGTCGGGAAAAATCTGGTAGACGATGGCGTGTTTGAACCAGTCCGGCGTGTGGGCGTTTTTGTCATAGACGGTAATCTGGAATGCCGGCGGTACCGTGTCATAGAGGGCTCCCACGCCGCCGAGGTGGTCCTGGTTGTTGCCGTAATACAGGCGTTTCCCGTCCCATTCGACGATGAAATAATACCACAGCAGACAGCCCGTTTGGGGCAACTGCCACGCCGCGTCGAAGGTATCCCCTGTGGCGGTCATGGGGATGAAGGATTCCCCGGCATTGCTCTGCCAGAGCCGCACCGTGGTCTTGCAGGATTCTGCCGGCCGGCCGCTGATTGAAAGACGCAGCGTCAGCTTTGTCCCGGATGGTATGGCGCCGAACCGGGACCGGTAGTGGCTGTCGTGGGAATCATGATAGAGACGTATTTCCATAATCGTTCCTTTCTCTATGGACAAGACCCCTGCCACAGCATGCCGGGCAGGGGTCCTTCGTGTCATTATCTGTCTAATACGGTGTGATACAGATCAGCGTAGGCCTGGGCCGAACGGTCCCATCCGTAATCGCTTTCCATGGCATTGCGGACGAGATGTTCCCAGACAGCCGAATCGGCATAGTAGCTGAGGGCTCTCTTGACGGTAAACAGCAGTTCATGGGCGTTGAAATTCATGAACGTCAGGCCATTGCCCTGATTCGTATATTTATCGAAGGGGATGACCGTATCCTTGAGCCCCCCTGTTTCCCGGACGACCGGTACGGCCCCGTATTTGAGGGCGATGAGCTGGCTCAGGCCGCACGGTTCATAGCGGGACGGCATCATAAAGATGTCGGCGGCAGCGTATACCTGATGGGCCAGCCCTTCATTGAAGAGGATATTGGCCGATACCTTCGTGGGATAGCGCCGGGCCAGGTTGCGGAATGCATCTTCATAAGCCCAGTCACCGGTGCCGACGATGACCAGCTGGATATCTTCTTCGATGAGCTCATCCATGATGCAGGTTACCAGGTCCAGACCCTTATCCGCTACCAGGCGGGATACCATGGCTACGACGGGGATATTGCGGTTGACGGGAAGGCCCAGTTCCCGCTGCAGAGCTTCTTTATTGATATGCTTCCTGGCCGGGAAGGTATCGGCCGTATAGGTCGCGGCGATGTGCGTATCCGTCGCCGGGTTGTATGCGTCTTCATCGAGGCCGTTGATAATGCCCGTGATGCGGTCCCGGGCGGTACGGATATAGCCGTCCAGATGTTCCCCGAAATAGGGATAGGTGATTTCCTGGGCATAGGTCTTGCTCACCGTCGTGATATAGTCGGCGTAGACCATACCTGATTTCATGTAATTGACGCAGCCATCACATTCCAGATTGCCGTTGTCAAAGAGTTCCTGCGGCAGGCCGATGATGTCGCGCATGATCGACGGCGGATAAATCCCCTGGTATTTGAGATTGTGGATGGTATAGATAATCTTCATATGCTGGTAGAACGGGTCATGATAGAAGTCTTCTTTCAAAAACACGCCCATAAGGCCCGTATGCCAGTCGTTACAATGGATGATATCCGGCTGAAACCCGATTTTTGGGAGCATGGTCAGAACAGCGCGGCAGAAATAGGCGAACCGTTCGTCGTCGTCGTCAAATCCATAAAGGCGGTCCCGTTTGAAATACCATTCGTTATCGATAAAATAGACTTTGACGCCGTTCCAGTCGATTTCTTCTACGCCATAATAGAGCTGGCGCCAGGCCAGGTTGACGATGCCGTGGGTGACGGGCTTCATCTGCGCCCGGAACGAGTCGGCAATCTGGCTGTATTTGGGAATGACCAGCCGCACGTCCATCCCTTTGGATGCCAATGCTTTCGGCAGGGCCCCCATGACATCGGCCAGGCCCCCGGTCTTGATAAAAGGAACGGCCTCAGAAGCCGCAAACAATACTTTTACCATCTGTATCACCTTCTTAGTACACGATAAAACTATGACCGTATTATAATGACGATTCTGTGTGATTCTGGTTTTTCCGTTTCTTCATAGAAGACGTCCGTTTCCGGCTTTTTCCCTTTGCCGGAGCGCGCCGTTTCTTCACGGTCCCACTCATAGCGGCCGGTACGGTGCGGTGCGCTTCCGCTGACGATGTCAGTTCGATGTAGATCGCCGCCAACGGTGGCAGCGTCAGGGACAAGGACTGGTCCATTCCGTGCATGGGGATGTCTTCTGCCGTAAACTCTCCTTCATTGACGACGCCGGACCCGCCAAAGCGGGTGTCGTCGCTATTTAAGACTTCGACGTAGGTGCCGGGCTGGGGCACACCGAAGCGGTAATCATGGCGCACGACAGGCGTAAAATTACAGACGACGATAGTCATGTCTTCTTTGTGGAGTCCCTTGCGGAAGAAGGCAATGACGCTGTTGTCCCGGTCGTCGCAACTGATCCAGGAGAATCCGGACCAGTCGCAATCTTCCTGCCAGAATTCGGGATGGGATGTGTAGAACCCGTTCAATTCCTGTACGTAGTCGTGCAATTTATGATGCATGTCATAATCGAGGAGATGCCAGTCCAGGCTGTCATCGTATTTCCATTCGATGAACTGGCCGAATTCGCCGCCCATAAACAGAAGTTTTTTACCCGGATGAGACATCCAGTAGCCATAAAAGGCCCGGAGGCCGGCAAATTTCTTCCAGTAATCGCCAGGCATCTTGTCCAGAAGCGACCGTTTGCCGTGGACGACTTCATCATGGGACAGGGGCAGGACGAAGTTTTCCGAAAAGGCATAACACAGGGAAAACGTGATGAGGTTCTGGTGATCCTTGCGGAACAGCGGGTCCATGGACATGTAGCGGAGCATGTCATTCATCCACCCCATGTTCCATTTATAATTGAATCCCAGTCCGCCTACTTCGATAGGTTTGGTCACCAGCGGCCAGGCCGACGATTCTTCGGCGATCATCAGGGCCTGGGGGACTTCGGCAAAGACGGCCTTATTGAGGCGGCGGATGAAATCGATAGCTTCCAGATTTTCCCGGCCGCCGTATTTATTTGGCTGCCACTGACCGTCGCTGTGCCCGTAGTCGAGGTACAGCATGTTGGCCACGGCATCGATGCGCAGGCCATCGACGTGGAATTCTTTCAGGAAAAAGAGGGCACTGGAAATGAGGAAGGACTGCACTTCCGTGCGGCCGTAGTCGAAATTCATGGTGTCCCATTCTTTGTTTTCCGCCAGGATGGGATTGCCTGATTCGTAGCACGGTTCGCCGTCGAAATAGCGCAGGCCGTGGGCATCGCGGCAGAAATGGCCCGGTACCCAGTCTACGATGACGCCGATGCCATTCTGATGGCAGTGATCGACGAAATACATGAAGTCTTCCGGCCGGCCGTAGCGGCTGGTCACGGAAAAATAGCCCGTCCCCTGATAGCCCCAGGAGCCGTCAAAGGGATATTCGCACAGCGGCATGAGCTCGATATGGGTATAATGCATTCCCTTTACGTACTCTACCAGCTGATCTGCCAGTTCCCGGTAGGTCAGCATGTCCCCGTTTTCCTTGCGGCGCCACGAACCCGGATGGACTTCGTAGGTCAACATGGGTTGGGCGTACGAATCGTAATCCTTGCGGCTGGCCATCCATTTCTTGTCCTTCCACGTGTAATGAAGTTTGGTCAGCTTCGATGCCGTATCGGGCCGGACTTCCGACCAGAAGGCATAAGGGTCGCTTTTCAGGATGACCTCGCCGGAAGCCGTCGTGATGGCGTATTTGTAGATATCCCCTTCACAAAGGCCTTCGATATAGCAAATCCAGATGCCATTTCCCTTATCGCTGCGCGTCATGGGATTGGCCGTTTCGTCCCAGTGATTGAAATCACCGACAACACTGACAGCCTGTGCATGAGGTGCCCACACGGCAAAGCGCACGCAGGCCTTGCGCCGGTACGCCGTAAAATGCGCGCCAAAGAGGCGGTAGCTGCTGTCATTGGTTCCCTGATGATACAGGTACGTACTATAATCATCGATGGCACTGAGTTTCATCCGTGCACACCTCCTTTATTTCAACACTTGACCGGTTTCAGGTGCCAGATTTCCGATGCATACTGGCGGATGGTCCGGTCGCTGGAAAAATATCCCGAATGGGCAATATTGACGGCGCTGGAATGGAGCCACTGAAGGCGTTTGTTATAGCGCCGTTCGATTTCCTGCTGTGCCTGACAGTAGGGTTTGAAATCCTTGAGGACAAAGAATTCATCGTTGCGGTCCAGCAGCGAGTCATAGAGCATGCCGAAGGATTCGCCGTTGCCAAGAGAGCCATCGACGAGGCTGTTCATGATTTTGCGGATATCCGCATCTTCACTGTACATATTCCACGAGGAATAGCCGCCGTGGATATAGTAATCCATGACCTCGTTGGCCCGGAGGCCGAAAATGACACAGTTGTCATCTCCCACTTCACGGTGGATTTCCACGTTGGCCCCGTCCATGGTGCCCAGGGTGATGGCGCCATTCATCATGAATTTCATATTTCCCGTACCAGATGCTTCTTTTCCTGCCGTGGAAATCTGTTCGCTCACGTCGGCGGCCGGGAACAGGAGCTGTCCCAGAGAGACATTGTAGTTTTCCAGGAACAGGACCCGCATCTGCTTGCTGATCCGGCGGTCGTTATTGACCAGGCGGGCCACGACGTTGATGAGCTTGATGGTCTGCTTGGCTTCCCCATAGCCGGCGGCCGCCTTGCCGCCAAAGAGGAAGGTGCGTGGCGTAATCTGCATCTTGGGATTGGCCTTCAGGACATAGTACAGATGCAGGATATGGAGAATATTGAGGAGCTGGCGCTTGTAGAGATGAATCCGCTTGATCTGGATATCAAAGATGGAGGACGGGTCTATCTTCACTTCGTATTTCTGCTGGATATAATCGGCCAGGATGTACTTGCGTGTCTGTTTCACCTGGGCCAGCCGTTCGAGGAAGGCCGTGTCCTTGGAAAATTTTTCCAGGTCTATGAGGCGTTTCGGTTCCAGCCGCCAGTCCGGCCCGATGGTGTCATCGAGCAGTCCTGCCAGTTGCGGATTGGACTGGATGAGCCAGCGCCGGTGGGAGACGCCGTTGGTCTTATTGGAAAAACGCGATGGGAAACACGTATAGAACTGGTGCAGCGTCGAGTCTTTCAATATCTGGGAGTGTATTTCCGCTACGCCGTTAACACTGTGGCTGCCCAGGACTGCCAGATGGGCCATATGGACCTGCCCGTCCCAGAGAACAGCCACGTCACGGGCCTTGTCTTCGTCGCCGGGGAAGCGCTTGCGGACCTCAGCCAGCCAGCGCCGGTTCAGTTCCTCTACAATGAGGTAGATCCGCGGCAGCAGGGATTTGAACATGGGGATGGACCAGCGTTCCATCGCTTCCGGCAGGATGGTGTGGTTCGTATAGGCCACGGTACGGACGGTCACATTCCATGCCGCATCCCACGAGAGGCCTTCTTCGTCCATGAGGATACGCATGAGTTCGGGGATGACCAGTGCCGGATGGGTATCGTTGATATGGATGGCAATATACTGGTCGAATTTATACAGGCTTTCTTTGATCTTTTTCTTGTAATAGCGCACGATGGACTGCAGGCCCGCCGATACCATGAAGTATTCCTGCATGAGCCGCAGCTTGCGCCCTTCTTCTGTGCTGTCTTCAGGATAGAGGAAGCGGGAAATAAGCTGGACGCTGTTCTTATAGTGGAAGGCCCGGTGCCGGTCGCCCAGAGACAATTCGCGGTACATGTCTTCCCGGGAGTATTCGGCCCGCCACAGGCGCAGGGTGTTCACTGTATGGTTGTGATAGCCCACAATGGGAACATCGTAGGGCACGGCACGGACAGAAGAATACTTTTCGTAGACACATTCCAGGCTGCCGTCTTCAGCAGGGCGCATGTAGGCATTGCCACCGAAACGCACGTTGACGGCCTTATCGACTTTCTTCACTTCCCATGGGAATCCGTCGGCCAGCCAGCTGTCAGGCAGTTCGACCTGCTGATCGTCGATGATGCGCTGATTGAAGAGTCCGTACTGATAGCGGATACTGCAGCCGTGGCCGGGAAGCTGGAGTGCTGCCAGGGAATCGATGAAGCAGGCAGCCAGTCTTCCCAGGCCCCCGTTCCCCAGGCCCGGGTCCCGTTCTTCCGGGATAATCCGGTCCAGGTCCCAGCCCAGGTCCTTGAGCCCAGCCCGGCAGACATCTTCCATGCCCAGGCCGATGAGGTTGGAATCGAGCAGTCTCCCCAGGAGAAATTCGATAGAAAAATAGTAGACCTGTTTCGCCTTTTCTTCGGCATAGGTTTCATTCGTGCGGATCCAGTCTTCACTTACCAAATCACGGACCATGAAGGCTACGGTCTGATATACTTCGTTTGGTGTCAGATCGGGCAGATCCTTTTCCCACAAGATGTGTGCTTTTTTGGTAAATTCACTTTTGAATTCTTCTTTATCCTGCCACGTATTCACTATTTCAGGACTCCTTTTTTAGATGACGGAACATTTGCCGATGCAAAGCGGTGCTTCTCGTGTTCCCGAAAGTTCAGCCTCCGACTGGATGACAGCGTTTTTATCGCACACGACATAATCCAGATTGGCATCGGCACCAACAACGGAGTGCTGCATGATAATACTATTGCGGATAACGGCATTCTTCCCTACCCGCACTTTGCGGAAGAGAATCGAATTTTCGACTTTGCCTTCGATGATGCAGCCGTTGGCCACAAGAGAATTGGTGACGTGCGATTCTTCCATGTATTTTGCCGGCGCTTCGTCCTTGATTTTCGTATAGATGTGGCGCTGGTCCTGGAGGAATATATCCCGCCAGGTATGGGCGTCGAGGAAGTCCATATTGGTTTCAAAATAAGACTGGATGGAATCGACGCGTTTCACGTACCCTTTATAATTATAGCCAAAAATCCGCAGGCGGTCTACATTGCGCTTGAGGACGTCGGTGATAAAATCTTTATAGCCTTTGGCATAGGCCCGGCGGACACAGTGCTGGTAAATTTCCGTATCGATGAGAATCTGGCGCTGGTACAGGTTGTCCCCGGTCTGGATTTCTGCCTTGGAATTAATGCCCGTGATCCGGTCCTTGTCGTTGATTTCCAGGACGTATCCTTCTTTTTCCTTGTCCTTCGGGGCCCGCGTATAGATCATGGTCACGTCGGCATTATGACGGCGGTGAAAATGGAGGACTTCTTCGTAATCGATGTTCTGCACCAGATCGCAGCTCGTCGCCAGGATGTATGGGCTGTGGCCGCGCTTGACGAAGAGAAGATTCTTATAAAAAGAATGGATATCCCCTTCTACGGGATGGATGATATCTTCCACATCGGCCGGCAGATAGAACAGGCCGTCCCGTTTACGGGCCAGTCCCCATTCCTTCCCCGACCGGATATGGTCCAGTACGGAGCGGGATTGGGATGACAGGAGGATACCTACGTTGCCGATCCCGGCGTTTACCATATTGGAAAGAGTGAAATCAATGAGGCGGAATTTGCCGCCCATGGGCACCGTCGCCAGCGGGCGGTGTTCATTGAGTTCAGGGAGAGTCTGGCTGTCCTGTAAGTTGATAAGACCCATCATTTCGCTGCCCATACTTATGCATCTCCTTTACTGGTTGCTGCGGCGGTCACTTCGCCATGACGGCCCAGTACGGCGACGGACCCGTCTTTTTTATGTACGACCGCACCGCTGTGGATGGTGCAGTCTTCGCCGATGATGGCCTTGTCTACGACAGCGCCGGCTTCGACGACGGTCCCGGGCATGATAACTGAATTGGTGACCCGGGCGCCTTCTTCAATAGTGACATTATAAAAAATGACCGAATCCGATACCTGCCCCAGGATGGCCGCTCCTTCTGCGATGAGGGCGCTCTTGACGCTGCCTTTGGGACCGATGAAATGTGGCGGCATGGACTGGTTGCCGGCGTAGATGCGCCAGTCGGGATCGCTCAGATCCAATGGCGGTTCGTCAGCCAGAAGGTCCATATTGGCCTGCCACAGGCTGTCTATAGTACCCACATCTTTCCAGTACCCTTCGAAGGGATAGGCATAGAGGGCAATCTGATCTTTCAGCATGGCTGGGATGACGTTCTTGCCGAAATCGTGTTCCGACGTTTCATCCTTGGCATCAGCCCGGAGATACCGTTCCAGCACAGGCCGGTCAAAAATATAGATGCCCATGGAAGCCAGATTGCTTTCGGGCTGCTTCGGTTTTTCCTGGAATTTTGTAATGCGCATGTTATCATCGGCGACCATGATGCCGAAGCGGCTCGCTTCATCCCAGGGCACACGGATGGTGCCGATGGTGACCTTTGCCTGATGTTTCTTATGGAAATCCAGCATTTTGGAATAATCCATGGAATAAATGTGGTCACCAGACAGGATTAGCACGTAGTCATCGCCGATCATATCGACGAAATTCAGATTCTGATAGATGGCATCGGCTGTCCCGCGGTACCAGTTCGTGCCATTGCCATTGGTATACGGCGGCAGCACAAAGGTTCCTCCCGTGTCATTATCGAGGTCCCAGGAACTGCCATTGCCAACGTACCAATTCAATTCCAGCGGCTGGTACTGGGTCAGGATACCAACTGTCCCGATGCCGGAATGACGGCAGTTGCTCAGGGTAAAATCAATGATGCGGTACTTACCGCCAAAGAGCAGCCCAGGCTTGGCTTGATCTTTCGTCAGGACACCGAGGCGGCTGCCTTTGCCGCCTGCCAGGATCATGGCCAGACAATTCGATTTTCTCATACGATTTCCTCCTCGCGCAGGAAACAGCTGCTCCGATACCGGTCTGCTCCCATCGTATCCGGGCAGTCTTTCCCCTATTTGTCTTCCTATCTAGACTTTGGCAGATTAACAAAATCCTTGTATGCAAATATTATACACTACTTAAAATATTTTTTTAAGGGTTTGTTATCCCTATTTACGGAAAATTCACGAAAAATGTACTAAATGTAGGAAACCACAAAAAAACACACCTCCATCTGGTAGTTGACAAAGATGAAAGGTGTGTCCGCCATGGCAGCTCCCATGGGACAGGCTGCCTATTTATTCTGTTTTTCTGTTTCTTTCAGGGCTTCTTCCCTCGTCAGAAGAGTCACCATAAAGGGCAGGGCCAGAAGGATGCGCCGTGCCGCGTCGGCCGTATCGGCCGTAGTGCGTACGAAGCCGATGCCCTTTTTCCCATCGAGGGCCGTAACGACGCCGACATATTCAAAGCCTTCCATGATACGGGTGACGAAGGTCATATTGCCTGGGTCGATCTTGAAATACACCCAGTCGGCATCAAGCATCATGATGAATCACCTCGCGGCGCATCATGCTGTACTCTTCCAGGGGCGTATCGCAGGGAATACCTATGAGCTGCTGGGCATGTGGAGCCGCAGTAATGGGATTGCCATCGCCATCGGTCATAGGAGGAAGCGTAAGGGTGACCAGCTTTCCTTTAGGCTGAAGGAATTCCACGGTCTGGCCGGTCTTGAAATGGTTCCGCTGTTCAATCCAGGCGATGTGCTTTTCCCAGTCATAGGAACGGACAAGGCCGATGAATTCGTGGGTCTGGGTATTGCTGGAATGGCTGTATACCTGGTCGGCTTCGGTCGGGCGGGACACGGAGAAGCCCCTCGTATAGGGCCGGTGGGAAATCTTTTCCAGTTCCTGCAGCCATTCGGGCCGTACGTGGAAATGTTCCGGATCCCGTTCGTAGGCATCAATAGCTTCCCGATATACTTTGACGACAGTGGCCACGTAATGGACGCTCTTCATGCGCCCTTCTATTTTGAGACTGCACAGACCGACATCGTACAGATCCGGCAGGTACGGCAGCAGGCACAGGTCCTTGGAATTGAAGATATACGTCCCCCGTTCATCTTCTACGACAGGGAAATACTGTCCCGGCCGCTTTTCTTCCACGATGTTGTATTTGAAGCGGCAGCATTGGACGCACTGCCCCCGGTTGGAATCGCGGTTCTGGGTGAAGTAATTGCTCAACAGGCAGCGTCCGGAATAGGAAATGCACATGGCGCCGTGGACGAATCCTTCCAGTTCGATGGGGACGCGGCGATGGATTTCTTTGACATCGGCAAGGCTCACTTCCCGGGCCATGACGACGCGGCTGGCGCCGAGGTCATGCCAGAACTGGACACTGGCCCAGTTCGTCGTATTGGCCTGGGTCGAAACGTGGATGGGCAGCTCCGGCACAAGCTTGCGGGCCAGACTGAAAATCCCCGGGTCGGCAATAAGCAGGGCGTCTACGCCAATATCCCGCAAAAAGCGTAGATACTCCGGCAATGTCGTCAGGTCGTCGTTATGTGGAAAAATATTGACTGTCACGTGGATTTTCTTTCCCCGTTCATGAGCATAGGCAACGGCTTCTTTCAGCTCGTCTTCAGAGAAGTTATCACTGAAGGCACGGAGGCCAAATAATTTTCCGCCGAGATATACCGCATCGGCACCATAGAGAAATGCCATCTTCATTTTATCCATATTGCCAGCCGGGGCCAGCAATTCCATCTTTTGCATACTTATCCTTTCTTATCCTTTCCAACGGGACACGGTCAGGCCGTCCCCATTTTCAAAAAACACGGAGTCAAAATATCGGGTATCGTCGATGAGCGAGAGAAACTGACGCAGCCGCGTCACAGCCGTCCGGTGCTTGTGAGGTAGCTTCCCCTGTATATAAATCATATCGTGATAGCGAAGATTATCTGCTACGATGAGTGCACCCGGCGAAAGACGTGGCATCAACAGCTGCAGATAGTGCACATACTGTCCTTTGGGACCGTCGAGGAATACGAAATCCCATGGCCCTTGCAGGCGGGACAGCCACTGTGCCGCATCTCCCTGAAGGGAGGTAATGGCTCTGCCGTAAGGAGACCGGACAAAATACCCATGGGCTGCCCGGTACCTTCCTTCATCCAGTTCGATTGTCGTCAGTGTCCCCTCCTCTTTCAGAAAGGGCGCCATAATCAGGGCGGAATAGCCAATGCAGGTACCGACTTCCAGCAGCCGTTCCGGCCGTGCCTGCCTGAGGATCCGCGTCATCACCGGCAGTTCTGCATCTCGCAGGATGGGCAGCTGTTCCCGCGCGGCCTGGCTGCGTATCTCTTCCAGAAGGTCTGTCATGGCATATATTCCTTTACATTCTTCATATGATTTTCATAGGTCGTGGCAAAATAGTTATGGCCGTCTTTGTCGGCAACAAAATAGAGGTATGATGTATTGGGCGCATCAATGATGGCTTTCATGCAGTCCATGCCCGGATTGGCAATGGGTCCCGGTGGCAGGCCTTCATAGCGGTACGTGTTATAGGGAGAGTCATATTCCGTTTCACTGATACTGTATGCTGCTTTATGGGTACCCATGGCATAGGAAATGCTGGCATCAGACTGAAGCTTCATGTGCCGCGACAGGCGGTTCAGGAACACCGACGCGATAAGCGGCCGGTCCTCTGCATATTTCGCTTCCTTTTCAATGAGCGATGCAAGGGTGACGAACTGGTAGATAGACATATTGCGTTCCCCTATCTGCTGGCGTATGCCGTCTGTCAGGTGACGGTCAAAATTTTTCAGCATCATGGTGACCACATCCTCTGCCGTTGCATCCTTTCCTATAAGGTACGTATCAGGAAAAAGGAAGCCTTCCGTCACAAAGGTCACTTTCCGGTTTCCTTTCATATACGGATACAATAGGCTCGTGTCGTTAGCTGCTCGAAGGAAATCCTCTTCCTTTACGATACCCAGCTTATCCAGAGCCTGGGCCGTCTGACGCACCGTATAGCCTTCGGGAACGACCAGTCGGGCCGCTTCCGATTTGCCGCTTTTTAATTTTGCCAGGATCTGCTGGAGGCTCATGTCGGAGCGGATGGTATACTCGCCCTGCTTGAGCTCATCGGCCTGACCGGTGACGCGGGCTACGAGGCGGAACCAGCCGGGATTGATGATGAGACCGTCATCATAGAGCTGGTCGGCTATATCGGTTGCCGTCATCTGTTCCCGGACATGGACGTACGCTTCCGTTTCCGAAAGGAAATAATTCGGAAGGTAATACGACGCTACGCCGGCGGCACCAGCTATAAGCAGCCCTAAAGCGGCAGCTATGCCCCAGAACCGTCTGCGGTTCCGGCCTGCCGGCTGGCGAAGGTCCCGGGTATCGCGTACAACTTCCTGTTTCATATGTTCAATTGTTTCTTCTATTTTTTTCTTGTCCATCCGTATATTATACGGCAACTACCAGCTCCAGCGCAATAGGCCACGACAGCCTGATAGGCTTCAGATCTGTTTTCCCAGCTCGAAGGCTCTGGGCAGCCATTCGCTATGCTCTTCTATGGCGTTGGCATCGTTGAGGCCTCCTGCGTTGAAACCGCCGGCAAACCGTGCCTTATCGAAACAGTCAATCCACCCTCCCAGCGTCACGATGGCCCGTTTCGCCGTATCCTCCGCCGTATCGGCAGAAACGGTAATGAGATAGATATCCCGAAACAAATAAGGCCGCCCGTAAAATGGCAGCGTCCTATCCAGAAGGGTCTTCAGCTGTCCGCTTATAGAATAGTAATAGATAGGCGATACGAAAATGATAGCATCGGCTTCTTTCATGTCGGTCAGGATTGGTGCCACGTCGTCTTTCTGCACGCATTGTTCCGATTTGATACAGTTCATGCACCCCAGACAGTAGCGGATTTCCTTATCCTTCAAACTGACGTATTTGACTTCATTGCCTGCGGCCTTGACGCCCCGTGCTGCTTCCCGTGCCAGAATTTCGGAATTACTGCGATTACGCAGGCTCGATGAAATAATAAGGACTTTTTTTCTCATGACAGAGCTCCTCCTTTTTCCTATGGAATCTATAGTTTGCCTCTGTTTTTATTGTACCCTATTCGGGAGGCTGAGCCTAGTCCATAAAGGAGGCGTTTTCCCGTGTATTCAGGCAGAATGATACAAATGTTTGGTATTTATCTTTTTATATGATACAATAAGATACATAGGGTATATTCCCATAACATGTACATCATTCCAGGAGGGTTGTCATGGCTTCTGAACCGGTAGACCATTTTTATCTCGGCAATGCCGACGTACTGGCAAATAACGAAAAATTAACCGACAAAGCCCGGCGGAGTATCTATGTTTCACGGGCCGACAACACGATTGACGCCTACCGGGCCGATTGGAAGGATTTCTGTGACTGGTGCAAGTATCATGAGGAAACGGCCTTTCCGGCATCACCGGAAACGATTGTCAATTATATCAACGACCTGGCAGACAACGCCAAGGCCAATACGATTGCCCGCCGCATCTCTGCCCTGACGGAAAACTTCGCCGCTGCCGGCATCAAAGATAACCCCTGCCGCTTCCCTATCGTAAAAGACGCCGTCCGTGGCATCAAGCGCATGAAAGGAACCCAGCAGCACGGAAAAGCTCCCATCCTGTTCGATGACATCCGGGAAATGCTCCGCTATCTCGACGGCGATGAGCTCCGGCAGGCCCGGGATAAGGCCGTGCTCCTCGTCGGTTTTTATGGCGCCATGCGCCGTTCCGAAATCGCCGGGCTGGATGTTGAGGACCTGAACTTCAACCGCCTTGGCCTTCTCATCACGCTGCGCAAATCCAAGACAGACCAGTTCGACCAGGGGCAGACCGTCGCCATCCCCTATATCGAGGATAAAGACCTCTGTGCCGTCCGCGCACTGCAGCACTGGCTGGACCTCAGTGGAATTACGACAGGACCGGTCTTCCGCAGTTTCACAAAAGGCCATCACATCCGTAAGGCCCGTATCTCCGACAAGACCATCGCCCTCATCGTCAAACGATACGTGGGTCTCATGGGAATGGACCCGGCTGAATTCGGTGCCCACAGCCTGCGCCACGGATTTGCCACATCCGCTGCGATGGAACACGTGGAAGAACGGGAAATCATGCGTCAGACACGGCACCGGTCTACGGCAGTCGTCCGGAAATATATCGACGAAGCTGACCGCCTCATCGATAACCCCATCCTGAAAATAGCCCGGAAAAAGTAACGTTACTCCCCTTATTGTCCATGGAGGACTTCTTTTACCGTATCGGCCCGGCTGCTTTCGACGGGCACCTGCAGGACCTGGCCTGGATAAATATCATCAGAATGGCGGATATGATTGATGTCCATGATTTCATCGACGACATCGCGGACGTCCGTTCCGGGAGAGGCTGCGGCGGACGCAATCTGCCACACCGTATCCCCACTGTGTATCTTGACAGATATATACGTTTCGTCTGTATGATATACCATCCCCATCTGGGTACATGCGGCGATGACTACGGCCAGTGCCGCTATCAGCCGGATAATCCATGTATAGTTGCTTCTTCTTTTCATAGCCATCGTGCGTTTCATACTCTGTCACCTCGTAATCGATTAGAACGAATGTTTTGAGAACACATGTTTGTCTGATGGCTTTATTATATCGGCGAACGTCCGTTCTGTCAATAGGTAGAGAGAACAAAATTTCGTTGAACAAATGTTTGAATTTTTTTCTATATTACAGTATAATGAAATTGTATATTTACTTGGGAGTGATACCAAATGATGAACAGTGAAAAAATGCTTACGACCAGGCAGAAACAAATCCTTGAATATATCCGTGACTGTGTGCATAAATATGGGTATCCCCCTTCGGTCAGGGAAATCTGCCAGTCCGTCGGGCTCAGTTCCACCTCAACGGTGCACGGTTATCTGCACCGGCTGGAAGAACTGGGATTCATACGCCGCGACCCGGCGAAGAATCGTACCATCGAACTTCTGGACGAAGGATCCTGGCGGTCCAAAAAGATCGTTCCCCTGCCGCTCATCGGACAGGTCCGGGCCGGGCAGCCTGTTTTTGCTGAAGAATGCATTGAAGATGTGTACCCGTTTTCCGCTGATTTCATCGGAAATGACGACTGCTTTATGCTGACCGTACGGGGAGACAGCATGATCCAGGCCGGTATCTTCGACGGGGATTATCTCATCGTCCGCCGCCAGGATACGGCCGAAAACGGAGATATCGTCGTCGCCCTGATTGATGATGAAGCGACTGTCAAACGGTATTTCCTGGAAAAGGACCGGGTCCGCCTCCAGCCGGAAAATCCCGATTACGAACCGATTTACACGCGGAATTGCAAGATTCTGGGAAAAGTCACGAATCTGTTCCGCCGCTACTGATGCCCGTCATATGTACACCAGAAAAAAGGATGGGGCTGTAACATAATAGCCTCATCGAAAAAATGGACTCAGTTATCTGAGCCCATTTTTTTTAAGCAAAAGAGGCCCCAAAGGGCCTCTTTGCTGGTATAATTATTGTAT
>ENA-UOJV01001698-UOJV01001698.1-human-gut-metagenome-genome-assembly--contig:-C82-NODE-1698-length-22237-cov-6.282571_pt1 | contig 22237 bp, 15 predicted proteins | sample MGYA00242356_ERZ723903 | MGnify/ENA metagenome assembly ERZ723903
TTTGCTATTACTCACCACCTGAAGAGGTGGGAGTCTTCTCGACTGAGATAAAAAACAGAATAATTTCGGTTCTTTCTTTGCAAATAAGCCAATGCATATAGTTTTCCCCATACACATCGGCTTATTTCACGCATCAGGCGGATCTCTCGATCCTGCCTTTTACTTCATATTCAACTATTTCCGCAGCTGTGCCAGGCGTTCCTGTACCTGTGCCATCATCTGGCGGTATTTCTCCAGCTTCTCACGCTCTTCGGCAATCTTTGCCTCCGGTGCGCGGCTGACGAACTTTTCATTACTTAACATGCCCTCAGAACGGGCAAGCTCTTTTTTCAGCTTCTCCTCTTCCTTGGTCAGACGCTCGATCTCCTTGTCCAGATCCACCAGCTCTGCAAACGGCATATAGATGGTTGCCTTTGCAGTCACAGCCGATACGGCATCGTCTGCGATTCCGCTCTTGTCCTTCTGAAGGACAACCTCGCTCGCATAGCCAAGAGTTGCGAAGAAGACACGGCTGTGCTCGAAGATGGCCAGAACTTCCGGATCCTCGGATACAACGTATACTTTTGCCTTCTTGCTCGGCGGTACGTTCATGGATGTGCGGACGCCGCGGATCGCGCGGACTGCATCCTTGATCGTCTCTACAGCTTTCTCCTCGTCTGCGAAATTCCACTCATCCTTGTACTCCGGCCAGGAAGAAATCATGATGGACGGTTCCTCATCCTGCAGGTTGCAGAAGATTTCCTCGGTGATGAACGGCATATATGGATGCAGCAGTTTCAAGGACTGGATCAGAACCGTTTTCAGGGTCCAGAGTGCAGCGGCCTTGGTGGTGTCTTCCTCGGACCAGAGTCTCGGTTTTACCATCTCGATGTACCAGTCGCAGAACTCCTCCCAGATGAAATCGTAAACCTTCTGGAGGGCGATTCCCAGCTCGTACTTATCCATGTTCTCGGTAACATCTTTTGCCAGTGTGTTGACCTTGGAGAGGATCCAGCGGTCAGCCATCTGCAGGTCAGAAAGCTTCACATCCGTTACCGGCGCTTTTTCGATGTTCATCATAATGAAACGGGATGCATTCCATACCTTGTTCGCAAAGTTACGGCTTGCTTCCACACGCTCCCAATAGAAGCGCATATCGTTGCCCGGTGCGTTACCGGTCATCAGTGTCATACGAAGTGCATCGGCGCCGTACTTGTCGATAACCTCGAGCGGATCGATACCATTTCCAAGGGATTTACTCATCTTGCGTCCCTGGGAGTCGCGTACCAGACCGTGGATCAGGACGGTGTGGAACGGCTCTTTGCCCGTCTGCTCCAGACCAGAGAATACCATACGGATAACCCAGAAGAAAATGATATCGTATCCGGTTACCAGCACGTCGGTCGGATAGAAATATTCATATTCCGGTGTATCCCTCGGCCAGCCGAGCGTGGAGAACGGCCACAGGGCGGAGGAGAACCAGGTATCCAGCGTATCCTCATCCTGATGCAGGTGGGTGCCGCCGCATTTCGGGCATACCGCCGGTGCACACTTGGCAACGGTCATCTCGCCGCAGTCATCGCAATAATAAGCCGGAATCCGGTGTCCCCACCAGAGCTGACGGGAAATACACCAGTCACGGATGCCCTCAAGCCAGTGCAGATACGTCTTTCCGAAGCTCTCCGGAACGAATTTAAGTCTGCCGGATTTAAGTGCCTCTACCGCCGGTTTCGCCATCTCTTCCATCTTGACAAACCACTGCGGTTTTACCATCGGCTCTACGGTTGTGCCGCAGCGGTCGTGGGTACCTACGTTGTGGGAATGCGGAACAACTTTAACTAAAAGTCCCATTTCCTTCAGATCCTCTACCATGGCTTTTCTCGCCTCGTAGCGATCCATGCCCTGATATTTGCCCGGTACGCTGATGGTTGCATCGTCATTCATGATGCAGATCTCTTCCAGGTTGTGGCGTTTTCCTACTTCAAAGTCGTTCGGGTCATGTGCCGGTGTGATCTTTACGCAGCCGGTACCGAACTCTTTATCTACATACTCATCCGCGATGACCGGAATCTCTCGGTCGGTCAGAGGCAGTTTTAACATCTTGCCTACGATATCCTTGTAGCGCTCATCCTCCGGGTTGACAGCTACCGCAGTATCGCCTAACAGCGTCTCCGGACGGGTGGTTGCGATCTCGACGAAACGTCCCTCTTCACCGACGATCGGGTAATTGATGTGCCAGAAAAAGCCGTCCTGCTCCTCATGCTCTACCTCGGCATCCGAAATGGAAGTCTGGCAGACCGGGCACCAGTTGATGATACGGGATCCCTTGTAAATATAACCTTTTTCATACAGTCTGGTAAATACTTCCAGAACCGCCTCGGAACAGCCCTCGTCCATCGTGAAACGCTCGCGGTCCCAGTCAGCGGAGGAACCCAGCTTGTGAAGCTGTTTTACGATACGGCTGCCGTACTCTTCTTTCCACTCCCACGCTTTCTCCAGGAAGCCCTCACGACCCAGATCATGCTTGTCAATGCCCTGCTCTTTCAGCTTATTGATAACCTTAACCTCCGTTGCGATCGCCGCATGGTCGGTACCCGGCTGCCACAGTGCCTCATAGCCCTGCATTCTCTTGTAACGGATCAGGATATCCTGCATGGTGTTATCCAGCGCATGTCCCATATGAAGCTGTCCGGTAATATTTGGCGGCGGCATCACAATCGTGAACGGCTTCTTGCCGTTTCTGCGTCCGCGCTCTGCATCGGCGTGGAAATATTTGCTGTCCAGCCATTTCTGATACAGGCGATCTTCAATATCCGCCGGATTATATGTCTTTTCCAGTTCTTTCATTGATCGATTCTCCTTTTGTGTTTTAACTCATCAAATGCTTTTTATCCTCGCATTCTATCATGAACCACATCTTGTTTACCTTCATTTTGTGTAATTTCCGATGCAGTTTCTTACATCTGTTTCCGGACAATCTTGTACTCATCATCCGTCTGGTAGTACGGGCAGACAAAACGCTGGTTGCTTAAAAATGCCGCCATCTCGTCCTCATCCAGATCTGCCTCGCACAGATAATACCCATAATCATCGTCATAGACATAATTGCCGCACGTATCACAGCTTGTCAGCGGACCCTGTTTTTTCATCTGTTTTGTCCTTTCCGAAGCGCGTTTCCTATGAAAAAGAATGTGCCTTTTGTGTAATAGGGAATTCCAAGGTATTTCCCATTACATGAAAAAAGCCCCTTGCAGACATATCATCTGCAAAGGGCGTCATATACGCGGTACCACCTTAATTCAATCAGGATTTCCGTCTGCCGGTGTTTTCTTTGCACACATCCAGACTTTACCCCAATCCTCTTGATTCTATAACGGGAACTCCCGGGATCTCTTATCCACCACTCTCTTTCACAGCATTCCTAAGCCATAGCAGAACGCGGTTTTTCAGAAATCCGGCTCCGAAGCTACCTTCCACATCCGTTTCCCGGAACCGTCTCTCAACCTGCGCGGTTCTCTCTGTCAGGGCTTCTATGTGTACTCCTCTTCTTCACTGCCTTTCATTTTTCAGTTCCTTGTTATCATAGAGGTTTTTCAGGAAAATGTCAAGGTTTTCGGCACAGGTTGGTAAATTCTGATATATGCCCTGGCTCTTCCCACTTTAAAGACGCCCAGTTGTAACAGCTGCACAGCCCCTACTTCGGCAGTGTATCCTTATATTGTTGATACGTCCCATCCGTCACCAGCTTTGCGTATGCATCATATGCCTCCTGCAGATTCTCATACTTTTTATCATTCGAAAGATATTCCGTATACTGTTTTGGAGTTAGATGATCGGCGATTGCTACATAGTTACCCGCTGTATTCTTTCGAATAGCGGTAGTTGTTTCTGAAATATAAAACCTTCCATCTGCTGTACTGATAATAACCGGTATCTTTTTTCCTGCACCAACCGAATCTGACGATATATCTACAGATGTCCAGAATAAATATCGCTTCGACTTATCCTTCGCATCTCCCAGATAGGCCCAGGTTCCCTTTTTTAACAGGCTGTCCTCCTCAATCTTTGCCTGTATCTTTGGAAGCATATTGGATTTTGTACAGTTGGAATCAATTTCAAAATTGCTGTTATTACCCAGCATTTCCAATACGCCGCTGTTATTCAAGGGCGCATGCATATCACAATTGATATTAAACGTATATTTCTGTTCCGAACCGCCTGTACCATTTTTACCTTTCCAGTTAAAAAGCACTCCCGAATTTGGCTGATAGGAAACTTCACATTTCCCACCCGGAACCGGATAACCAATCCAGTTGGCCGTATCACCCTGATCATTATAATGCATCACTCCACCTATCGTCACCGGGTCATGCGACTGCCATTTTGCTTTTTTCTGCTTCAGCTTTACAACCTTCACTTCATTCTCTGTATCCTCAATCATGACCGCTGCCATCACCTCTGCATAGGCAGAACGGACATTGGCAAGATCCGTGGCCTCCCGGCTAGCCTCCAGCTGCCTGGTGAAAATAGGAATAGAAATTGCAGCTAAAATGGCAACAATTGCAACGACTACCAAAAGCTCCGCCAGCGTAAAGCCCTTTTTCCTATTCTGTATATGAATTTCCATTCTTATCACCCACCTGTCACCTTTATCCCTTTTTTTGTTTTATTCTATCACATGATTCTAAAAAATTCACGCAAAACGTTTTGCATCTGACGCACATTCCCATAAATCGAAAGAAGAGGCCTCCGCCTGCGGTTTTCACCGCAAAGCATCCGCCTCTTCCCCATTTCGCTGCTGTAATCAAATTCCTGCCGTCAATTAAAACAGCGGAACAACCGCTCCATCATACTTCGTCTCGATGAACTCTTTGATATCATCACTTGTCAGGACTTCCATCAGAGCTTTTGTCTTGTCGCTCTCCTCGTCACCTTCACGGACTGCTACGACATTTCCGTATGTCTGGGCTGCCAGAGAGTCAGAAGACTCTACTGCCAGAGCATCGGTTACCTTTAAACCAGCCTCGATTGCATAGTTGCCGTTGATAACTGCGATATCCGCATCCTGTAAGGAACGCGGAAGCTGTGCTGCCTCAAGCTCTACGATATCCAGGTTCTTCGGGTTCTCTGTAATATCATTGATAGTTGCGGTCAGACCTGCATCCTCTTTCAGTGTCAGAAGACCCTGATCCTGAAGAAGCAGAAGTGCTCTTGCCTCATTGGTTACATCGTTCGGCACCAGAACCTCTGCGCCGTCAGCCAGCTCATCTAAAGAATCGCTCTTGCCTGCGTAGATGCCGAATGGCTCATAATGGATTGCGCCTGCACTTACCAGATGAGTGCCATTCTCCTCATTAAAGGTATCGAGATATGGTTTGTGCTGGAAGTAGTTTGCATCCAGATCGCCGGACTCCAGTGCGTTGTTCGGCTGTACATAATCAGTATACTCTACGATCTCCAGATCGTAGCCCTTGTCTGCCAGAAGGTCTCTTGCAGCTTCCAGGATCTCAGCGTGCGGTGCCGGGCTTGCACCTACTACCAGCTTCTCCAGATCGCCGTCTGCCTCTTTAGCCTCTGCGGTGCTCTCCTCTGCTGTCTCTGCAGCGGTCTCAGCAGTTGTCTCATTCGAGCTGGAAGAGCAGCCTGCTAAGGATGCAGCTGCCAGCAGTGCCAGGAATGTGGTTCCTAAGAATGATTTTTTCATAGTGATTTCCTCCTCTTTGTGTGTTTAAATTGTAACTGTTCAGTACCTTCACAGTCACGCGCAAAAATCCATTAAAAATTGCCTACGGCAATGGGATTTTTGCCTGCTGGCCCATGTTTTCGTACGGTCAGCGCAGTAAATGCGCAGACCTACTGAACAGTTACTTTAAATTTATATTTCAGAAATGTCCTGCATCTGCCACAGACGATAGGCTGCATTTCATTTCTGTAAATATCTTATTAACGGATTCTCTTATCACTTCTTCTCGAACTCCGCGTAAAGATCTCCTGAATCAGCTGTGCGATAATAACCAGAATCACAACGGTAACCAGCATCATATCTGCCTGATAACGGTGGTATCCATATCGGATCGCCACATCGCCCAGACCGCCGGCGCCGACACAGCCTGCCATCGCGGAATATCCGAGGATTGTCGTGATCGAAATCGCCGCGCCGACTAACAGGGACGGCTTGGACTCCGGAAGCAGCACCTTGAAAATAATCTGCCAGGTTGAAGCGCCCATTGATTTTGCTGCTTCAATCACGCCGGCATCAATTTCCTTTAATGATGCCTCTACCATACGGCTGATGTACGGGAACGCCGCGATTACCAGCGGTACAACTGCCGCATTTGCTCCGATCGTCTTTCCCACGATCGCGCGGGTCAGCGGCATTACCATCGCTAACAGGATGATAAACGGCACCGAACGGAGCAGGTTGACAATCACGCCCGCCACTTTGTTGAACAGCGGCACCGGACGGATGCCGTCTTTATCGGTTACAACCAGCGCCACGCCGAGCGGGATGCCGATCAAATAAGAAATCAGGGAAGAAAGACCTACCATATATAAGGTTCTCCAGGTCTCTTTTACCAGCATACTGACTGTCTTCGCATCAAATACCATCTTAGCGCACCTCCTCATAGGTCACACCGACCGTTTTTAAATAATTGCAGATACGCCCTGCATCTACCTCGTCCTCCGGGAGCTGCAGAAGCATCTGTCCCATCGCCTTGCCCCCAATATCGTGGGTATCCGCGAGAAGGATATTGACCGGAACCTTGCAGGCTAATACCATATTAGAAATAATTGGCTCCGAAGATTCCCGTCCATTGAAAATAACGCGGATCTGGCGCGCTCTGGCAAAGCTTGTCTTCTGCCCTGCCGTCTCTCCTAGAATCAGCTGCCGCCCAATCTCCGACTTCGGACCAGAGAAAATCTCTGATACCTTGCCAGACTCTGCAATGTGGCTGTGGTCGATGATCGCCACACGATCACAGATAGACTCAATAACTGCCATCTCATGGGTAATCACGATCACAGTAATACCGAGTTCGCGGTTAATCTTCTTGAGAAGCTCCAAAATCGATTTTGTCGTATTCGGGTCGAGCGCACTCGTCGCCTCATCGCAAAGCAACACCTTCGGGTTCGTGGACATCGCGCGTGCAATCGCCACTCGCTGTTTCTGTCCGCCGGAGAGCTGTGCCGGATATGCCTTCATCCGTTCTTCCAGACCGACTAATTTTAAAAGCTCAGCCGCCCGTTTCTTCGCCTCTGCTTTCGGGACACCGGCAATCTCCATCGGAAAGCACACATTCTGGAGTACATTTCTCTGTGCCAGAAGATTGAACTGCTGGAAAATCATCCCCATCGACTGTCTGGCTTTCCGAATCTCCGCCTCCTTCATCATCGACAGGTTCTGTCCCTCAAAAATAACCCGTCCCGCCGTCGGTGTCTCCAGATAATTGATACACCGGACCAGCGTACTCTTTCCTGCACCTGACAGACCGATAATTCCAAAAATCTCGCCCTTCAGGATTTCCAGGTTAATATCATCTAACGCGGTCACCGTTCCGTTCGTTGTCTGGAATTGCTTTCCCAGTCCTTCCAGGCAGATGATCGTTTCCTTTCTCTGCTCCATGGTCTTTTCCCCTCTCTTTTTCCGAATATACAGCATTGATACCCTGTCGCATAAAAGATGCCACTACTGTTTTCTGTCACAGGAAGCAGTTAGTGCCTTTTTGTGTCATAAGGAATTCCAAGGAATTTCCTATGACACAAAAAAGCCGCGAATCCAGTACGGATCGCGGCTTCCTATGCTATACTTACAGGTCTATCCGACCAGCCCGTTCCGTCTTTCATGCACACAAATATGACAGCACATCATACACATGCCGTTCATCATCATATTCATCTGCATGGCTTTACTCTGACGCATCGGACCTGTCCCCTTTCAGCTTATATTCCCTTATTCCTGATAGGAATTATTTGTTTATGAAGATACACCCATTTTCCGGGTTTGTCAAGTGTTTCCTGAATTTTTAAGAGCTATTTTTTAGAGCTATTTCACTCCTGCTCCGGTTTTTGCACAGCTTCTCTTCTTTTTGATGTCTGGAGTTCCCGTGCTTCTGCACGGCTGCGGCGCAAATTTTCTCCTGGCATCTCCTGTTTCCGGCTGCGCCCTTTCTCACGCTCGCGGATGCGATCCGGCGTGCGGCTCTCAATGATATAGCGCGGGCGGTGCTTCGACTCCAGATAAATCTTTCCGACATACTCTCCGACGATTCCGACCGAGAGAAGAAGCAGTCCGCCGATAAACCAGAGCGATACCATCATGCTCGCCCAGCCGGTGATCGTATTGCCCCGGAAGAAATCAACCACCGCCCAGATAAGAAATCCAATACTGACAAAAAATGCCGCAATTCCCATGAACGTAATCATCCGGATCGGCTTTGTGCTCAGCGAAGTGATGCCCTCAATCGCAAAAGCCAGCATCTTTTTCAGCGGATATTTGCTCTCCCCTGCTGCCCGCTCTTTACGGTCATAATATACCACATCGGACGGATAGCCGATCATCGGGACAATCCCGCGCAGAAACAGATTGACCTCCGAAAATTCCGCCAGCCCTTCCAGTGCCCTCCGGCTCATCAGGCGGTAATCCGCATGATTATACACGGTGTTCGCTCCCAGCGCATTCATAATCTTATAAAATCCCAGCGCAGTTGTACGCTTAAAAAATGTATCCGTCGCCCTGTGGCGGCGCACACCGTACACGATGTCACAGCCAGCCATATACCGCTCGATCATCGCGTCGCATGCGTCCACATCATCCTGCAGATCGGCATCCATCGAGATCGCCGCGTCACACCGCCGTCTCGCCGCCTCAAAAAGCCCGGCTAAAAGCGCGTTCTGATGACCGCGGTTGCGGCTCAGCTTCACACCTGCAAACCGTTCGTCCTTCTCATGGAGTTCCTCGATCAGCTTCCATGTTCTATCCTTCGAACCGTCGTCTACCATCAGCACCCGGCTTCCCGGATGAATCCGGCGGCTGCGGGTTAAATCATCTAATTTTTTACCTAAAAATTCTGCCGTCAATGGCAGAACTTCCTCTTCGTTGTAGCAAGGCACCACGATATAGATAACCGGTGCATTTCTCATACTGTCATCTCCTGCCCGGGTCACTGTCCCTTCTATGCAGACAAGTCCCCTCGTATTTTCAAAAGCAGGTTTCCAGATACAGGTATCTTGCCAGAATCCCCCTGCAGCTGAAATCTGCTTTTTCCGTATTTTCCTATTATATAGGAACTACATTAAAAAGAAAAGTAAATTTTTGACACATCCACCCGATTCCGGTATAATAGAATGGATATTTTTATCACTTTACTATTACTCGCCACCTAAAGAGGTGGGAGTCTTCTCGACTGAGATAAAAAATCAAAAAAAGCCATCTATCAGGAGGTATTCATATGTCAAAAACCGAAAAAGCAAAGGTATATTTTACAGATTTCCACACCATTGCATTTGGCGACGGTCTCCCTACCAAATTAAAAAAACTGATCCGTAAAGCCGGGATCGGTTCCATCGATATGGATGGTAAATTTGTCGCTATCAAGATGCACTTTGGTGAACTTGGAAATATCAGTTATCTGCGTCCGAATTATGCCAAAGCCGTTGTTGATGTCATCAAAGAGCTGGGCGGCAAACCATTTTTAACAGACTGCAATACGATGTATCCAGGCAGCCGCAAGAATGCGCTTGAGCACCTGGAATGCGCCTGGGAAAACGGATTTACCCCGTTGACTGTTGGATGTCCAATCATCATCGGTGATGGATTAAAAGGCACCGATGACATCGCTGTTCCGGTGGCCGGAGGCGAATACATCAAAGAAGCTAAGATCGGCCGCGCCGTCATGGACGCCGATGTCTTTATCAGCCTGACCCATTTCAAGGGACATGAGACGACCGGCTTCGGCGGCACGATCAAAAATATCGGCATGGGCTGCGGTTCTCGCGCCGGTAAGACCGATCAGCACAGCAGTGGAAAACCGCACGTCAAGGAAAAGCTCTGCCGGGGCTGCCGCCGCTGTCAGAAGGAATGTGCCAACGGCGGTCTCGTTTTCGATGAAGCCTCCAGAAAAATGCACGTGGATGCTGAGCACTGCGTCGGCTGCGGACGGTGTCTCGGCGCCTGCAATTTTGACGCAATCGAATTTGACAACAACGCAGCCAACGAGCTGTTAAACTGCCGTATGGCGGAATACACAAAAGCCGTTGTGGATGGACGTCCAAACTTCCATATTTCCCTGGTCGTTGACGTCTCCCCGAACTGCGACTGCCACGGTGAAAATGACGTACCGATCCTTCCAAATCTTGGTATGTTTGCTTCTTTCGATCCGCTGGCACTCGATCAGGCCTGTGTGGACGCCTGTCTGGCCGCTGCTCCGATGCCGGGCAGCCAGCTTGCAAAACATCTTGCTGATCCGGATTTCCACGATCACCATGACCATTTCACAAATTCCACACCAGAATCTGAGTGGAAAAGCTGCCTGGCACACGCGGAGAAGATCGGCCTGGGAAGCCGGGAGTATGAATTGATCACACTATAATAACATCAACCCCATCTGCCAGCTGTGCCGCCGGTCTTTTTGCGGCCGCAGAGCTGTGAAAAACGGAGCCGCCCCGGTCTTTTCTGCCGGTCGGCTCCGTTTTATGCTCTTCTTTATTTCTGAATCCAGACACCATTCGCATCGACTCTATATCCGTCCGGTGTCGTTCCATTGACAAACAATGCTCCGTCAGCACCCACATAATACCAGTATCCATTCGTCTGAATCCAGCGGCTCTTCGCCATAGCCCCGCTTTCGGTATAATAATGCCAGGAGCCGTTTACCATCTGCCAGTCACGCGCCATCCACGCATCTGCATGGAAATAGTATGTCTCCCCCTTGATCAGGAGACTCTCATTTGCCGCGTAGGTTCCGTTTGCTTTCAGGTATTTCCATTCATTTCCAAACTGCTGCCACGCACCGTCGCCCTGAGCAGCTGTATTGCCAGCTCCAGAGCTACCCGGTCCACCCTGGCTGCCGGAAGAAGAGGTATTTTTGCTGGTCGTATTGCCGGACAGCTTGCTGGAATTTGACGTACTGTTATCCGCCGCATCCGATACCGAGGTGTTCGTGCCAGCCGGTGTGCCGGATGCGCTTCCCGCCACCGCAAAACCATAGTCCAGCAGCTTCTTCGTATCGTCATAATGAGTCTGCGAACTCTTTAAAATAACTGCAATCAGGCGCACGCCATTCCGCTCTGCACACGTTACCAGCGTGTTGCCTGCCAGGGAGGTATAACCGGTCTTTCCGCCTATGATTCCCCCATAATACTGGGAATTTGCCGGATTGAGCATCTTATGTCCCATCGTAAGCGTCCGCACCGTCGGCACGCTGGCAGTCGCCGGGAAATCGTAATGCAGGGTCGATGCAACCTGACGCACCGTCGCATTATTGAATGCAGCATTTGCAATCAGCGCCATATCATGTGCGGTTGTAAAATGGTTCGCATTGTTCAGACCGTTCGGGTTTGCAAAATGCGTATGCGTGCATCCTAAGGACGCTGCCTTCTCATTCATCTTATCCGCAAACGCGCTGACACTGCCGGACACATGCTCCGCCAGTCCGTTTGCCACCTCATTTGCCGATTTTAAAAGCAGACCATAGAGACAGTCCTTAACCGTAAAGGTATCACCCGCCTTGACCTGCAGCGTCACCGCGCCCGATTCCAGATTCGAAACTGCCGTCTGGGAAAAGGTTACCGTATCACTCAGATTACAGTTTTCCGCTACCAGAAGCGCCGTCATCAGCTTCGTGATGCTGGCTGGATAATACTGCGTATCCGCATTCTTGGAAAACAGGAACTGGTTGTGCGTCGCATCATAGAGCACTGCACCCTGCGCTGCCACCGTCGGCTGAGCTGCATTCTGTGAAGTAACCGTTGCTCCCGAAGGAACTGCGCCGGAGACCGTGCCTCCTGCCACCTGTCCCGGACCGGTCGCCCCGTCTGTCGCAGCAAATGCCGTCCATGACACAGACATCATAAGTGCCATTCCCAGGCAAAGGGAACGCACGGATTTTTTCCATTTATTCATCGTATATTGTCCTTCCTGTATGTATTTTCGCTTTTCTCCTACCCGCCAGCTCCCGCAAACGTAAAGTTACGTTCACTCATTGCGCGGACTTTAACGGATTTTGCCAGTGCTGCGCAGGTACAAATCATGCAAATCTGTCTTACATTTTACTTCATTTTAAGCGACAATACAAGTTGAAAGGAAAATTTGAAATTATTACAGATACTTCTTCCGCAGATCTGCCCCACTCTCTGCCGACAGATACGCCGGTGCCACATCAAAGACGGTCTTGCAGCCTTTCTGGCCTTCCTGGTTCATCTTGTATGCCGCGCGTGCGTATGCCACGATGATGGAGGAAGTAAATTCCGGGTTGGAATCCAGCTTTAAGCTGTACTCGATGATATGGTGGTTCTCTTTGTTCCAGCCGGTCTTGCCGCTGCGGAGTACGAAACCACCGTGCGGGAGACGGTTGTGTTCGCGTTTCAGTTCTTCTTCGGTGATGAAATGAACCGTTGTGTCATAATCAGAAAAGTAGTTCGGCATGGTCTTGATCTCGTTCTCGATCTTTGCCTGATCCGCGCCCTCTTCTGCCACAACAAAGCACTCTCTGGTGTGTTTTTCGCGGGTGGTCAGCTCTGGGCTGCTGCCGCTTCTGACTGCCTCCAGTGCACTCTCAACTGGGATTGTGTACTGTCTGGCATCCTTGACGCCCTCGATCCGGCGGATCGCATCGGAATGTCCCTGGCTGACGCCCTTGCCCCAGAATGTATAATTTTCGCCCTCCGGCAGGCATGCAGCTGCATAGAGACGGTTCAGGGAGAACATACCCGGATCCCAGCCAACGGAGATGATGCCAACCTTTCCGGATTTCTGTGCGGACTCATCGACTGCTGCGAAATGCTCTGGAATCTTTGCATGGGTATCGAAGCTGTCCACTACGTTAAACCACTGTGCATATTTCGGGGTCTGGACCGGCAGATCCGTAGCCGAACCGCCGCAGAGAATCAAAACGTCGATCTCGTCTTTCTTCGCCTCTGCCTCATCTACATGATAAACCGGTACGCCCTCGGTCAGGATCTTGACCGTTTCCGGCGCACGCCGTGTAAATACTGCTTTCAGTTCCATATCCGGATTCTGGCGGATCGCACACTCCACGCCGCGTCCCAGATTTCCATATCCTAAAATTCCAACTCGGATACTCATAGATATTCCTCCTAAGGGTACAAAATTTGCCACGGATCCGGCTCTATTTTCCAGCTTACGTGATCCGATTTTACTTAAAAATTTCAAGTGTTCCCATTATACACTAGATCCACCCGTTTTTCAATATAGGTGAATTCACGCGTACAGGAAACAAATTCTCATTTAATTCTCAACGAAAGCCTTATTCCAGCTCCTTCATTCCGGTATACAGCTCAAAATACCGCCCTTTCTGCGCCAGCAGATCTTCATGGTCGCCGCGCTCAATGATCTGCCCGTGCTCCAGCACCATGATTGCATTGGCGTTGCGGACTGTCGAAAGCCGGTGGGCGATGACAAAGGTCGTCCGGTCCGCCATCAGCCGGTCCATGCCGTGCTCGATGTGCTTCTCCGTCCGCGTATCAACCGAACTCGTCGCCTCATCCAGAATCAGGATCGGTGCTTTAGAAACTGCTGCCCGCGCAATGTTTAATAGCTGGCGCTGTCCCTGGCTTAAGTTTGCACCGTCGCCCTCCAGCATCGTGTCATACCCATCCGGCAGACGCATGATAAAGGAATGCGCCGATGCCGTTTTTGCCGCCTCAACAACTTCTTCATCCGTGGCATCCAGCCGCCCGTATCGAATATTTTCCCGTACCGTGCCGGTAAAAAGATGCGTATCCTGCAGAACCATCGCGATATTTTCCCGCAGCTCCTTCCGGTGCATCCGGCGGACATCGACGCCGTCCACCGTGATCGAGCCGCCCTGTATATCATAAAAACGGTTGATCAGATTCGTGATCGTCGTTTTTCCGGCTCCCGTCGAGCCGACAAAGGCGATCTTCTGTCCCGGCTTCGCATAGAGCGAAATATCCTTCAAAATCACCTGCCCCGGCTCATAGCCGAAAGTCACATGGTCAAGCACCACCTCACCGCGGATCGGCGCGATCGAAACCGCATCCGGCGCATCTGCCGCCTCCGGTTCCGCATCCAGCACTGAAAACACGCGCTCCGCGCCTGCCAGCGCCGAAAATACGTTTCCAACCTGCATGGAAAGCTCGTTGATCGGTCTGGAAAATTGCCGCGAAAAGCCTAAAAATACGGTCAGTCCACCGACATCAAAGTTCCGGAACACACAGAGCAGACCGCCAATGCAGGCTGTCAGTCCATAATTTAACTGGCTTAAATTATTCATGACCGGTCCCATCACACCGCCGAAAAACTGTGCCCGGATCTGTTTTTCTTTCAGATCCGCATTGAGCCATCCAAATTCTTCCTCTGCGATCTCCTCATGGCAGAATACCTTGACGACCTTCTGCCCCTGCACGGTCTCCTCAATATAGCCGTTCATCGCGCCAAGCGCCGCCTGCTGGGCAGAAAAATATTTCTGGCTCCGTCCGGCAACAAATTTACCGACACGCAGCATCACCGGCATCATGGCAAGCGTAATCACCGTCAGCCACACGTTCGTGTAAATCATCAGCACCAGCGTTCCCACAATACTGAGTGCGCCGGATAAAAGCTGCACCAGTGTACTGCTGAGCATCATGCCGATCGTATCCACATCGTTTGTAAAACGGCTCATCAGATCGCCGTTGCTGCCGGTATCATAAAACCGGAGCGGAAGCGTCTGCATATGGTTAAACAGCTCTTCCCGCAGCCGCTGCAGCGCGTTTTGCGCCACCTGCAGCATGATGCGCGACTGCATATAGGCAGCGGCAACGCTGACTAAATAAACCGCTCCCATCACGCACAGGGAACGGAACAGCCCCGCCACATCGCCCCGGCTGCCATCTAAAGGCACAATATACCGGTTGATGATCGGGCGCAGCATATAGGCGCCCGCCAGATTCGTCACCGTCCCCAGGATCACACAGAAAAAGGCGACTGTCATCGCCATCCGGTCGCGTTTTAAGTATGAAAGCAGGCGCAGCATCGTCTGACCGCCCGCCTTGGGCTTTCCGCCCTTCATGACCGCCATCCGTTCCGGTCCCCGGCGGCGTTTCGGCGCGTCGGCTATGCGGCTGCCATATCGGCGTTTCAGGCTTTCAATCTGTTTTTCATCCATCATGCCATCACCTCCCCGTCTGCCCGTTTTCCATATTGCGTCTCATAGATCTCCCGGTACGCCTCACAGGATGCCAGCAGCTTCTCCTGCGTTCCCTCTCCGATAATCCTGCCGTCCTCAAGGACGAGAATCCGATCCGCGTATTCCAGCGAACTCAGCCGCTGTGCGATAATAAATTTCGTCGTATCTTTCAAATCTTCCCGGAATGCCGTCCGGATCGCCGCCTCCGTTGCCGTATCGACCGCACTGGTGCTGTCGTCGAGAATCAGGATCTTCGGCTTCTTTAAGAGTGCCCTTGCGATGCACAGCCGTTGTTTCTGACCGCCGGATACATTGACGCCGCCCTGTCCCATCTCCGTTTTGTAGCCTTCGGCAAACGAATTCACAAAGGAATCTGCCTGCGCATACACTGCTGCCCGCCGCACTTCTTCCTCCGTCGCCGTCTCATCACCCCAGCGCAGGTTTTCCTCGATCGTGCCGGAAAACAGGACGTTTTTCTGTAAAACCATGCCAACGCCGTCCCGGAGATTTTTCAGGGAATACTCCCGCACATCGATACCATCCACCCGCACACTCCCCTCTGTCACATCATAGAGGCGGGGAATCAGCTGTACCAGCGACGTTTTTCCGCTTCCGGTCGCACCGAGGATGCCGATCGTCTCTCCCGGCTCTGCCGTCAGGCTGATGTGGGATAGAACCGGCTCACCGCCTTCGCGGTAGGAAAAGGAAACATCCTTAAATTCCACGCGTCCTTTCTCAACCTTCCGATCCTTCTGTGATGCATTTTCATCACTCAAATCAATCGGCTCATCCAGCACCTCATCGATTCGCCGGATAGACGCCATCGCGCGGGAACTCTGCAAAAATACCATTGAGAGCATCATAAGTGACATCAGAATCTGTACAATGTAGGTCGTAAATGCCGTCAGATCCCCGACCGCCATCCGTCCGCCGATAATCAGGTTTCCGCCGAACCAGACAACTGCCAGTGTCGTCACATTCATCGCGAACATCATGACCGGCATCGTCGCAATTACGATCTTCAGTGCCCGCAGCCCTGCCTCCTTGAGCTCCCGGTTCGTGCCGGCAAACCGCTTTTCCTCGTAGTCTTCCCGCACAAAGGATTTCACCACCCGCACGTTCGTCAGCACCTCCTGGATGCCGCTATTGAGCGTATCCAGCGCTTTCTGCATGGCCGTAAACCGCGGGTAGGCAGTCCGTAGGATCCAGACGATCGCCGCCGTCAGAAGCGGAATCACCACCAGGATGACAGCTGCCAGTTCCGCATTCATCCAGAACGCCATCACAAGCGCCCCCAGGAACATGCCCGGCGCGCGCAGCATCATCCGAAGTCCCATCATAATCAGGTTCTGTACCTGCTGGATATCGTTCGTCAGACGGGTTACCAGCGATCCCGTGCTGAACGTATCGATATTTTTAAATGAAAACTGCTGCACTCTGGCAAATAAGTCGCGGCGCAGATCGCTGGTAAAGGAAATCGACGCCTTCGCTGCAAAATATGCCCCCAGAATGCCGCCTGCCGCCATCAAAAAGGAGGTAATTGCCATCACAAGTCCCATTTTGAGAATGTATCCACCGTCTTTCTGCGCCACGCCATGGTTAATAATCATCGACATAAATTTGGGCAGCAGAATCTCACCCAGCACCTCCGTTACCATCATGAGCGGTCCCAGAATAAAGGCGCTCTTATATGGCAGTATATATGATTTGTATCGTTTCCATTGCTTCACGCTTTTTCCTCCTGCCCGTTATTTCTGCAAATTTTTTTATGGATTCTGTTCAAACAGCTCCATCAGTTCATTCTGGCTCAAATCGCCCAGTGAAACCATTCCCTCTGAAACCACCTGCGCCGCCAGCGCAAGTTTCGCATTCTGCAGCTTCAAAAGATTTTCTTCTATCGTATCCTTTAAGATCAGTTTGTATACCGTGACCGGCTTTTCCTGCCCGATCCGGTACGCGCGGTCGGTCGCCTGGTTCTGCGCTGCCACATTCCACCACGGATCGTAATGAATCACGATATCCGCCGCCGTCAGGTTGAGTCCCGTTCCCCCGGCTTTCAGGGAAATAAGGAACACCGGGACCTCATCCGAGGCAAACGCCTGCACCATCCGGCTGCGTTCTTCCTTCGGGGTCGCGCCGACCAGAAGATGGGACGAAATGCCCTCCTGTAAAAGGCGTTCCTGAATTCGCTCCAGCATCGAGGCAAACTGGGAAAAGAGCAGGATCTTATGTCCCGCCGCAGACGCCGATGCGATCAGCGAAACACAGGTCTCCAGCTTCGCCGATTCCCCCGCATAATCTTCAAAACAGAGTGCCGGATCGCAGCAGATCTGGCGCAGCCGCATGAGCTGGGAAAGCACTTCCAATTTTCCATTACCCGACCACGCACCGCCAGCCAGCGCCTCTTTCAGTTTCAACGCCGACGCCGTATAAAGCTTCTGCTGCCGCCCCGACGCCGCCGAATAAACGATCCTCTCTTCCTTGCCCGGAAGCTCCCGCAGCACATCCTTTTTCAAGCGGCGCAGGACAAACGGTCCCGTCATCCGCCGCAATGCCGTCAATGCTTCCGGATCCTGATTTTTCACGATTGGCAGCTCATACCTCTCACGAAACTTCCGGTAACTGTATAAAAATCCCGGCATCAGGAAATCAAAAATGCTCCAAAGCTCGCTGAGCCGGTTTTCCACCGGCGTTCCCGTCAGGGCGAAACGGACATTCGCCGAAATCTCCTTTACCGCCTTCGCTCCCTGTGTCTTTGCATTTTTAATGACCTGCGCCTCGTCAATAATCTCATATTCAAACGTGCGTCCCAGATACGCTGCCCGATCCCGTTTCAACAGATCATAGGACGTGATGATCACCTGCGCCCTCTCAGACGCCTCCATCCGCATCTGCTCCTCCAGCTGTTCCTGCCGTTCTTTCGCCGTCCCGGCAATCAGAAGCACGCGGATCTCCGGCGAAAACCGGGCAAATTCCTGTCCCCAGTTGTAGACGAGCGACGCCGGGCAGACGATCAAAGACGGAAGAGGTAATTCTGACCCACCGCCTTCATTTCCAGCCGCTTTCTGCTCGGTTTTTTCCTGATAAAATGCCGTCAGAAGCGCAATCACCTGCAGCGTTTTTCCCAGTCCCATATCATCTGCCAGGATCCCGCCGAAATGATACCGCGCCAGCGTCCGCATCCACGTATATCCGATCTTCTGGTATTCCCTCAGCGTCTTTTCCAGCACCGCCGGAACCGCATAGCTGACACTCTGCGCCGTTTTTAGATCGCGCACCATCATCCCGTAGGCTTCATCCCGCTGAAACAGTTTCATCCTGCCGTCGCCCGAGAGACTGTCCAGATAAAAAGCACGGTAAGCAGGTATCTTCGCCTCCCCCGCCTGAAATTCACTCTTTGTCAGTCCCAGATCCGCAGTCAGACTGTCAAGCGCCTGCAGGCCGCCGCCCGAAAGCTGCAAAAATTCGCCATTTTTCATGCGGTAATATTTCTTTTTTTGGCGGTATTCACTGAGTACCTGCAAAAGCTCCGCCGGGTCGATTCCCGCCGTCTCAATCTTCAGATCCAGCCAGCCGCCTCCAAGAGAAACCCCCATCGACACTTCCGGCGGGGGCAGGACGCGCAGATGGCGGACAGACTCTGACAGCCATACCTCTCCCACCTCCTGAAACTGCGGCATTCCCTCGCTCAGAACCTGATACAGCGCTTCTTCATCCCCGCGGATCACCAGCTCGCCGCTCTCATCCTCCCAGTAAGAGAAGTACCGCGTGATCAGGCGGCTGATATAAAATTCCGCCGGTACATCCCGGCAGATCTCCCGCGGAACATGCTCGTCCGCCAGCGGCGAAAACGTAAAATCTCCATAGGAAAGCGTCGGACGCAGACGCAGCTCATCCGGCGAATCACTGTCAAACTCAAACCGGGCTTTCAACGCCTCTGGGCGGTATTTCTCCCAATCGATCTCCGTGCTCTGCAAGATCCCAAGTGCCTCCATGCCTTCCAGCACCCGCGCATAAAAGAGCGGAATATCCCGGCTTCCAACCAGCAGCTCCCGTTTCTCTTTCCGGCTTCCGCACTCTCTTCCGCCCTGTTCCATCTGCTCCAGAAAAACGCCCATCGTTTCTGTATACAGTTCACTGCATCCAAACAGATGCAATCCATCTGCCACATACAGACGCTGTTCTCCCCGGAACGAAGTTAGAGCCGATGGAACCGTAACCGCAATTCCATCGCCCCTTGCTTCCACCTCCACCGGGAAACGCGGATCCTTGCGCTCAACCCGGCACACACGTTCAGCACCTTTCTCGTCCTCCGTCTGGACTTCTTTTCCCTCTAAAAGATCAAACAGCCGATCCCTCGCTGCAGATCCCAGCGTTAACGCCCGCATCACCGGAAGCGACAGCCCCGCATGACCGCGCATCTCCTCATAATGGCGTATGTAGGCGTCCGCCTCCTCCAGCAGAAGATCTAAAAATGGGCGGCTTTCCGGCGCAAAGGCAGACGGGACGTGTTCAAACGCCATGCCTTTTCCGTATTCCACCCGTTTTCCGCTGTGAACCGCCTGTGCAAATTCCAGCAGGTTTTTCACAATATACCGTTTTTCCCGTCCGATCCGTGCCTCCAAAAGCACTTCGCCGTGCCGGATCTGTAAATAGGGATGCAGATAGACCGGTTCCCGCTCTTCCTCGCCCAGAATCCGCGCTACTTCCCGGTTCGTGTACTCCCGGATCATCATCCGGATCTCCGGCGAAGTCGAAACCGGCAGTGTATGCTCGGCTTTCTGCTGGCGGGCAAACGCCTCCTGAAGCGCTTTTGCATGCACGCAGGGACCCCGGAATGAATTTCCCTCCGCACAAGAACAAGAGTAGTCATAGATCTGACTACCCTTGATAAAAATTCTTGTCTGATATACCTTTGTCTCATCCTCAATCTGTCCCTGTACCCGTACTTCGCCCTTCCAGAAGGTATCTACGGACATTTTTATTGTTTTCATGAGGATTCCTCCATATTACAGATTACATGTGTTCCGGCGATTCCATTCCGAGCAGATCCATACAGGTATCCAGCACCCGCTTGGTCAGCGTGATCAGGCTGATAAAGGCTGCCTGCTTCGCTGCGTCCTCCTCGGAGAGGATCTTGTTTTCCAGATAGAATGCATTGAACGCATCCGCCACTGCCGCCATGTATTGGCAGAGCTTATGCGGCGCCGTCTCGTAGAATGCAGATTCTGTCACCTCGCCGAAACGGCAGAGCGCCATCTGAAGTGCTTTCTCTGTCTCGCTCTCAGCCGGACGGATCGGAACCACTTTAGCATCCGCACCGCGCAGTTCCTTGTATTTCTCCAGAATGGACTTGATGCGGACAATCATATACTGGATATGTGGACCTGTATTTCCCTCGAAGGAAATAAAGCGGTCTACATCGAAAATGTAATCTTTGGTCGCCTGATTCGAAAGATCGGCATATTTAAGTGCCGCCAGACCGACAATCTCCGCCGTGCGTGTCATCTCGTCCGCCGGAACCTTCTGCTTCTCCTGAATCTTCTCATATACCTTCTCATCGATATTCTTGATCAGGTGCTCCAGACGCATAACACCGCCCTCACGTGTCTTGAACGGACCACCGTCCTTGCCGTTCATCGTACCGAAGCCCAAGAAGATCATCGGTATATCTTCTTTGACGATGCCCGCCTTCTTCGCTACACGGAATACCTGGATAAAATGAAGCTCCTGGCGCTTGTCTACGACGTAAATGTAGCGGTCCGGATGGAAATCCTGCTCACGTTCGATGATCGTCGCCAGATCGGAAGTCGCATACAGCGCCGCACCGTCGGATTTGCGGACGATACAAGGCGGATATTCCTTCGCATCCCCTTCCTGTGCGATATCGACAACCAGCGCGCCATCGCTCTCATAGGCGAGACCTTTTTTCTGTAAATCCTCGATCAGTCCCGGAATATATGGCTGCGCATCGCTCTCGCCCTTCCAGAGGTCGAACGATACATTTAAATTGCCATAGTTCTTTTTCAGATCCTTCAAGGACACGTTCATGATGTGCTTCCAGATCGCATGGAACGGTGCATAGCCACTCTGCAGTTTGAAGGTCGCCTGCTGTGCACGCTCACGGAATGCCGCATCTACCTTGGATTTCGCGCTCGCTGCCGGATAGATATCCTCCAGCTCGGAAATCGTAAATGGCGGCTCCGACGGATACTCGCCGGTATAATCCGGGTCAAAATATACCAGATCCGGCTGACGGTCATGCAGCTCCTCGATGATCAGTCCCATCTGCAATCCCCAGTCACCCAGATGCACATCGCTGATGACATGGTGTCCCATATAGCGGCTGATGCGCTTGATGCTCTCTCCGATGACCGCGGAACGTAAGTGTCCGACATGCAGTGGTTTTGCTACATTGGCTCCGCCGTAATCGATGATGATCGTCTCCGGCTTCTTAGCTGCGTTGAGTCCCAGCTTTTCATCCTCTGCCACCTGCTGTACATAGGATGCCAGGTAGCACGGATTCAGGCGGATATTGATAAATCCAGGCATCACGGCGTTGATCTCAGAAAACATCTTGCTTCCGGCTGTCTTTTCCACCACCTCATTGGCAATATCGATCGGTTTCTTTTTATACGCTTTGGCAGCTGCCATCGCGCCGTTACACTGATACTCGCAGAGATCCGGGCGGTTTGATACCGTCACGCGGATATACTTCTCATCGTACCCGCAGCCGGTAAACGCCGGTTTCAGTTCTTCCACGATCAAATCTAAAATCGTTTTCATACTAGATTCCCTTTCATAATTTATATCGCATATTTTCAAGAATGCCTCTGCATTCTTGCTGCGAGATGCGCGTCATGCAAAGCATGACATATTTCTTTTGCGCA
>ENA-UOJV01001713-UOJV01001713.1-human-gut-metagenome-genome-assembly--contig:-C82-NODE-1713-length-22013-cov-32.892750_pt1 | contig 22013 bp, 17 predicted proteins | sample MGYA00242356_ERZ723903 | MGnify/ENA metagenome assembly ERZ723903
CCAGTGAAAGTAGGTCACCGTCAGGCTCTTCCATTCAAAAACCCTCGACTGCAGATGCGGCCGAGGGTTTTTTCTTAGGCGGTTTTGGAAAAAACGCCTCCGCTGTTTTTCCTTCCTTTTTCTCCTTCCGTCTCCATCCTTTTCTTCGCTTTCTTCCTGAGAGCTCATCCCAATTCCCCGTGACCTTCCTCGGATTGTGGGCATTGCGGCTTTGTCCCTCCTACGTTTGCTCACAGTTGCGAACAATCGCCTCAAGCTCAAGCTAGGCAGATGTGTGTATCCTTTAAGGCATGAACGGCGACGACTTCTGCGCTGCGCTTCGGCGTGTCTTTTTGTTTTTCAAAAAGGCTGCGTGACAGGCGAGAGCAGCCCGAGTGCGCCGTTTGTCTTTGCCCAAGAGTTTGTCTCTTTTGCCAATCGCAATGTCTACTGAAATCTTTTCCCGCAACAGCTGGCTCTTTGGTTCCAACGCGCCTTACGTGGAATCGCTCTACGAGAGCTGGCTGAAGAACCCTGCAAGCGTGGATGAAAACTGGCGTCAGTGCTTCGAGCGGCTGCATGCCGATGATCTCGCCAGCGGCGAGGGGGCCCGTGTTGAACCGGTGCACTCCGACATCGTCGCCGCCTACACCGACCTCAAGACCCGCCGGCAGCCCGACAACGATACGCTCAACAAGGAGCTTGTGGTCGCCCGCAAGCAGGTGGGCGTGCAGCAGCTCATTTCAAGCTACCGCTTCCTCGGAAGCCGCCGCGCTGATCTCGATCCGCTGCACCGCAGAGAACTCCCCGTCATTCCGGAACTCGATCCCGCCTTCTATGGTCTGACGTCGGCTGATCTCGATACGCGCTTTTCGGCCGCCAACACCTACTTCGGCGAATCGACGATGACGCTGCACTCGCTCATCCGGGCGCTCAAGGAAACCTACTGCGGCACGCTCGCGATCGAATACATGCACGTCACCGACCCGATGAAGAAGCGCTGGTGGCAGCAAAAGCTCGAAGGCACGCGTGCGCACTCGCACTACGAGGCCGCAAAGCGCATCCGGATCCTTGAGAACCTCACTGCCGCCGAAGCCCTCGAGCGCCATCTCGGCACCAAGTACGTGGGCCAGAAGCGCTTTAGTCTCGAGGGCGGCGAGTCGCTTATTGCCTGCATGAACACGGTCGTGGAAAAGGCGGTCGACTTCGGCATTGAAGAGTGCGTGATCGGCATGGCCCACCGCGGCCGCTTGAACGTGCTTGTCAATACGCTCGGCAAGTCCCCGAAGGACCTCTTCTCGGAATTTGAAGGAAACGCCGCCGTCGAAGATCTCCCCGCGGGCGACGTGAAGTACCACAACGGCTTCTCGTCGGACTTGAGCGTCAACGGGCACTACATCCACCTCTGTATGGAATCGAACCCCTCGCATCTGGAAATCGTCGATCCGGTCGTGCTAGGAAGCGTCCGCGCACGACTCGATCAGCGGCGCGACCACACGGGCGACTCGGTTCTGGGCGTCATGATTCACGGCGACGCGGCCTTGACCGGCCAGGGCATCGTGATGGAGACCTTGAACCTTGCCGATACCCGCGGCTACGGTACGGGCGGCACGGTGCACATCGTCGTCAACAACCAGATCGGGTTTACGACCTCCGACCCCCGCGACAAGGGCTCGATGACCTACTGCACCGATGCGGCAAAGCTCATTGAAGCGCCGGTGCTGCATGTAAACGGCGACGATCCCGATGCGGTCGTGATGGCAACCGAACTCGCGATGGAATATCGCCATGAATTCCGGCGCGACGTCTTTATCGACATCGTCTGCTTCCGCCGCCTGGGGCACAACGAGCAGGACACGCCCGCGGTGACGCAGCCCCTGATGTACAAGAAGATCGCCGTGCATCCGGGTACGAGAAAGCTTTATGCCGATCAGCTCGTGGCGCAGGGCGTGCTCGCGGCCGATGCACCTGAAAGGATGCTCTCGGACGCCCGTTCGCGTCTGCGCGAGGGACTGCCGCCCCTGCCGGTGACGCTTGCCCACGTCAAGAACCGTCATGCGGTCGACTGGTCGACGTTTGAAGGAAAGCCCTGGACCGATGATGCGGCGACCGGCGTCCCCGTCGACGTTCTCAAGGCCATGGGCGAGGCGATCACGGTTGCGCCGGAGGGCTTTGCACTCCACCCCCTTGTTGCGAAGGTTCTCAACGACCGCCGCGCCATGGCCCGAGGCGATGCGCCGGTTGACTGGGGCATGGCCGAGCACCTGGCGTTTGCGTCCTTGTTGGCAGCGCACTACCGCGTGCGCATCACGGGCGAAGACAGCGGCCGCGGCACGTTCAGCCATCGTCATGCTGTGCTGCACGATCAAAACCGCGAGCAGTGGGACAAGGGCGTCTACATTCCGCTTGAGCACGTCGCCTCCGATCAGGCCCCCTTTACGGTGGTTGACTCGGTGTTGTCGGAAAACGCAGTCCTTGGCTTTGAATACGGCTACTCTTGCGCTTCGCCCAATGCGCTCGTCATTTGGGAGGCGCAGTTCGGCGACTTTGCCAACGGCGCGCAGGTCGTGATCGATCAGTTCATCAGCTCGGGCGAAGTGAAGTGGGGCCAGCTCTCGGGCCTTGTGGTGATGCTGCCGCACGGCTACGAGGGCCAGGGCCCTGAGCACTCCTCCGCGCGCGTCGAGCGGTTCCTGCAGCTTGCGGCCGACCTCAACATGCAGGTCGTGCAGCCCACGAACGCCTCGCAGATCTTTCATCTGCTGCGCCGGCAGCTCGTGCGCGACTTCAGAAAGCCCTTGATCGTCTTTACGCCCAAGTCGCTTCTGCGAAGCAAGGGCGCGGTGACGACTCTTGACGAGCTTGCCAACGGGCGCTTCATGCCGGTGATCGGCGACGCCTCGATCAAGGATCCGGGGAAGGTAAAGCGCATCATCTGCTGCTCGGGCAAGGTCTACTACGACCTTGTCAAGAAGCGCGAAGACGAGGGCAAGACCGACGAGGCCACTCTCGTGCGCATCGAGGAGCTCTATCCGTTGAACCGCGGGATGCTGCAGGAAGAGTTTGCGAAGTATCCCAACGCCTCCGAATTCGTCTGGTGCCAGGACGAGCCGAGAAACCAGGGCCCCTGGAGCTACATCGCGCCGCGTCTTGCGATGATGATCGGCGGCAGGCCCCTTGGCTACGCCGGACGCCCCGAGAGCTCGTCGCCTGCCGTGGGCTACGTACGGCGCCACGCCGAGCAGCAAAAGCGGCTTCTTGCCGAGGCCTTTGGTCCGATCGACGCCATTCTGCCTGCGGGCGACGACCGCAGCATCTGCCAATTTTAGTGTGATTGATCCATCATGAGTGAAGTTTTAGTCAAGGTTCCGCAGCTCTCGGAGTCCGTGAGCGAAGCCACCGTTTTGTCCTGGCACAAGCAGGAGGGCGACGCGGTCGCCGTCGACGAGGTGCTCGTTGAAATCGAAACCGACAAGGTCATCATGGAGGTGCCGTCCCCGGCCGCTGGCGTCGTGGGCCGCATCCTTCACCAGACGGGCGACGTGGTGCATAGCGACGAGGAGCTCTGCACGATTGCCGAGAAGGCCGCCGCTGCCGCTCCCGCTCCCGCTCCCGCAGCTGCAGCGCAGGCTCAGGCTCCGGCACAGGAGTCGGCAGCGCCCGCTGCCGCCGCTGCAGCTCCTTTCGAGCGCGTCATGCCCTCGGCAGCACTTGCCGCGCAGCGCGCGGGGGTCGATCCCGCCGGCATCGCGGGCACGGGCGTCGGGGCCCGCGTCACGCGCGCCGACGTCGAGGCGGTCCATTCTGCTGCGGCTGCGCCGATTGCGCCCACGAGCATCGCGCCCGAGATTCCGACGCTTTCCCAGCCTCTTTCGGTGCCGAAGGCGCAGGCTCCCAAGGCTCACGGCACGACCGTTCCTGCTGATCCCTACGGGCGGCCCGAGCAGCGTGTGCCGATGACAAGCCTGCGCGCGAGGATTGCCGAACGTTTGCTTGCAAGCCAGCAGCAGTCCGCGCAGCTCACCACCTTCAACGAGGTGGATTTGAGCGCCGTGATGGCGCTTCGCGCCCGCTACAAGGAAAAGTTTGAAAAGAAGTACGGCATCAAGCTTGGCTTCATGTCGTTCTTCGTGAAGGCCGCGGTTTATGCGCTTCGCAAGTTCCCGGTGTTGAACGCTTCGATCGATGGGCGCGACGTGATCTATCACGGCTACATCGATGTGGGCGTGGCGGTCGGAACCGAGCGCGGTTTGGTCGTTCCGGTCATCCGCAACGCCGATCAAAAGAGCTTTGCCGAAATTGAAATTGAAATCGCCGACTACGCCAAGCGTGCCGCAAGCGGCAAGCTCAAGCTCGAGGAGATCACGGGCGGGACGTTTACGGTTTCAAACGGCGGGGTCTTTGGGTCGCTGATGTCGACACCCATCATCAATCCGCCGCAGTCGGCCATTCTCGGCATTCACGCCACGCGCGAGCGCCCCGTGGTGGTCGACCATCAGATCGTGATCCGGCCCATGAACTACTTTGCGCTCTCCTACGACCATCGTCTGATCGACGGCCGCGAAGCTGTTCTTGGCCTTATGGCGATGAAGGAAGCGCTCGAAGATCCAGCGCGCATTCTTCTTGACATCTAATGGGGGCAGCCGATGCAGATCAAAACGACTGAATGCGATGTTCTCGTGATCGGCGCGGGCCCGGCCGGGTACCCGGCCGCCATTCGTGCGGCGCAGGCCGGGCTCTCGACCGTCATCGTTGATGCGATGGTGAACCCCGACGATGGCGCCTGCGGTGCCTGGGGCGGCGTGTGCGCCAACATGGGCTGCATTCCGAGCAAGGCGCTTTTGGCGGCTAGCCACGCCTGGGCGTCTCTTTCCCACGGCCTTGAGGTCTTCGGCATTGACATCGATCCCAAGGGCGTGACGATGGACTATGCGCGCATGCAGGCGCACCGCGCCTCCTGCGTCAAGAGCTCCAACAAGGGCCTCTCGCAGCTGTTCACGAAGTACCACGTGCGCGCCGTCGCCGCGACGGCCAAATTCGAAGCCCGCGAGGGCGAGCGCTGGGCCTTGGGGTTGACGCCCGTTGACTCTGCCGACGGTGCCGAGCCCGAACGGATCCTCGCGCGCAACGTCATCATTGCCTGCGGCACGAAGGCAAGGGCGCTGCCCGGCATCGAGTTCGACGAAAAGGTGATCGTCTCGCACGCGGGAGCGCTCAAGTTTACGGAAGCGCCCAAGAGCCTCGGCGTGATCGGTGCGGGCGTGATCGGCCTCGAGCTCGGAAGCGTCTGGAGCCGCCTGGGAACCGAGGTGACGCTTTTTGACGTCGCGCGCGACATCCTGCCCTCGACCGATGCGGTGATGCGCAGAACCGTCAAGGGCGAGTTGAAGAAGCAGGGCCTCGTGTTTCACATGGGCGTGCGCGTGGAGGCCGTTGAAAAGACGGCCGAAGGCGTCAAGGTCTCGACCGTCGACAAAAACGGCACCCGAAACGAATACGTCTTTGACAAGCTTCTTGTGGCCGCAGGCCGCACGTCGCTTGCGCCCAACCTTGCGCCTGAGTCGGTGGGCTTAAAGCTCGACACGCGCGGCTACGTCGAGGTCGACGCTTGCGGGCGCACGAACCTGCCGGGCGTGTGGGCCGCGGGCGACGTCGCCGCAGGGAGCATTCAGCTTGCGCACTACGCGCACGAGCAGGGTGTGAACGTGGCCCGCAGCATCGCGTCCGGCCGCCCCGTGCGCTATGAGTCGCCGGTGCCTGCCGTGGTCTACATCGACCCCGAGGTCGCCTGGGTGGGCGAGACCGAGGAGGCCGCCCGAAGCCGCGGCATTGCCGTGCGCACGGGCGTGTGTCCCTTTGCCGCCAACGGCCGCGCCAAGGCGCAGGCCCAGACGACGGGCTTTGTGAAGGTGGTGTGCGAAGCCGCAACCGACCGGATTTTGGGCGTACACATCGTCGGTGAAGGCGCTGCCGACCTCTGCGCGGAAGCCGCGGCCGCCATGGCCTTCGGAGCCACCGCCGAGGATCTGGGGCTTGTGATGCATCCGCATCCGTCGTTGTCCGAGGCGCTTGCGATGGCGGCATTGGCAAGCCGGCGCGAAGCGACGGATCTGTAGACGGCTTTAGCCTGTTGTTGGCATCTGTCGCATGTCGACAACAGCAGCCGGCTTTGAGAGCCAACCACGAAGGAGGGTGTGCAGGACTCGGTCAAACGATTCCCCGCGCACCCTTTTTTCCTTTGTGATCATGCTCAATCGCGCCTTTTTGAGCCAAGGCTCATTCTTCGATCTACCGTATTTTGGCTAGGGTATTTTGTCGAGCGGGAAATCGCTAGGCACGGGCAGGCGCGAAATTGCGTTAAATTTTCTCAACTTGACCGGCCGGCTCCAAATGTGCGGAACACGCGCGCAAGAAGCAAAAACGAGCCTTTCGGCCGGCGATGGGGCCTTGCGGGATCGAGCGTTCCTGCGGGATGTTGCACACACGATTCATGTCAACGAAAGGGAGGCTGACAGAAGATGGATGCTGCAAACAACGACAACGGCACGGGCAAGAGCGTCAAGCTCGTCTTTTCCGACGGATCGCCTGACGTCGTGCTGCCGGTTCTATCGGGTACCATGGGGCCCGACGTCATCGACATTACCTCGCTCTACAAGCAGTCCGGAAAGTTCACCTACGACCCCGGCTTCATGTCGACGGCGGCCTGCCGCAGCGCCGTGACCTATGTCGACGGCAACAAGGGCATGCTTCTGTACCGCGGCTACCCGATTGAGGAACTTGCCAAGAAGTGCAGCTATCTTGAGGTCTGCTACCTGCTGCTTACGGGCGAGCTTCCCAACGCCGAGCAGAAGAAGTCGTTTGAATACGAAGTGATGCATCACACGATGATTCACGAGCAGCTGAGCTTCTTCCTGCGCGGATTCCGCCGCGACGCGCACCCGATGGCCATTTTGACGGGCTTGGTGGGCGCAATGTCGGCCTTCTATCCCAAGAGCGCCAACGTGCTCGATCCCGAGCAGCGCCGCGCGGCAGCGATCCAGCTGATCGCCAAGATGCCCGCACTCGTTGCGATGTCGCACAAGTACTCGGTGGGCGAGCCCTTCATCTGGCCGCGCAACGACCTCTCGTACTCGGCCAACTTCCTTCGCATGATGTTTGCGATTCCCTGCGAAGAGTATGTCGTCAACGACGTCATCGCTCGGGCTCTTGATCGCATCTTCATTCTTCATGCCGACCATGAACAGAACGCGTCGACTTCGACCGTGCGCCTTTGCGTGAGCTCGGGCACGAGCCCCTTTGCGGCGATTGCCGCAGGCGTTGCCTGCCTCTGGGGCCCGCAGCACGGCGGCGCGAACGAGGCCGCGCTCAACATGCTCTACCAGCTTCAGGCCGAAGGGGGCGTCGCCAACATCGGCAAGTTCATCGAAAAGGTGAAGGACAAGTCAAGCGGCGTGCGCCTCATGGGCTTTGGCCACCGCGTCTACAAGAGCTACGACCCGCGTGCCAAGCTCATGCGCGAGACCTGCCACGAGGTGCTCGACGAGCTCGGACTGCACGACGATCCGATCTTCAAGCTTGCGATGACGTTGGAAAAGATTGCGCTTGAAGACGACTACTTCGTTTCGCGCCACCTGTATCCCAACGTCGACTTCTATTCGGGCATCGTGCAGAAGGCGATCGGCATCCCGGTGCCGCTCTTTACGGCCATCTTTGCGCTTGCTCGCACTGTGGGCTGGATTGCACAGTTAAACGAATTCATCAACGATCCGCAGCGGCGCATCGGTCGCCCGCGTCAGCTCTTTAGCGGCGCAGCACCCCGCCATGTGCCGGATTTGGCCGACAGATAATAAAATGCTGCAGACCGTGGGGGCTCATCGCCCAGGATCTTAAGGGAGAGCGCCGTGGACTTTCGAGAACTTTGAAGGGTTCGCGGCGCATCGAAAGACTCGGGGGACTGGGACGCACCCAACGGCGCTTTTACAACACAACAACAAAACAACAACAAAAACAGGAGTTCAAAACCAAATGAAGAAGATGATGATTGCCGCCGTCGCCGCGGCCACGGCCTTTGCCGCCACCCTCTCCTCGGGGGCCGCTGCGGCCGACCAGAAGGAACTTCGGATGGCGTGCGAGAGCACCTACGCGCCGTTCGTATTCTTTGATACGGACGCGCGCCAGCCCGTGGGCTTTGAGATCGACCTTCTCAACTACGTCGCCAAGGAAATGGGCCGCAAGCTCGTCGTGACCAACATGGGGTTTGACGCCATCATCCCGTCGCTGCTTTCGGGCATCAACGACATCGGCGCGTCGTCCTTTACGATCACCGAAGAACGCGCCAAGCGCGTGCTCTTTTCCAAGCCCTACTACATTTCGGGCCTCTCGATTCTCGTTCGCGCCGAAGACAAGGACAAGATCAAGGACGTGAAGGACCTTGAAAACTGCACGATCTGCGCGCAGATCGGCACGTCGGGCTCGATGCGCGCCGACGAGGTCCCCGGGGCCAAGGTGCGCAACTTCAACACCATCAACGAAGCCTATCTTGAGCTCGGCAACCGCGGGTGCGCGGCCGTGATCGGCGACCGCCCGGTGACGGCCTATTTCCTTGCAAGCCGTCCGCAGGTCGCCAAGAACTTCTATCACCTGCCGGTGGCTTTGAACAGCGAATCCTTCGGCTTCCCGGTGAGCAAGAAGAACACCGCGCTCATGAAGGAGGTCGACGCCGCGCTTGACAAGGCGCGCGCCTCGGGCGAATTCACCAAGATCTACGTGAAGTGGTTCGGTGAAGAGCCGCCCGCCGAGCTTCTGAAGTAATTCGTCGACACTTGACATAAAAGCCCAAAACGACGCGCCCGCGTAAAGGACAGATTCCTTTGACGCGGGCGTTGTCGTTTCCGGCAGAGCTGCCGGGGGCCTGAATGCCGCCTGTTACTGGGCGTTCGTCAGGGCGTCCAACAGCTCGTTTTCAATCTGCACGACGTGCTCGGGGTTTTCAAGCGCCGTGCCTTCGATCAAAAACACGTCCTCGACGCGCTCGTCCATCGTGGAGATCTTTGCCGTGGCGAGGTTGATCGAGTGGCGTGCGAGCACGACTGCGATGGCAAAAAGAAGACCCAATCGGTCACTGCAGGTGACCTGCAGCACCCAGCTGCGCTGGCTTTCGTCGCGCTCGATATCGACGATCGGGGGCGTGGGGAAGTTGCGGCTGCGGCGCGAGAGCTTGCCGCGCTTGGGCTGCGGCAGCGGCCGCGCTTCAAGGATGATGCGCGCCAAGCGCTCCTCGATCCTCGCGCAAAGGGCCGTGACTTCATCTTGGGCCAGGGGATCGTCGACATCAATGCGGCTAGAGACCAAAAACGTATCGAGGGCCCAGCCGTGCAGCGTCGTGTGAATGCGGGCATCGAGCACCGAGAGGCCTTCGCGTTCGAAGAAGGCCACCACGCGGGCAAAGAGATCCTTCTGGTCGCGCGTATAGACGAGCACCTCGACGGCGCCTGCAACATGCGTGCGCTTGGCGCGCACGACCGGCACCGAAATCTTCGGGTCCCAGGCAAGCTGCGAGGTGTGCCAGGCGATGTCTTCCGGAGAATGGCGCAGGAAGTAGACGATGTTGAGCTCCTTCCAGAACTCGTCGCGCACGACGGCCGGGATCCCCGCGGCGTCAACCAACTGCATCGCCTTTTGCCGGTGCATGGCAAAGACGCTGCTTCGGGTGAAGGACTCCGTGCTTCCTTCAATCATCGTGAGCGTGTTGCGGTAGAGCTCGGTGAGAAGCTGCTCCTTCCAGGCGTTCCAGACCTTGGGGCTCGTGGCGCGGATGTCTGCGACCGTGAGAAGAAAGAGACCGTCCAACTTCTCCTTGGTGTTGACGATGCGCGCAAAGCCCGCCACGACCTCGGGGTTGGTGATGTCTTTTTTCTGCGCCACGCGGCTCATGAGAAGGTGGTGGCGCACGAGAAATTCGACGTAGTCGATGTCTTCCGGCGCAAGCGAAAACTGCTCGCCGAAGCGGCGCACTTCTTCGGCTCCGAGCTCCTCGTGGCTGCCGCCGCGCCCCTTGGCGATGTCGTGAAAGAGGCCTGCGAGCACTAGACGCCACGTGTCGTTCATCTCGCTGATGATCTGCGAGCACAGCGGATACTCGTGCGCGTAGGACGAGTGCGTGAAGCGCCGCAGGAACTTCACCGTCCGGATCGTGTGCTGATCGACCGTGTAGGCGTGAAAGAGGTCGTGCTGCATCTGGCCCACGATGCGCCGCCACACCGGCAGGAACCGCCCGAGGATGCCCCAGACGTTGAGGTTCTTTAAAAAGTGATACGGCCCGTATTTGAGCTTTAAGGCCTTTAAAAACAGCGCCTTGTTCTCTGGGTCGTTTTGAAAGTCGGTCGAATACCGGTCGCGCATGTGCCACAGCGCGCGCAGAAGCTGCGTCGAGCAGCGCTTCAACTCAAAGTGCACCGCAAAGAGGTAGAAGGCCTTGAGAATGTTGCGGTGGTCGGCCGTGAAGGCCTTGACGTCGGTGATGTCGAGCGCATCGCCGCGCGCAACGAAGACGCCCTCGATTGCCGTGGTCTGGGTGGGGAGCTTCTCTTCAAAGATGCGCTCGGAGATGGCTGCCAGAAGAATCTGCTGCAGCTGCATGGTGTTCTTGGCGTTGAGGTAGTAGCGCTTCATGAGCGCTTCGCTCGGGCGCAGCGAACCGGTCGCCTTGTAGCCAGCGTTTTCCGCGAGCGCCGTCTGCACGTCGAAGACGAGCCGGTCCTCGTGCCGGTTTTTTAATAGATGCAGGCGGATTCTGATGTCGCGCAGAAAATGGTGGCACTCGGCCAGGTGATAGGCCTCGGTTTCGGTGATGAGGCCGCTTTTGGCAAGCTGCCTCCAGGTTCTGCCAAAGCCTGCGCAGCGCGCGCACCACAAAAAGACCTGAAGGTCTCTCAAGCCGCCCGGGCTTTCCTTGACGTTGGGCTCAAGCGCGTACGGCGTGTCGGCGTAACGCTGATGGCGCTGCCGGAGTTCCAACATTTTGCGGCGAAAAAAGTTTCGTTTGTCGAGCGTTGCCGCAAACTGCGCGTAAGTGTCTTCAAAAAGCGCCTTGTCGCCCGCGAGAAGCCGAGCCTCGAGAAAGGCCGTGGCAACCGAGATGTCCTCGGCCGCGGCCGCAAGCATTTCGGGTTTGGTGCGTACGGCGCTTCCCACGGTCAACCCCAGCTCCCAGAGGTTCGTCACAAAGCGCGCGGCGGATTCTTTCACGGCATCGTCGTAGCCGTGCACGAGCACCAGCACGTCGATGTCGGAGTAGGGAAACATTTCCGCGCGTCCGTAGCCGCCCACGGCAACGATGGCAACCGGCAGATCGATCAAGCCCGCCTCACGGGCCTTTTCGAGCACAAAGCGGTCGATCGCGGCGCTGTTGCGCTTGAGATAGTCGCCCACGCGTCCCTGCAGAAGAAAGTCTTCGCCGATGCGTGCCCGGACGATTTCAATGGCGTGCAGGGGCGAGGCGGTCGTGCCGTTCGTGCTGGCCGTAGAGACGTTGCTGGAAGCCATGGTGACCTGGTCGAGGATGGAAATGAGGGTTAAGGTGGGAAATTGGAAAAAATCGGGGCAATCGCATGCCCCAGCGTTCAAGGCATCTTAATCGCCCCGAAGGCATGAAGGGGACCGATGTCGGTTTGGCGGTTCTTGAAGGGACTGTAAAAGCAATTTCCCAAACGAAAAACGGCCGAGCTTCGGGAGCAGCGTCTGCTCGCGCAAGCGGTCGGCCGTCTGGATGAAGGCGATTCTCAAGTTCTCTTGGGAATCGCCTTCACGGATCAGAACGCGGGCTTCTTCCAGCCCTTGACCCAGTCGGGGGCTTCGGGCGAGCCCGCCGAGACGGTGAGCACGTCGTAGCCCGTGGGCGTGACGGCAATCTGCAGCTCCCACTGCGCCGAGAGCGAGCGGTCCTTGGTGACGACCGTCCAGCCGTCGTTGAGGTCCATGATGTGGCGGCGGCCGGCGTTGACCATCGGCTCGACCGTAAACACCATGCCGGGCTCGAAGGTGGCCGTGGGCGTGGCGATCGGCACGTGGCTCACGTGCGGGTCGCCGTGAAAGACGCGCCCGATGCCGTGGCCGCCGTACTCGTGCACGATCGAAAGCCCCAGGGGCGCGCAGAACTTCTGGCAGGCGATGCCGATGTCGTTGAAGCAGTTGCCCGGACGCACGGCTTCAATGCCCGCCCACATGCAGCCGTAGGTGGCGTCGACCAAGCGCTTGCCTGCAATCGTGGGCTTGCCCACGATGAACATGCGCGAGGTGTCGCCGTAGTAGCCGTCCTTCACAAGCGTGACGTCGATGTTGAGGATGTCGCCGTTCTTGAGGATCTTCTTTTCGCTCGGAATGCCGTGGCAGATGACGTTGTTCACTGAAATGCAGGTCGCGCGCGGGTAGGGCGTCATGCCGGCCGGAGCGTAGTTGAGGCACGCCGACTTGGCCCCGAGCGTCTTTTCGGTGTACTCGAGCATCAGGTCGTCAAGGTAGAGCGTGCTCACTCCCGCCTTCACAAAGGGCGTGATGTAGTCAAGAAGCTCGCTTGCCAAACGGCAGACGTGCCGCATCGCCTCGATCTCTTCGGGCGAGTAGATGATGATGTTGTCTTTGCTGGACATGGATTTCTTCCATCAGTCGATGTCGACTGAAAAATAAAACGGTTCTCAGTGCTGGCGCTCGTAGCCGTAGGGCAGCTGCGTCATGGTCCAATTCCTGCCTTCGATCGTGAAGGTCCCGGCAGCGGCCATCGCCGCGTCGGCCGATACCTGCACGAAGGCCGCGGCTCGGCCGCCTGCGGCGGCAGCGTAGACGACGACGCCTGCGGGATTGCCCGCTTCATCGGCAAACTCGGTCATGGGGGCGGGCACCTGCGCGCAATCAAGGACCTCGGCCGACACGAGAAGCGCACCGCGGCGCGAGGTGCGTCCGATGTGCTCGACGCGGCTTACAACCTCCTGGCCCGTGTAGCAGCCCTTCGTAAAGCTCACGCCGCCCGTCAATTCCAGATTGATCGCCTGCGGCACGAAGGCGTCCATCGCTTTTCCCGTGACCCAGGGGTCGCCTGCGGCGGCCGACGCCGTCCAGAAGGGGGCGGAGTCGCCTGCCTGCGCCGCAAGGGGCGACTCGGCGGCAGCGACCACGATGGCGCGCCCGGCGGGAAGTCCCAGCGTCTCAAGCACGTCGTCCTTGGCGCAGGGAAGGGTAAAGACGAGCGTTGCGTCCTTAGAGTCTTCAGTAGAGGGAATCGCCTCGCCTACGACGCCCAAGAGACGCTTCGTTTCGTCGATCTCAACCGTGACCTTGCTGCGCAGCACGTACATGCGAAGGCGCTTGACCAGCATCGCGGCATTGGCCGCATCGATGATCATGCCGACCGTGTCGCCCTCGACGAAAAGGCGGGGCGTTGCAAGAAGACGGCCCTTGGGCGAGCACCAGCCCGCCGTCATCAGGACGCCGGCTTCAAGGCGGCGCACGTCGTTGGTGAGCTGCCCCTGCAGAAACTGCATCCGGTCGGCGCCCGCGATGCGCACGAGCACCAGTTCGGAAAGAGCGCACAGGCGCCGTGTCGTACAATTGCAAGTTGACATTTTTTCACTTGATTACTTTGATCTGCCTCCATAGCGGAGGCGGCTGCCGCTATTATGCCCAAGTCGTTAGCCGACGGCTTTCAGCCAGGCCTGCTCCTTCCTTCCTGGACAGGCCTTCCGGGCAGGCGCGGGGCGCGAAGCGCCTTTCAAGCGTCCTTGGAGCCTCTTTAACGAGCTCCCGGCGGCATCGAAGTCACTCATCGTCCTTTTTCCAGCGTGAAGATCGATTTCAAAAGCCTCAGTCTCACCGTCCTCAAGACGAAATGGTGGTGGTGGGCGACGGCCGTCGTGGCCGTCGTCGGCTGCGCCGCTGCCGTGCTGCCGTGGTGGTACTACTACCACCGCGTGGTGCCCTTTGCGAGCGACGCCCAGACGATCGACGTGGTCGTGCCGGCGGGCGCCTCGGGCCGCACGATTGCGCGCCTTGCCGAAGAGGCGGGCATGATCGTGAGCGACTCGACCCTTTTTGCGGCGCTTCGCGTCGACGGCAACGCCCCGGCAATTCACGCCGGGCGCTATCGCTTTACGCGCGGAATGACGCTCTCGGACATCGTCGCCAAATTCACGTCCGGGGCCGTCGAGTCCTTTTCCTTTCGCGTGGCCGACGGCTCGACCGTGCACCGGGTGCGCAAAAGCGTCGAGGCCATTGCCGACATCGTGGTGACGACCGCCGACATGACCGACGAAGAGTTGGCGCGCGCGATGGGCCTTGAGGAAAAGAGCCTTGAGGGTCTCTTTGCGCCCGAGACCTACACGTTTCGCTCGGGGATTTCGGACCTTGACGTCTACCGGGCGCTCTACCGGACGCAGCAGGCGATTCTTTCTGCCGCCTGGAAGAGCCGCGATGCGGACATGAAGGAATTGAAGAGCCCCTACGAGGTGCTCATTCTTGCGAGCATCATCGAAAAGGAGACCGCGCGCCCCGAGGAGCGCCTTCTTGTGAGCTCGGTCTTTCACAACCGCTTGAAGCGCGGCATGATGCTTCAGACCGATCCGACGATCATCTACGGACTGGGCGACGCCTTTGACGGCAACCTCACCAAGAAGGATCTGCGCTCGCCCGGCCCCTACAATACCTACCTCAACAAGGGACTGCCGCCCACGCCGATCGCGATGCCCTCGAAGGCCTCGATCGAGGCCGCGGTGCATCCGGCCCATACCGCCTACCTCTACTTCGTGGCCCGCGGCGACGGCACTTCCGAATTTTCAACGCACCTCACGGCGCATAACCGTGCGGTCTACAAGTACCAGATCAATCCCAAGCGGCGCGCGACGCAGTAGCGCACGCCTCTTGACCGGCAGCAGGCACGCTTCAATGTCCATGGCTCGAGTGCGTGCATTCTGCTGAATGTTGATTGCTGATTGCCGATTTCACCCTTTCGGGGGCGGGCGCCAAAGCCCTACGACAGACTTTTATGCAACAGGGAAGATTCATTACTTTTGAAGGCATCGACGGGGCCGGAAAGACCACGCAGATCGATGCGCTTGAAGCCTGGCTCGTGAGCACGGGCCGCGAAGTCGTGCGCACAAGGGAGCCCGGCGGCACGCCCCTGGGTGAAAAGATCCGCGCAATGCTTTTAAACGACGACATGGACGTGACGGCCGAGACGCTTCTTTTCTTCGCAAGCCGCGCCGAACACATCGCCCGCGTCATCGTGCCGGCGCTTGCGCGCGGCGCCTGGGTGTTGTCGGACCGCTTTACCGACGCGACCTACGCCTATCAGGTGGGCGGCAAGGGCTTTGACCCCGCAAAGGTCGAGGCGCTCGAAGCCCTCGTGCAGGGAAGCCTGCAGCCTTTTCGCACGATTCTTTTTGACATCGCCCCAGAGGAGGCGGCGCGGCGCCTTGCGAAGGCCCGTGCGGCCGACCGCTTTGAGCGCGAGAGCTGCGACTTCTTTGCGCGCGTGCGCGAGGCGTACCTGCACCGCGCAGAGCGCTCTCCCGAGCGCTTCGTGATTCTCGATGCGGCGCAGTCGCCGCAGGCAATTACCGAGGAGCTCCTCGCAAAGGCCCGGCAATGGATATAAAGACATTTCCCTGGCAAAAGGAGCTGATGCAGACGCTCCTGGCGATGCGCGGCCGCCTTCCCAACGGCATTCTCATCTACGGCGCGCGCGGCATCGGCACGTTTCAGGCGGCCTGCGCCTTCGGCGCGAGTCTGATGTGCACAAGCCCCAACCCCGACGGCAGCCGCTGCGGGCACTGCAAGGGCTGCCGTATGGTGGACTCGAACACCCACCCCGATCTGCGTTTTGTGGTAAGCGAATTCGAGTGTGTCGCCAACGGCATGCAGTTTCTGTTGCCCGAGGACGTCTCGGAAAAGAAGACGCTCTCGCGCGAAATCCTGATCGGTCAGACGCGCGAGCTTGGCGACTTCTTCGGGCTCAAGAGCCACGAGGGCGGCAATCGGGTCGTGATCGTCTATCCGGCCGACAAGCTGCGCGCTGAAGCCGCAGCCTCGCTCTTAAAGAGCCTTGAGGAGCCGCCCGAGAATACGATCTTTATTCTTGTAGCCGACGAGATCGACCGGGTGCTCGCAACGATCCGCTCGCGCTGCCGACTGGTGCGCGCGCAGTCGCCTTCGCGCGAGGAGGCGGCAGCGTGGCTTTCCGCGCAGGGCGTGGCGGATCCTGAGGCGAAGCTCGTGGAAACGGCCGGCATGCCGCTTCCGGCTCTCGTTGAAGATCCGCGCTACGCGATGAGCGAGGATTCGAGAAAGAAGCTTCTTGCGTACCTTGCCAAGGGCGCCGCGGGCGGGGCCCTTGAGGCCACTTCGGCCGTCGACAAGGACATGACGATTGCAGCGGCCGCCATGGTTTTCTCGCGCTGGGCGTGGGACCTTGCAAGCGCCGCCTCGGGCGGCCCCGTGCGCTACTTCCCGGCCTATGCAAATGCGATTGCCGCGACGGCGTCGGCCGCCGATCCCGCGCGGCTTTATCAGTGGATCAACACCGTGCGCGACGTGCGGCGCGCCGCGGAACATACGCTCAACGCCAAGGTCGTGATCGAGGCCGTGCTGCTTTCCTACGCGCGGCTCATGGCGCCGCGCTGACGCGCCACCGGGCGCCTGCCGAGAAGGGCCGCGATAAGACCTGATTAGGTTGGAGCGGATCGCTGGCGGCGAGGACTGGTTGGACTGACATTTTCTTTTGTGGAGGGGTTTTTCGATGAAGAACACCGTTGCAACGCTTGCGGCCATGAAGGCGCGCGGCGAAAAGATTTCCATGCTGACGGCCTATGACTACACGACCGCGCGCCTGGTGGGCGAGTCGGGCGTCAACGCCATTCTGGTGGGCGACAGCCTGGGGCAGGTGATTCTCGGCTACTCGAGCACGATTGCGGTGACGGTCGAGGACATGATTCACCACGGCGCTGCCGTTGTGCGCGGCGCGGGCGACGCGTTCGTCGTGGTCGACATGCCGTTTATGAGCTATCAGATTTCGCCCGAGGAGGCGCTTCGCAACGCCGGGCGCATCATGAAGCAGACGGGGTGCGGGGCGGTGAAGTTGGAAGGTGGCGCCGAGATTGCGCCCGTGATCACCAAGCTCGTTGCCGCTGGCATTCCCGTGATGGCCCACATCGGCATGATGCCCCAGCACATGAACCAGTACGGGGGCTTCAAGATGCAGGGTAAGAGCGCGCCAGCGGCAAACCGCATTCTTGAAGATGCCGTTGCGGTCGAATGCGCGGGCGCTTTTGCCGTGGTGCTTGAGTGCATTCCGGCAGGCCTGGCCTCTCGCATCACCGAGCGCCTGAGCATTCCCACGATCGGCATCGGTGCGGGTGCGGCCTGCGACGGGCAGGTGCTCGTCAATCAGGACATGCTCGGGATGTTCGCCGACTTCCGGCCCAAGTTCGTGCGCCGCTTTGCCGACGTGGGCGAGACGATGCGCGAGGCGTTTCGCGCCTATGATGCGGCGGTGAAGTCGGGCGAATTCCCCGCGGCGGCCGAAACGCTGGGGGCGTAAATTTGATGGGCCTCTGCGTCTGTCTCTGCGTCCGAGTCGGAGACTGCGGCGCCTGCAGCGCCGCTTGCCCGCGCAGGCGGCAAGACGCCTATACTTGCGCGCTCGATTGTTCAAACAATTGACAAGACAGTAGGCCGGATAATAGGCCTGACAATAGGCCTGACAATAGGCCGGACAGTAATCCGGATAATCGGCCCCATCATCGGGCCGAATCCTTGACCAAAAAACATTGACCAAATACGAAAGGCCGAAGGCTTGTCAAGTGCTTTCGACCTGTCGGCGGGTAGGGGCCGCGAAGGACCGCGGCCCAACCGCCAGTTCAAAAGCGATCAGCAAGAGAAAAATGCAAATTGTGAAAACCGTTGCCGGCGTGCGCGAACTCGTGCGCGGCTGGCGCAAGGAAGGCCTCACCGTGGGCCTCGTTCCCACGATGGGCTATCTGCACGAAGGCCACGCGAGCCTCGTGAAGGCGGCCTTGAAGGACTGCGACCGCGTGGTGGTCTCGGTGTTTGTGAATCCCACGCAGTTCGGGCCCAACGAGGACCTCGCTGCCTATCCGCGCGATCTCGCGCACGACGAGGCGCTGCTTGAAAGCCTCGGCGCGAGCGCGCTCTTTTATCCGGCCGTCGACGAGATGTATCTGCCCGGCGCCTCGACCTGGGTGAGCGTCGAGGGGCTCTCCGCGGGACTTTGCGGCAAAACGCGCCCGATTCACTTTCGCGGCGTCTGCACGGTGGTGAGCAAGCTCTTCAACATCGTCATGCCCGATCGCGCCTACTTCGGCCAGAAGGATGCGCAGCAGCTTGCCATCGTGCGCCGCATGGTGCGCGACCTCAACATGAATCTCGAGATCGTGGGATGCCCGATCGTGCGCGAATCCGACGGCCTTGCGAAGTCAAGCCGCAACACGTATCTCTCGGAAGCTGAACGTCAGGCTGCCTGCGTGCTCTCGCGCGCGATCTTTGCGGGCGAGAAGATGGTTTCCGACGGCTGCCGCGACGCCAAGGCGATCGTTGCCGCCATGCGCGCGATCATTGAAAAGGAGCCCCTCGCGCGCATCGACTACGTCGAGGCCGTTGATGCCGACGCGATCACGCCCGTTGAGACGGTGGCCGGACGCGTGCTCTTTGCCATGGCGGTCTACATCGGAAAGACGCGCCTCATTGACAACTTCATCACCGATGCCGTTGCATAACGAAGGCTGCGTCGACGGGATTTCTATTGAACGCTAAAAGCGAAAAAACGAGGTAAGCCTTCATGCAGATTGAAGTCTTAAAGAGCAAGATTCACCGCGCACACGTCACGCAGGCCGAGCTCCACTACGTGGGCTCGATTACGATCGACGAGCGTCTGATGCAGGCCGCGGGCCTTGTCGAATACGAGAAGGTCGACGTGGTCGACATCGAAAACGGTCAGCGACTTACGACCTACGTGATCCGAGGCGAAGCCGGCAGCGGCGTCATCTGCCTCAACGGCGCCGCGGCGCGCCTTGTGGCCGTGGGTGACCATGTGATCATCATGAGCTACTGCACGATGTCGCCCGAAGAAGCCAAGGGCCACAAGCCCCAGGTGGTGCTCGTGGGCGAGGACAACACCGTCTTTCGCACGATCTCGGGCGAAGAGCATGGGCCCGAGCCTACGGTCTAAGAGTCTCGCAAGCCGCTTTCCGGAACATGTCGGGCGACGTCCGACGCCCCGGGGGCGGCTTGAATCGTCAGGGGCCGGAGCTTTTGAAAAGTCGGGGGGATGCGTGAAAAATTCCCGCCGCGGCTCAAGGCGCCTTGTATAAAATAAGCAGACTGCGGGCGCCGCGGCAGTGCTGCCCAAGCGCTCAGCGCGTGCGTCGCGTTTGTCTTGTCGTGACCGATTGATTGAACAAAACAGGGATAGGGGTAAATTCAGACATGAGCTCTCATCTGTTGCCGATTTTTTCGCCGCTGCCGATTTGCTTTGAACGAGGCGACGGTCTTTGGCTTACCGACACCGAGGGCAAGCGCTACCTCGATGGTTTTGCAGGCATCGCCGTCAACGCCGTCGGGCACAATCACCCGCGTCTGGTGGCTGCGCTCAAGGATCAGGTCGAGCACCTGATTCACTGCTCGAACTATTTCCGCATCGACCTGCAGGAGGATGTGGCCGCCAAGATCTGCGAAAAGAGCGGAATGCGCGGATGCTTCTTCTGCAACTCGGGCCTTGAGGCCAACGAGGCCGCCATCAAGCTTGCGCGCAAGTATGCTCACCTCAAGGGCATCACGCAGCCGCGCATCATCGTCTTTGACCACGCCTTCCACGGCCGCTCGATCGCGACCCTCTCGGCGACGGCCAACGCCGTCGTGCGCCGCGATTTCGGACCTTATACGCCTGACTTCGTGCGCGTGCCCGCGGGCGACATCAAGACGATCGAAAAGCTCGCCGAAACGCTTCCCGGCATCTGCGCCGTGATGTTTGAGCCCGTGCAGGGCGAAGGCGGCATCTGCGTCATCCCTGATGAGACGATGCGCGCCATCCGCGAGCTTTGCGACAAGCACGACTGGCTCATGATCCTCGACGAAGTCCAGACCGGCATGGGCCGCACCGGCAAGTGGTTTGCCTTCCAGCATGCGGGCATCCTGCCCGACGTGATGACGCTTGCCAAGGCGCTCGGCTCGGGCGTTCCGGTGGGCGCTCTCGTCTGCAGCGAGAAGACCTACGGGATCTTCACGCCCGGCAACCACGGCTCGACCTTCGGCGGCAATCCGCTTGCCATGCGCGCCGCGAAGACGACGATTTCGATCATGGAAGACGAAAAGCTCGTCGAGAACGCCGCCGTCATGGGCGAGTATCTGCAAAAAGAGTTCCGCAAGGCGCTCGCCGACGTGCCGGGCTTCGTTGAGGTGCGCGGCCGCGGCCTCATGATCGGCATCGTTCTTGATCGTCTCGCGCACGGGTGCCTCGCGCTTGGCCTCAAGCACGGCGTGCTCTTCTCCGTGACCGCGGGCAACGTGATTCGCATCGTGCCGAGCCTCATCATTGCGCGCCGCGAAGCCGATGAGCTCGTCAAGCGCGTGACTGCGGTCGTGCGCGAGTTTACGGCGGCCTGAGTCCCGGAGTAGCAAGCGATGGATGACGAAAAATTCAAAAAATTCCTCGACATTGCGCTGCGCGTCGTCGTGACGGCGATCCTTTTCTACTTCGTGTGGGACGTGATCGTCAAGCAGCACATGTATTTCAGCTGAGCTTTTGGTAAGATTGCACGCCTGTCCCGAAGCAGTCGGCTTCGGTGACAGGATGCTCTGGAGGTGTGGCAGAGCGGTTGAATGCACCGGTCTTGAAAACCGGCGACGGCTTACCCCGTCCGTGAGTTCGAATCTCACCGCCTCCGCCAGAAAATTGGAAGTCAAGTTCTCCCGCGGCAACAGACAACAGCCCGGGAAAGCATGAGGTCAAGGCCTGAAGACGTTGAAGCTTCGGGCCTTTTTCTTTAATCGTGGCGACTCTTCAAATCACGGATCTTATGACCGAGATCGCGTAAGTACGGAGCGATAGCTCTTGATGAATGATTGAATGATTGGGTAAGTCTTGTTGCTCGCTCATTAACACAAAGTCCCGATAATTCAGACCAGTGCGGAGTGACTTCCCGCCCACGGAAGCCACTCCGCAAAGCTTATTTATCCAACGGATGGATTTCGAGCTTGGGCAGGGCTCTGACGATCTTCATCGTTTCCAGGCTGACCGTGATGATTTTCAGGAAAAGATCAAGCGGATAGCGCTCACTTCCCATCTCAGCCGCATAGTCGTTGAAGTCGTTCACGATGCCGGAAGCCTTGTCAATGCTGACGCAGGCACGTTCTACCACCCAATCGAGCGCGGACTTCTTGTTGACGACATACTCCTGCGCTTCAAGCGGGATGTTCTTCACGGTGATCCAGTCGTTGTAAATCAGCGTGGTCTTGTCCTTGGCCGCATTGCCTGTCTTTCCTTTGATCTTGCCCCACTTCATCTGTTTGACGCGGTAGGACGGCTGACCGGGCTTTGTGTACTCGATTGTGACGCCTGCGTATGGCGCCACATCTTCGAAGTGCACGTGCAACCTTGCGAGCTCCTGCCCGGCCTCAACAAAGGCCATGAATTGTTCATAGGTAGCCACGCGCGGAATGCGTGGCAGCTCCTTCATGAAATTGTTGGCATAACGCGTCCGGTAGTCCTCGGAATGCAGGATGCCATAGATGTAGTAGAAGAGATTGTCTTCGGTGATCGTCTTGCCAGGATATGCGGCTTGAAAGTGCGGCAGTGCCTCGGGAGAGAAGCCGCTCGGCATCTCGCTGGACTCACCGAAGTCGAGGTCATCTTTCGTAGCCTTTGATTGTGCTCCAGGTAACCAACGCGGGAAGCATTGCGTTTTTTCGAGAAAGTCGAGGCAAGGAATATGATCGACCATCAAGCAAGAGTATTCTTTTGATCCTACCCCAGA
>ENA-UOJV01001716-UOJV01001716.1-human-gut-metagenome-genome-assembly--contig:-C82-NODE-1716-length-21980-cov-10.784812_pt1 | contig 21980 bp, 18 predicted proteins | sample MGYA00242356_ERZ723903 | MGnify/ENA metagenome assembly ERZ723903
GCAGCGCCTGAAGGAGGCTGCCGAAAAGGCTAAGATCGAGCTGTCCGGCGTCACCAGCAGCAACATCAACCTCCCCTATATCACCGCCGACGCCACCGGCCCCAAGCATCTGGACGTGACCCTGACCCGTGCCAAGTTCAACGAGCTCACCGGCCATCTGGTGGATGCCACCATGGGCCCCGTGCGTCAGGCCATGTCCGACGCCGGCCTGAAGGCCAGCGACCTGTCCAAGGTGCTGATGGTGGGCGGCTCCAGCCGTATCCCCGCCGTGGTGGAGGCCGTGAAGAAATTCACCGGCAGCGAGCCCTTCAAGGGCATCAACCCCGATGAGTGTGTGGCCATGGGCGCCGCCCTGCAGGCCGGCGTGCTGACCGGCGATGTCAAGGGTCTGCTGCTGCTGGACGTCACCCCCTTGTCCCTGGGCATCGAGACCATGGGCGGCGTCTGCACCCGCCTCATTGAGCGCAATACCACCATCCCTGTGAAGAAGAGCCAGATCTTCTCCACCGCCGCCGATAACCAGACCTCCGTGGAGGTCAACGTCCTGCAGGGCGAGCGTGAGATGGCTGCCGCCAACAAGAGCCTGGGCCGCTTCCATCTGGACGGCATCGCTCCGGCCCGCCGCGGCGTGCCGCAGATCGAGGTGACTTTCGACATCGATGCCAACGGCATCGTGAACGTCTCCGCCAAGGATCTGGGTACCGGCAACGCCCAGCACATCACCATCACCTCCTCCTCCAACATGAGCAAGGATGATATCGAGCGTGCCGTGAAGGAAGCCGAGCAGTATGCCGCCGAGGACGCCAAGATCAAGGAGAAGGTGGAGGTCCGCAATCAGGCCGATCAGATGGTCTATCAGGCGGAAAAGACCCTCAGCGAAGTGGGCGACAAGGTACCCGAGAGCGAGAAGGCCCCCATTCAGGCCGGTATCGACAAGCTGAAGGAGACCCTGAAGGGCGAGGACACCGACGCCATCAAGGCCGCCACCGAGGAGCTGACGCAGGCCTTCTATAAGATGAGCGAGAAGCTGTACCAGCAGCAGGCGCCTCAGGGCGACGCTGCTGCCCAGCAGCCCGGCGGCGACACCGGCGCACAGGGCGGCCAGTATTACGACGCCGACTACAAGGTCGTGGATGATGACGACCAGAATAAGTAAGCATCCTGCGCCCCGCAGCGCAGCTTGACCACCGGAAAGGGGCAGGGCTTCCTGTCCCTTCCTGTGGCGTTTGGAACCAGATGATATCCGGCCGTCTTTCCGGCCGCCGGATATTCCCGGAGAAGGGAGAAACGCCGGTATGGCAGAAAAACGAGACTATTACGAGGTCCTTGGCGTAGACAAAAACGCCAGCGAGGACGAGATCAAACGGGCCTATAAAAAGCTGGCCCGCAAATATCACCCGGACATGAACCCCGGCGACAAGGAAGCCGAGGAGAAGTTCAAGGAGATCAACGAGGCCAACGAGGTCCTGTCCGATCCGGAGAAGAAGGCCAGCTATGACCAGTTCGGCTTTGCCGGCACCGATCCCAATTACGGCGCCGGTCAGGGCGGCGGTTTCGGCGGCGGTTTCGATTTCGGCGATCTGGGGGACATCTTCGGCAGCTTCTTCGGCGGCTTCGGCGGCCAGCAGCAGCGCCGCAACGGCCCTCAGCGGGGCGAGAGCATCCGGGTCAGCGTATCCCTGAGCTTTACGGAGGCCGCCTTCGGCTGCGAAAAGGAGCTGACGGTGGAGCGCATGGAGCAGTGCGCCACCTGTAAGGGCAGCGGCTGCGCCCCCGGCACCACGCCGGAGGTCTGCCCCGACTGCCACGGCAGCGGCGTGGTGCAGACCCGCCGCCAGACGCCCATGGGGGTGTTCGCCTCCAGCAACCCCTGCCGCAAGTGCGGCGGCACGGGCCGTATCATCCACCAGCCCTGCCCCGACTGTCACGGCGGCGGCTTCACCCGCAAGCGCAAGACCATCAAGGTCTCCATTTCCGCCGGCATCGACCACGGCCAGACCATCTCCCTGCGGGGACAGGGCCATGCCGGGAAGAACGGCGGCCCCGCCGGCGACCTGCTGGTCACGGTGATGGTGCAGCCCCACGACGTGTTCCGCCGGGACGGCACCGCCGTGTTCTGCGAGGCCCCCATCACCTTCACGCAGGCGGTACTGGGCGCCGAACTGGAGATCCCCACCATCGACGGTAAGGTGAAGTACACCATCCCGGAGGGGACGCAGACCGGCACCGTGTTCCGCCTGAAGGGCAAGGGCATCCCTGTCCTCAACGGCCGGGGCCGTGGCGACCAGTACGTCACCGTCACCATCGAGACGCCCCGGAACCTGAACCGGGAGCAGAAGGATGCCCTGCGGAAATTCAGCGAGACCTTGAACGAGGGGAACTACGAGAAGCACCGTAGCTTCTTCAAGAAGAGGTAACGCCTATGTATCTGGCAGATTATCACGTACATTCCACCTGCTCGCAGGACGGCCGGCAGACTATGGCACAGGCGGCACAGGCCGCCGTGGCCGCCGGAATGGATGAACTGTGCCTGACGGACCACGTGGACACCATCTACTGGGGCCCGGAGCAGAAGCCCCGCTGGGACTTCGACTGGGACGCCGTCCGCCGCCAGTTCCGTCAGGCGCAGGAGCAGTGGGGCCACCGCATTACCCTGCGGCTGGGAGCGGAACTGGGAGAGGCTGCCATGAGCTTTCAGCGGGCGGAGCATTTGATGCAGAATGCCCCTCCGCTGGACTTTGTCATCGGCTCCGTCCACATGGCGGGAAAGAAATTTCACCACAAAGACCTCTATTATATTGAAAAAGCCGACGAAGCGTATTATGATAGTATCATCGACAGCTATCTGGAGGACGTGCTGGCGCTGGCCCGATGGGGTGAGTTTCAGGTGCTGGGCCACTTGACCCTGCCCCTGCGGTATATTAACGAAAACTACGGTGAGCACATGACCTTCGCCCACCACATGGATCAGGTGGAGGAGATCTTCCGTACCATCATCCCCAAGGGGCTGGGCATCGAGTGCAACACCAACCGTGGAAACGAGTCTCTGCCCGGCGCCGATATCCTGCGGCTCTACCGCCGTCTGGGGGGCGAGATCATCACCTTGGGCAGCGACGCCCACCGCCCGGAGGACGTGGGCTGCTTCATCCGCCAGCGGCAGGAGCTGCTGCGGGAGTGCGGCTTCCGCTACTTCACCACCTTTACCGGCGGAAAGCCGGAGTTCAAAGAATTGTAAGAGGAGAATACACCATGAAAATTGCCATCGGCTGCGATCACGGCGGCTATCTGCTGAAGCAGGACATTCTCATCTGGCTGGAGGAGCACAACATCGACTTCGAGGATGTGGGCTGCTACTCTACCGAGAGCGTAGACTATCCCATGTACGGCGAGAAGGTAGGCCGCATGGTGGCCTCCGGCCAGTGCGACAAGGGCATCGTCATCTGCACCACCGGCATCGGCATCTCCATCGCCGCCAATAAGGTGGCTGGCATCCGCTGCGCCCACTGCACCGACCCCCTGTCCGCCGAGATGACCCGCCGCCACAACGATGCCAACGTGCTGGCGCTGGGCGCCGGCATCACCGGCCCCAATCTGGCTAAGCGCATGGTGGAGGTCTTTCTAAACACCGAATTTGAGGGCGGACGCCATGCCCGCCGGGTGGCACAGCTGGATGCCATCCAGCCCTGAACCTGAGAAAAAGGAGGTATCGTCATGGCAACCAGAGGTTATCAGAGCTACCGTGGCCGAAACCACGGGAAACTGGCGCTGGTCATTGTGCTGGTGCTGATCCTGCTGGCCGCCGTGGGATATCTGGTGGCGCAGGAGTATATGGTCTACGATGACGAGGGCCACCGGCATCTGGAGCTGCCCTTCCTGAAAAAGGGACAGACGGAGCAGCCCCAGCAGCCGGAGGACACCACGCCGGATGACGTGGATCTCATCATCGATGAGCCGGAGCACCCTCTGCTGAAGGAGCTTCACGCCCGCCAGCTGCCGGACACCGTGCTGACGGAGGATCCCTCCGCCGTGCTGGCGGAGCACCCGGAGGCGGTGGTGATCCCGGTGAAGCTGCGGGACGGCACCGTCACCTATGACACGCAGACCGCCGCCAGGGACACCGTCACCACCGGCGGCCCGGAGACGCTGACAAGCCTCAAGACCCTCCTCTCCGGCGACACATGGACTGTGGCCCGCATCGCCTGCTTTGCCGATATGGACTTTGCCAACGCCCAGCCCGATCAGGCGGGGCTGCTGCGGACCGGCGACGGCTGGCTGTGGTACGACGATGACGCCGCCTGCTGGCTGGACCCCGGCAAGGCTGCTGCACGGGAGTATCTCGTGCAGCTGTGTAAGGAGTGCGCCGAATTGGGCTTCGACGAAATTCTGCTGGACTACTGCACCTATCCCGTCCACGGCCGTCTGGACCGCATCGACTACGGCTCCGTCACCAACCTCACCGACACCCTCAGCGTGTTCGTGGAGGGGGTGCGGGAGGCCCTGCCCAAAACCACCGCCCTGTCGGTGCTGGTGCGGGATCAGGTGACGGCGGATGCCAACGACGGCGGCGTCACCCTCGCCCTGCTGACGGAGCACTTCGACCGCATCTATGTGGATACGGACACCGTGGACGCAGCGGCCCTGCAAGGGCTGCTCCCGGCAGACTTTGACCCCGTGACCCGGCTGGTGCAGGTGGCGGCGGAGTCCGCCTCCTCCGGCAGCTATGTCACCCGTTGAATTTTCCTGTTGCCAAGCGGGAAAAGTTGTAGTAAAATAGTGGTCACGACCTCTCCTCCGCTGACAGCTGCGGAGCCGGTCTCACGCAATGGATACCCACGAATCATGTCAGGCGGGGAACCGAGCAGCATTAAGAGGGACCATCCATGTGCCGTGAGGGCGCCGGCTCCACAGCTGTCAACGGAGGAGAATTTTTCTTTTTTTCGGGAGGAGGAGATCCATGTATCAGGCGCTGTACCGCAAGTGGCGGCCCAAGGTGTTTTCCGAGGTCGTGGGACAGGAGCACATCACGGATACCCTCCGCCGTCAGGTGGCCGAGGGCCATACCGCCCACGCCTATCTCTTCACCGGCACACGGGGTACCGGCAAGACCACCTGTGCCCGGATATTGGCCAAGGCGGTGAACTGCCTGTCCCCGGTGGACGGCGAGCCCTGCGGCCGGTGCGAGGCCTGCCGGGCCGTGGATGCCGGCACCACGCTGGATATCACGGAGCTGGACGCCGCCAGCAACAACGGCGTGGATCAGGTCCGTGCCCTGCGGGATGAGGCGGTGTATACCCCTGCCGTGCTGAAAAAGCGGGTGTATATCATCGACGAGGTGCATATGCTCTCCACCCCGGCCTTCAACGCTCTGCTGAAGATCCTGGAGGAGCCGCCGGAGCATCTGATGTTCATTCTGGCCACCACGGAGCTGCACAAGGTCCCGGCCACCATCCTCTCCCGGTGCCAGCGCTTCTCTTTCAAGCGCATCCTGCCCCGTGACATGGAGCGCCAGCTGCTGCACATCGCTCAGGCCGAGAAGATCGACCTCACCGCCGACGGAGCGGAGATCCTCTCCCGCATGGCGGGGGGCGCCCTGCGGGATGCCCTGAGCCTGCTGGATCAGTGCCGTGTGGCGGAGGGTCAGCTCACCAGCCGTGCCGTGCTGGACGTGCTGGGCCTTGCCGGCAGCGTCCAGACCCAGCAAATGATGCGCTGTATTCTGGACCGCCGGACGCCGGATGCCCTGCTGCTGCTGGATCAGCTGTACCGCAGCGGCAAGGACGTCTCTGCCCTGCTGGGGGAGCTCAGCGATCTGGCACGAGAGATGACCATTCTCAAAGCCGCGCCGGAGGGGGGCAGCGCCCTGCTCTCCGGGCTGTATGATACCAAGACACTGACGGGCCTCTCCGAAAACATCTCCATGCAGCGGCTGCTGTACCTGACGGAGACGCTGCAGGGGACCCGTGCCGCCCTGCCGGACAGCTTCCAGCCCCGGACGGATGTGGAGCTGTGCCTGCTGCGGCTGTGTGACGAGAGCCTCTGCGGCGACCTGACGGCCCTCAGCGCCCGGCTGGACCGGGTGGAGGAGCTGCTGAAAAAGGGTGTCCCCGCCCGCCGGGAGCGCCCCGCCGCCCAACCGGCGGCAGAGCGTCCCGCTGCCCCGGAGTCCCGCACCACAGCGGATTCAGAGTCCCGCCCCGCTGCGGCGGAGAAGCGTCCTCCCGCCCCGGAGGAGGTCCCGTGGGAGGAACCGCCTCTGCCCGACGAACCGGCGGGCCGGGAGCGTGTCTTTGACATCCCGGAGGAGCCGCAGCGCTCCTCCGCCCCAAAACCAGCCCCTAAAGCTCCCCGCAGGTCTGCCCCCGCAGCCCCGGCCCCCTCGGCGCCCGCAGGCGACAGCCGCCTGTGGACCCAACTGCTGGATCAGTTCAAGGGCCGCCTGCCGGTGAACCACCGGGTCTTTCTCAACATGGCCTCCGGCACCGTGGAGGGTGACTGCCTCACCGTCCACTGCCGCAACGATTTCGTCCGGGACTCCCTGAATAACCGCACGGTGCTGGCGGTGCTGGAGGAGGTCACCTCCGCCGCTGTGGGAAGCCCCGTCCGGGTGATGCTGGCGGTGGGCGGCGAAACGCCATCTGCCCCCCGCCCTGCCCCGAAGCCCCCCCGCCCCGCTCCGGAACAAACTCCCACCCCGGAGGAGGAGCGCCCTCCCCTGCCGGAGGAGCCGCCCCTGCCTGCGGAGCCATCCCGCCCCCCGGAGCCGAAAGCGGAGGAGGAACGTCCCCCTCTGCCGGAGGAGCCCTCGGCGCAGGAGGAGAACGCTCCCCCTTGGGAGGGCGGCAGTAAGGACCGGCTGGAGGAGCTGATCGGCCCCGGCAGCCAGCTGGAGCACTTCAAGATCAAATAGTCCATCGGGCTGGACAAAAGCTGGACAAATACCGGACAAAAACAGTCCGCCGGAAGCTCCCGGATCGGACAAAACAGACCCTTAAAACAGATCAATAAGGAGGATACTCAGCTATGGCAAAAGGATACAGCGCACGGGGAGGCTTCTCCGGCGGCGGAAGCGCCATGCGCCAGCAGCAGATGCAGCAGAAGCTGCTGAAGATGCAGCAGGATATGGCGGCGGCACAGGAAGCGGTGGAAAACGCCAGCTTTACCGCCTCAGTGGGCGGCGGTGTGGTGCAGGCCACCGTGTCCGGCAAGAAGGAGCTGACGGCCCTGACCGTCAAGCCGGAGGCCGTGGACCCGGAGGATGTGGAGATACTGCAGGATCTGGTGATCTCTGCGGTGAACGAGGCCCTGCGCCAGGCGGACGAGGCCATGAACAGCTCCATGCAGAGCTTCACCGGCGGTCTGAATCTTCCCGGCTTCGGCCTGTAATCCCCGGAAGGAAGCGCAAAGGCTGGAATCGGTATACGATCAAAGAAGCAACGGGCAGACACGCTGAACGGCGTGTCTGCCCGTTGCTTTTGCCATGGAAAACACATCTATTGGGTGTTTTTGTCATGGCCAACACGGTTTTTGGCGTTTCCATCGCCGGTGTGCCTTTCGGCACGTTTTGTTATCGCCAGCGCACCTTTTCGGCACGATTCGTCATGGCCGGTACGTATTTCCGGTGCTCCTTGTCATCGTCAATATGGGTTTTCGACGCTGTTTGTGATTTCTGGAACATTATTTCGTGTGCTTTCTGCCGATCGTGTGGATTTTTAGCACTTCTTCTATCTTCATCTTGACGGGCAAAACCGCAGCGGCCAAGGGATGTCCTTTGGGTACTGCGGTTCTTTTCACACCTTTTTCCGCATAGAGATGATATCGGAAAGTCATCTGAGGAGTGGTGCGCTATCAAAGGCAACATGGAGCAGCGGGCGTGCGATCTCGCCCTTTACGTCATAGAGAGCCGTGGAACCGTCCGTTCCGCCGCCAAAAAGTTCGGCATCAGCAAATCCACCGTCCACAAGGATCTGTCGGAGCGGCTCCCGGCCTTTAATCGGGGGCTGTATCTTCAGGTGAAGCAGGTTCTGGAGGAGAATAAAGCCCAGCGGCATATCCGGGGCGGTCTCGCCACCCGCCGGAAGTATAAGGGCGAATAGAAGTCTGCCAAACATACCGAGTACAGGACAGACGGCCACCAAACGTACCAAGTGCAGGACAGACGGTCGCCGGATGGATCAAGAGAGTCGAAAGAACCGCCGGCCCCCGGAATTTTCTTCCGGAGGGCCGGCGGTATTTTATGTCTGTAGGCCGTTCGACGCAGCTGCCGGGACGGTAGCTTACCGTTGGGTGCAGCGGTTTACCGTTGGGTGTAACGATTTACCACCGGGTGCGGTAGCTTGCCGCCGGGTATAGCGATTTGCTGCTGGGTACGGTTTACCGTCGGGGCGGTAGTTTACCACCGGGTGCGGTAGCTTATGGCTGGGTACGGCGGGTCACTGCCGGGTGCGGCCGCTTATCGTCGGGTGATGCAGCTTACTTCTTTCCGGCGGCCTGACGCATGGAGAGGCTGATGCGGTGCTTCTTTTCATCCACCTCCAGCACCACTACCTTCACCACGTCTCCCACGGCCACGGCCTGAGAGGGGTGCTTGATGAAGCGGTCGCAGATCTGAGAGATATGCACCAGCCCATCCTGATGGACGCCGATATCCACGAACACGCCGAAGTCCACCACATTGCGGACCGTCCCTGTCAGCTCCATGCCGGGCTTTAAGTCCTTGATGTCCAGCACGTCGGTTCGCAGGATGGGGGCCGGCAGATCGTCCCGCACGTCCCGTCCGGGCTTCACCAGCTCCTGCACCACATCCTGCAGGGTGGGAACGCCCACGCCGATCTGCCGGGCGGCGTTCTCCTCCCCCATGGCCCGCACCTTCTGGGGCAGCTGGCTCATGGCGGCGGCGCCCACATCCGCCGCCGTATAGCCGCACAGGGTCAGCAGCTGCTCCGCCGCCGGATAGCTCTCCGGGTGGACGCCGGTGTGATCCAGCACATTGCGGCTCTCCGGCACCCGCAGGAAGCCGGCGCACTGCTGAAAGGCCTTGGGGCCTACCTTGGGTACCTTCAGCAGCTGCCGCCGGGTGGTGAAGGCTCCGTTCTCCTCCCGGTATTTGACGATGTTTTTGGCGGTGGTGCCATTCAGGCCCGCCACCCGGCCCAGCAGGCTGGCGGAGGCGGTATTCACGTCCACGCCCACGGCGTTGACGCAATCCTCCACCACGCCGCCCAGCGTCTCATCCAGCCGCTTCTGGGGCATATCGTGCTGGTACTGCCCCACGCCGATGGCCTTGGGGTCGATCTTCACCAACTCCGCCAGCGGGTCCTGCATCCGGCGGGCGATGGACACGGCGCTGCGGAGGTTCACGTCGTACTCCGGGAACTCCTCCGCCGCCAGCTTGCTGGCGGAGTACACGGAGGCTCCGGCCTCGCTGACCATCATATAGCTGACGCCGCCCCCCAGGGTGCGGATCAGCTCCACCGCCATCTGCTCCGTTTCCCGGCTGGCGGTGCCGTTGCCGATGGCGATGTGCTCCACATGGTGCCGCCGGATCATGGCCCCCAGCCGGGCGATGGCCTCCTGCTTCTGCCGCTGGCCATAGGTGGGATACACCACCGTGGTATCCAGCACCTTGCCGGTGGCATCGATGACCGCCACCTTGCAGCCGTGGGCATAGCCGGGGTCCAGCCCCATGGTGACGTGGCCCTTCACCGGCGGCTGCATCAGCAGGGGCTTCAGGTTCAGGGCGAAGGTCTGAATGGCCCCCTCGCAGGCCCGCTCCGTCAGATCGCTGCGGGCCTCCCGCTCCAGTGAGGGATAGATGAGCCGGTCATAGGCGTCCTCGCAGGCGCTCTTGATAAACTCCATGGCCGCAGAGCCGGGCTTTACCACCGCCCGGCGCAGGGTGGTGAGGCCGGCCTCCCGATCCAGCAGCACCGTGACGGAGAGGAAGCCCTCCTTTTCGCCTCGGTTGATGGCCAAGATCTGATGCCCTGCCAGCTTGGGAAGGGGCTGCTCAAAGTCGTAGTACAGCCGGTAGACGGAGTCCTCCTCCCCGGTGGCCAGGCTCCGCAGTCGCCCCTGACGGCGCAGCAGCTCCCGCAGAGTCTTGCGGCTGGCGGCATCATCCGACAGCAGCTCCGCCACGATGTCGTTGGCCCCCTGCAGGGCGTCGGCGGCCGTCTCCACCCCCTTCTCCGGGTCGATGAAGCCCTGCGCCGCCTGCATGGGGTCGGGGCAGTCCCGCCGCTGGGCCAGCAGCAGCTCCGCCAGCGGCGCCAGTCCCTTTTCACGGGCCACGGTGGCACGGGTGCGGCGCTTTTGCTTATAGGGGCGGTACAGGTCCTCCACCTCCGCCAGCGTCCGGGCGCTGTCGATGGCCGCCGCCAGCTCCGGCGTCAGCTTCTCCTGTCCCTCGATGGCGGACTTCACCTCCTGCCGCCGCTGCTCCAGATTCCGCAGATAGGTGAGCCGGTCCTCCAGCTTCCGCAGGGCGGTGTCGTCCATGCTGCCGTGAAGCTCCTTCCGGTAGCGGGCGATGAAGGGAATGGTGTTGCCCTGATCCAGCAGGTCGATGACGTTCTGCACATGGACAGGAGAGGCTCCCAGCTCCTGAGCCAGAAGTTCCGCAATGGTCTGCATAGCTTTGCTCCTTTCGTGGGCGAAAACCGGGACGGAGGTCCGTCCCGGTTTTGCGCTGCTTACTTGTGATACAGCTTCTTGATCTCGTACTTGGGCTCACAGCTGACGTGGATGCCCAGCCGGTTATACAGCTTCGTGTCCTCCTCCGACAGGATGACGGAGAAGTGGGCATCGCAGCCCCGCAGCTCGTCCAGCTTCTTCAGCACCAGCTCCGCCAGAGGGTTGGTGACGGCGGAGATGGACAGGGCGATGAGCACCTCGTCGGAGTGCAGCCGGGGGTTGTGGTGGCCCAGATGGGAGATCTTCATGTCGCTGATGGGGGCGATGATGGAGGCCGGCAGCAGGTCCAGATCCTTGTCAATGCCGGCAAGGGCCTTAATGGCGTTCATCAGAAGCGCCGCCGACGGCCCCAGCAGGGAGCTGTTCTTGCCGGTGACGATGCGGCCGTCCGGCAGCACCATGGCCCCGGCGGGCATCCCCGTGGACTCCGCCACCTGCAAAGACGCCGCCACCGCCGGGCAGATGTCCGGCGTCACGTCCGCCTGCTGCATGACGATCTCCAGCTTCCGCACCACGCTGTCGTCGGCCTTGCCCCGGACCCGGTCCACCATGCCGGCATAGTACCGGCGCAGGATCTCCATGCGGCTGGCCTCCCGGCAGGCCTCGTCGTCCACGATGGCGAAGCCCGCCATGTTCACCCCCATGTCCGTGGGGGAGCGGTAGGGGGAGGAGCCCTGGATGCGCTGGAACATGGCGTTGAGCACCGGGAAGATCTCCACATCCCGGTTGTAGTTCACCGTGGTCTCGCCATAGGCCTCCAAATGGAAGGGGTCGATCATATTCACGTCGTTGAGGTCTGCCGTGGCGGCCTCGTAGGCCAGATTCACCGGGTGCTTCAGCGGCAGGTTCCAGATGGGGAAGGTCTCGTACTTGGCATAGCCCGCCCGGATGCCCCGCTTGTGGTCGTGGTACAGCTGGCTCAGGCAGGTGGCCATCTTGCCGCTGCCGGGGCCGGGGGCCGTCACCACCACGATGGAGCGGCTGGTCTCGATGTAGTCGTTTTTGCCCAGGCCCTCGTCGGAGACGATGTGGGCCACGTCCGAAGGATACCCGGCGATGGGATAGTGGCGGCAGCTGCGGACCCCCAGCGCCGTCAGCCGGTGGATGAAGGCATCCGCCGCAGGCTGGCCGGCGTACTGGGTGATGACCACGGAGCCCACATAGAACCCCAGCCCCCGGAACACGTCGATGAGCCGCAGCACATCCTGATCGTAGCCGATGCCCAGATCACCACGGGTCTTGTTCTTTTCGATGTCTCCGGCACAGATGGCGATGACGATCTCCACGTCGTCCCGGATGGTCTCCAGCATCCGGATCTTACTGTCCGGCTGGAAGCCCGGCAGCACACGGGAGGCGTGGTAGTCATCAAAGAGCTTGCCGCCAAACTCCAGATATAGCTTGCCGCCGAACTGGCTCATGCGCTGGCGGATGTGCTCGGCCTGCAGGGCCAGATACTTTTCGTTGTCAAATCCGATCTTCACCGTAATATCCCCCTTTTTTACATAACCATATCATTATACACCGCTGCGCCCTCCGGGAAAAGCCTTTTCGGAGATTTCCCTTTTAGGATTTCTTCCGATTTTTGCGGCGGAATTTTGGTAAAACCCGCCGTTGCTTTTTTCCCGGCGGCGGGGTATACTGAAAAATACACCCTATGAAGGAGGAACCCCACCATGCGCTTTCAGGTGATGTGGAAAAAGACCCATCTGCCGCCGGAGGCCTACCGGCCGTTCTTCGAGACGGACAGCATCGACGAGGCCAAGGACTTCGCCATGCGGCTGGCCTTCGACGAGACCAATCACGTCTACGTGCAGGATACCCGGCGGGATGAGATCGTCCGGGATTTCGACGCCCCGGTGTACCGGGACTGACCCCCCCTATCCGTCCGTTTGCCCCGTTCTCTCCGTGAGAACGGGGCTTTTCATCTGTGTTTAAGTTTGGTATAATAGAATAATTACAGTGACTTCTAAAAACACAAAAGGAGACTTTTTATGATGGATATACGGAGAGCGGCTGCACTGCTGCTGGCGCTGGTAATGATCGCTGCACTGACGGTGGGCTGCGGCAAAAAGCAGAGTGACACCCCTGCGGATACACCCGCTGCCGGTGCGGACGTCCGGACTCCCGCCCAGCAGCCGGCGAAGCTGGTGTGCTACAACGGATCGGTGACGCTGCGGTTCGTGCGGGAGGAGGATACATGGTACTGGGGCGACGACCGGGATTTCCCGCTGGAGCAGTCCATTGTGACGGAGCTGCTGGCCACGGTGCAGGGCTACGCCGCCCTGTCGCCGCTCCCCCATACCGACGATCTGTCCCAGTTCGGGCTTTCGGACACCAAGCGCTACATCAGTTTGACGGACACCGAGGGCAATACCCGCACCTACTGGCTGGGGACGCAGACCGACGAGGGACAGTACATCCAGCCGGAGGGCGAGACGGATGCCGTGTATCTCTCCCCCGCCGGGGTGGACGGGACGTTGAGCATGGGCATCTATGACATGGCCCGGCTGCCTCAGCTGCCCCAGCTGACGGCAGACAACGTCAGCGCCCTGACTGTCACCGCCGCAGATGGCAAGAGCCTGAGCCTGACGGCGTCGGAGGGCGTATGGCTGCGGAGCGGACAGGACGTGACCCAATGGAGCGGAAAGCTGACGGAGGCACTGGGACAGCTGACGCTGCTGCGGTGCATCGACTATCGGCCCAGCACCGGGGTGGCGGAGCTGTGCGGGCTGACGGAGCCGGCGGTGACGCTGACGGTCACTTACCGGGCTATTGCCGGAGAGACGGAGCTGACGCTGCGGGTCGGCGCCCAGCGGGACGGAGGGTATTATGCCACGGTGAATGATGACGACACCATTTATCTGCTGCCTGCGGCCCCGGCGGAGGCGCTGGCGGCACTGGCGGCCAACGGTTTGAACGGATAAGCTTATTTCAGCCCCTTCCGCCGGAAGGGGCTGCCTGACAGGAGAGACGGGCGCAAGGAAAGGAAGTGATCCCATGCGGATACTGGTGATAGAGGATGAGGCCCGGCTGGCCCAGACACTGGCGGAGCTGCTGCACCGGCAGGGCTACACGGCGGACATCAGCGGCGACGGCTTATCGGGGCTGGACAACGCCGCCTCGGATATTTACGATCTGGTGGTGCTGGACGCCATGCTGCCGGGGATGGACGGCTTCACCCTGCTGCAAAGGCTGCGGCAGGAGGGACACACCGTGCCGGTGCTGATGCTCACCGCCCGCAGCGGCGTGGAGGACAGGGTACGGGGACTGGACAGCGGGGCGGATTACTATCTCACCAAGCCCTTCGAGCCACAGGAGCTGCTGGCCTGCGTGCGGCTGCTGCTGCGGCGCACCGACGGCCAGCCACGGCAGGAGGACGCCGTTACCTGCGGCGATCTGCGGCTGGAGCCGGGGACCTTTCTGCTGCGCTGCGGCCAGCGGGAGGTGCGGCTGAGCCGGAGGGAGTACGACCTGATGGAGCTGCTGATCCGCAGCTATCCCCAGATCGTACCCAAGGAGCAGCTGATCCTGAAGGTGTGGGGCTATGATTCCGACGCCGAGGACAACAACGTGGAGGTCTACATCTCCTTTCTGCGGCGGAAGCTGGAGCATTTGCATTCCGCCGTGAAGATCCGCACCCACCGGCTGGTGGGCTACTGCCTGGAGGTGGGGGCATGAGCGGCATGATCCGCAGGCTCCGGTGGAAGATCGTGGGCATCAGTATGCTGTTTGTGACGCTGGTGCTGGCGGCGGTATTCACCGGAGTGATGCTCACGGCCCGCAGCAGTCTGGAGCAGAGCAGCACCCGGCAGCTGGAGAAGGCCCTGCGGGGCGAGGGCTACGACGGACAGAACGGCCAGCCCTGCTTTGTGACGGAGGTCTATTCCAGCGGCACGGTGCGGGTCATGGGCAGCAGCTACTATCAGATCAGCGAGGAGGACCTGCTGGCGCTGGTACAGGAATGCCTGTCCCAGCAGGAGGAGAGCGGCCTGCTGACGGACTATCATCTGCGCTATCTGCGCTATGACGGCGCTCTCTCCATCCGCATCGCCTTCACCGACAGTACACTGGAGCAGTCGGCGCTGCGGGCCATGGCGGGGAATCTGCTGCTGATCGCACTGGCGGCGCTGGTGGTGCTGCTGGGGTGCAGCTATCTGCTCTCCGGTGTGGCTGCCCGGCCGGTGGAGCGGGCGTGGCAGGAGCAGCAGCGCTTCCTGTCCGATGCCAGCCATGAGCTGAAAACGCCCCTGACGGTGATCCTGTCCTCCGCCGATCTGCTGGCGGAGTCCGCCCCGGCAGAGGAGCAGACGTATGTGGAGAACATCCGGGCGGAGTCCCGGCGGATGAAGAAGCTGGTGGAGGAGATGCTGACCCTGTTCCGGGCGGAGAGTGTCCGGCGGGAGACGGCCTTCTCCGAGGTGGATCTGTCGGACGTGGTGACGGACGCCGCCCTGCGGTTCGAGCCGGTGGTGTTTGAATCCGGACGGCGGCTGCTGTATACCATCGACGAGGGGCTGCAGGTCTCCGGCGACCGGGACGCTTTGGAGCGTCTGACGGGTATCCTGCTGGATAACGCCGTGAAATATGCCCCCCAAGGCACGGATATCCGCCTGACCCTGACCCATCAGGACCGCACCGCCTGTCTGGCGGTGGAAAACGGCGGCGATCCCATCCCGCCGGAGGTGGCGGCCCACCTGTTCGACCGGTTCTACCGGGCCGACAGCAGCCGCACCGGCACGGGCTTCGGGCTGGGACTGGCCATTGCACGGGCCATCGTCCAGAACCACAGGGGAAACATCATCTGCCGCAGTCAGGAGGGCTTGAACCGCTTCTCCGTGACGCTGCCTGTTTTACGCCAGAAGGAGGCGCAGTGACCATGCTGGATCTGCTGATCCGGGGCGGTACCGTCATCGACGGCACCGGTGCCCCCGGCTTTTCCGCCGACGTGGCGGTGGAGGGCGGCGTCATCGCCGCCGTGGAGCCGCTGCCGCCGGATACCCCGGCCCGACGGGTGATCCATGCCGCCGGGAAGCTGGTGACACCGGGCTTCATCGATATCCATCGCCATGCCGATGCGGCGGCCTTCCGTCCCGGCTTCGGAGAACTGGAGCTGCGGCAGGGGCTGACCACCATTGTAAACGGCAACTGCGGTCTGTCCGCCGCCCCCTTCGGCCCGGCGCACCGGGAGGAAATATTGGCCTATCTGGCCCCCATCACCGGGGAGGCCCCGCCGGAGCTGGAGACGGAGACGCTGGCGGGGTATTTTGCCTCCCAGCCACCGGCCCCTATCCACACGGGGATGCTGGTGGGGGCCGGCGTTCTGCGGGCGGATGCGGCGGGCTACGCCCTCCAGCGATTGGAAAAGCGCCATTACGACGCCATCCACCGCAGCATGGAGCGGGCGCTTTCGGACGGTGCCGTGGGCGTGTCGCTGGGGCTGGGCTATGCCCCGGAGTGCTTCTATACCACCCGGGAGCTGATCGAGGCCCTGCGGCCCCTCAGCGGCGGCGACGTGCCGGTGACGGTGCATATGCGGCAGGAGGGGGCCGGGGTGGTGGATTCCGTCCGGGAGATGCTGACGGTGGCCCGTACCCTGCGGATTCCTCTGCAGATCTCCCACCTGAAGGCCATGGGCCGGGACAGCTGGGGAAAGAAGATCCCGCAGGTGCTGGAGCTTCTGGAGGAGGCCCGGCAGGAGGGGCTGGACGTGGGGTGCGACGTGTACCCCTATACCGCCGGCTCCACCCAGCTGCTGCACATCCTGCCGCCGGAGTTTCTGGCGGGAGGCATGGAGGCGGTGGTGCGCCGTCTGTCGGACCCGGCGGCCCGCCGGGAGCTGGCGCAGCGCATCCAGAGCGGGGCGGGCTTCGACGACATTGCCAGACTGGCGGGCTGGGACGGCATCTATCTGACCAGCCTCCACTGCCCGGAGGATCACCCCTATCTGGGGAAGAGTCTGGCGGAGATCGCCGCCATGACGGGACAGGATCCCCTGACCTGCTGCTGCGACCTGCTGGTGCGGGAGCAGGGGGAGATCACTATGATCGACTTCATGGCCTCGGAGGAGGACATCACCGCCATTCTGCAAAGTCCCCTGTCCCACCTGATCTCCGATGCCACCTATCCCACGGAGGGGATGCCCCACCCACGGGTGTACGGTACCTTCCCCCGGCTTTTGCAGCACTTTGTCCGGGAGAAAGGCGTGCTGACGTGGGAGCAGGCCATCCACAAGATGACAGGCCGTCCCGCCCAGCGGCTGCGGCTGGCGGGAAAGGGTGTGCTGGCGGCGGGGATGGACGCCGATCTCTGCGTATTTGACCCGGAGGAGTTCCGGGAAACGGGAACGTATCAGGAACCCTGCCGCATGGCGGCGGGGATGGACACCGTCCTGGCGGCGGGCGTGCCGGTGCTGGAGCAGGGTGTGCTCACCGGCGCCCGTCCGGGACGCATCATCAGGAGGTAAGAGCTATGCTGGAGAGCATCATCGATATTGTGCGTCGGGCCGGGGAGCTGGTCCGCAGCGCCCACAGTGTGACGGCGGCCACCCATGAGAAGAACGGCCCGGCGGATCTGGTGACGGAGTACGATCTGGCGGTGCAGCGCTTTTTGCGGCAGGAGCTGCTGGCCCTGCTGCCGGAGGCGGATTTCTTTGGGGAGGAGGGGCAGCACGACACCCTGACGTCACCGTGGACCTTCATCGTGGACCCCATCGATGGCACCACCAACTTCGTCCGGGGCTTTGCCTACACCAACATCTCCGTGGCGCTGGCCAAGGATGGGCAGGTGGAGTACGCCGTGGTATATGCGCCGCTGGCCGGGGAGCTGTACGCTGCCCGCCGGGGCGGCGGGGCCACCCTCAACGGCAGAGCCATCCACGTCAGCGGACGGGATCCCGGCCACTCGCTGGTGGTGTGCGGCTCCACCATCTATGACCGCAGCTATACGGAGCGGCACTTCGCCATCATGCGATATCTCTACGACCGGGGACTGGACTACCGTCGGTTCGGGGCGGCGGCGCTGGATCTGTGTCAGGTGTCGGCGGGCCGGGCGGAGGTGTTCTTCGAGTGCCGGCTCAGCCCGTGGGATTTCGCCGCCGGGAGCCTGCTGGTGCAGGAGGCCGGGGGCTGCGTCACCACGCTGGAGGGGACGACCATCGATCCCCTGCGCCCCGGCTCCGTGTTTGCCGCCAACGCCCTGTGCGGCGGGCTGACGGCGGAGCTGCCCCGTGGATAAGGGGATATTTCCGCAAATATTTGAAAATTGTGTAAATTCCTGTTGAAAATCGGCCGTTTCTATGGTGGAAATGCAAAAAAGTCTTGACGTACCCGGAAAATGTGGTATGATAGGCTTTGTAACGAATTTGTAACCTTTTAGCAAGGATCGATCATATGAAACAGGAATTGGAAAATAAGCGTCCCGATTCGGAGGAGCGCCGCAGCATCTGGCAGCGGTGGAAGCAGAATCTGAAGGATTGGGTCTGGTTTTGTAAGGAGCATCCGGACTGGCTGGATCTGGATGTGCAGACGTGGGTATCGACCCATATCGGCCAGCCCCTGCGCCGCCGGTGGCATCGTCTGCGGGAGCTGCGGCACCAGAACCGGCAGCGGCAGCTGCCGGAGACGGAGTGGAAGCTGGGCCAGCTGCTGCTGTTCCTCTGGGGCAGTCTGCCCCGTATGGGCTCCGACCTCCGGGAGCGGCTCACCCGCCGCCGCAAGGGAGCCATCCGCTCAGGCGGACGGATGCGGGCCTTCTTCGAGGGCGTGAAGCTGCATCCGGCGGTGTTTGTGGCCGGCGCCGTGGCGGTGACGGCCGTGGCGGTGTGCCTGTCCATGTATACCATCGGCGCCACCGCCCGCTATGACGGCGTGGAGCTGGGGACGGTCCGCAGCGCTCATAGCGTCTCGGCGGCAGTGGATCAGCTGGAGGAGATTACCCGGCAGACGCTGTCCGACACCGATTACAGCATCGACAGCGCCAAGCTGGAGGTCCGCACCGGCATCGTGGCCCGGAAGGAGCTGGAGAGCACCGACGCACTGGAGGAGAACCTCACCCAGCAGCTGGGGCTGGTGGATTATGCCTATGTGCTGTATGTGGAGGGGGAGCCGGTGGCGGCCACCACCTTCCCCGGCGCCATCGAGCAGCTGCTGGAGCAGCTGAAAAAGGGCTACATCACCGACAGCACCGTGGACTGCTACTTCGTGGAAAACGTGGAGGTAAAGCAGGAGTACGTGGACCAGTCCCTGATCATGAATCTGGGCTACATCGCCGAGAAGCTCAACGCCACCAAGGCGGGCGAGGTGACCTATACCGTTAAGAGCGGCGATGTGTGGTCCCTCATTGCCGAGGAAAACGGCATGACCAATGAGGAGCTGCTGGCCCTGAACCCCGGCTATGACATCAGCGTTCTCCACACCGGCGACGTGCTGACCATCTCCCGTGCCGTGCCGTATCTGACGGTGGTGAACGTGGAGCGGCAGAGCTATTTGCAGGACGTGGCATACAGCGTGGAATATGTGGACGACCCGGATATGTATCAGGGCGACTATGAGGTCCTCAGCAAGGGCGTGTACGGCAAGGCGGACGTCACCGCCAACGTCACCGTTATCAATGGCACGGAGACGGCCCGTGAGGTGGTGTCCTCCGTGACGCTGAAGGAGCCGGTGGCCGAGCGGCAGGCACGAGGCACCAAGGAGCGGCCCACGTGGTTCCCCACCGGGTCCTTCCGCTGGCCCTGCTACGGCGTCATCACCTCCTACTTCGGCGGGCGCAACACCGGCATCAGCGGTGCCAGCAGCTACCATGAGGCCATCGATATCGCCAACTCCTACGGTACGCCCATCTACGCCGCCGACGGCGGAACCGTCATCTACTCCGGCTGGAACGGCGGCTTGGGCTACTGCGTGAAGATCGATCACGGCAACGGCTTTATCACATGGTACGGACACAACAGCGACCTCTACGTCTCTGTGGGCGACCACGTGTACAAGGGCCAGACCATCGCCGCCATGGGCTCCACCGGTATCTCCAGCGGCTCCCACTGCGACTTCCGTATCCAGCGCAACGGCACCATGGTGGATCCCCTGAACTATCTGCCCTGATGAAAATGATCCATTGAAAAGCTCCCCGGCTCATGCCGGGGAGCTTTTTGCTGCCCGCCGGGAGCGGCGCAGGCAGCTGCTCAGGAATCGCGGAAAATCCAAGGTTTTCCCAAGAGCGTCAGCCCAGCGCCCACAGCACCACGCCATACACCACGCTGGCCAGTGTGCCGTAGACGATCACCGGGCCGGCAATGACGAACATTTTTGCCGCCATGCCGGTGACGAAGCCCTCAGCCTTGAAATCCAGCGCCGGGGACGCCACGGCGTTGGCAAAGCCCGTGATGGGTACCAGCGTCCCGGCCCCGCCGAACCGGGCCAGCCGGTGGTAAAGTCCCAGTCCTGTCAGCAGCGCCGACAGGAACACAAGGGACACCGACGTGGCGGTCCCGGCGTCCTCCGTATTCAGGCCCGCCGCCCGGAAGCCGTCTCCGATGGCCTGTCCCGCCACACAGATGAGTCCGCCGATGACGAAGGCCAGCGCCATATCCTTTCCCAGCGGGGACTTCTTCTGCATCCGCTTCACATACGCCTGATACTCCTTGGGCGTCATGTCCACCCGCATCACATCCTTTCTTCCGTAGTATGACCCGCCGCACCGGAAAAATGCGCTTCGGCTTGCCAAACGGCGCAAAACAGGCTATACTGAAAGGACGGAAAGGCGGGTGTTATCATGTACGATCCTGCACATCCCTTTGGGAAAAAACGCTATGACCGGGCCATCATCGATCCGGTGAGCTGCACCGGCTGCGGCTACTGCACCATGTTCTGCGTTATGGACTGCATCCTTTTGCAGCCGGACGGCTTTTATACGGTGGATCTGGACCGCTGCATCGGATGCCGGTCCTGTAAGGTGAACTGTCCCTTCGAGGCCGTCATCATCCTGCCCCCCAAGGAGGACGCATGACCATGGCCAGACAAACGCACCCTCTGGGGCTGTATCTGCACATCCCCTTCTGCAGGTCCAAATGCGCCTACTGCGACTTCTACTCCCTCTCCGGGCGGGAGGATCGCATGGACGCCTACACAGCGGCACTGGAGCGCCACCTGATCGAGGTGGCCCCGCAGGCGGCGCAGCATCTGGTGGACACGGTGTACTTTGGCGGCGGCACCCCCAGCTATCTGGGGGAGAAGCGGCTGGTGAAGCTGCTGAAAGCCGTGAAGAAGCACTATCACGTGGATTCCAAAGCCGAGATCACGCTGGAGGCCAACCCCGACAGTGCCGGGGACTGGAAGGCCCTGCGGGCGCTGCGGCGGGCGGGCTTCAACCGTATCTCCCTGGGGGTCCAGTCCACGGACGACGTCTGTCTCCGGGCCTTGGGCCGCATCCACACATGGCAGCAGGTGCAGGAGGCTGTGGCCGCCTGCCGGAGGGCCAAATTCCCGGACGTGAGTCTGGACCTCATTTACGGCCTGCCGGGGCAGACCATGGAGCAGTGGGAAAAGACCCTCTCCGACGCCCTGACCCTCCAGCCGGAGCATCTGTCCTGCTACGGGCTGAAGCTGGAGGAGGGAACGCCCCTCTACCGGCAGCGGGACAGTCTGACCCTGCCGGACGACGAGGCACAGGCGGATATGTATCTCTACGCCGTGGAGTATCTGCGGCAAAACGGCTATGAGCAGTATGAGATCTCCAACTTTGCACGGCCCGGCCACGCCTCCCGCCACAACCTGAAATACTGGACACTGGGGGAGTATGCGGGGTTCGGCCCCGGTGCCTACTCCGACTTTGGCGGCGTCCGCTACGGCTACATCCGGGACTTGGATCGGTACATTGCCGGGGAGCTGGTGCTGGCGGAGTCGGAGCATATCCCCGCCTCGGAGCGGGAGATGGAGTACATCATGCTGCGGCTGCGTACCACGGAGGGGATGAACATCAGGGAGTTTGAAAACCGCTTCCGCCGGCGCTTCGACCCCTTGGGCGCACGGCTGGAGGTTTACGCCGACCACGGCTTGGCCCAGCGGACGGAGCAGGGCTGGCGCCTGACGCCCCGTGGCTTTCTGGTGTCCAACCAGATCATCGGGGAGCTGCAGGAGCTCCTGAACCGGGAGAAGCTGGAGCGTCTGCGCCGGGCGCAGGAGGGCGACTACCGGGTGGTATGAGGGCATCAGAGAGTGCCTTGACAAAATAAGGGACAGAGGGGCGCACCCCAAGGGTTGGCCCCACAGTGCCATAAAGTTATAATAGTGTAT
>ENA-UOJV01001749-UOJV01001749.1-human-gut-metagenome-genome-assembly--contig:-C82-NODE-1749-length-21510-cov-7.869401_pt1 | contig 21510 bp, 20 predicted proteins | sample MGYA00242356_ERZ723903 | MGnify/ENA metagenome assembly ERZ723903
ACCTGAAAAACAAGCTGGGAGAAGGATTTTCGGGTTCGGATATGAGTTCGGTCGCCGCACCAAATCTCAAAAACCGTCCTGTGCAGCCGTTTGGCTCTGCACAGGACGGTTTTTTATCAAAATTTTACCAGGCAATCCGCCGATCCTTTCCCAACTCGGCATTTTTATTTTTCCACCACATCTGGAAGGCAGAATCTCCACGCGGCTGAGGCGGATTTTTCTTGGCAATATCGAGCCACTTATCGATAAAGCGCTCAGCCTGCAATGCGTTTTCGTTGACAAATATCTGCCTGTCCGAACGCGAAATCGTTTGGGCACGGTTGATCCATGCCCTCTCCATTTCCTTCATCTCCGCCCGATATTCCTCGACCGGAATCCGTCCATCGATTGCCGCGCGATTGATTTCTTCCCGACGAATCCACGAAGCAATCGCCGTCTCCTGTCGGTCGATATGAAAAACCTGGTTAGGACTGAAAGCATCGAACCAGAACGGCTGAAACGGCGCCATGCAGGTCGTGCTCATCCCCGGCGAAAGAATAAAGCTGTCTCCGGGCTTTAAAACCGCAATCATCGAATTGGTCGTCTCACAGTCAATCGACTGACGTGGGTTAATCGGCGGCGTCGGATTTTTCGCGTGCATGCAGGCACAGCCCGCAGCGCCGGTCCATTCGTCATTGCAGCTATGATCGCGAAGCGCTATGAGCGTATGGTCGCTCGTGATCAGCAGAATCCTCTCAGCCGTTTGGGACAGTGTCGAAAGACAAGCGGAATCAATCGGCGCAGAAATTGCTCTGCGAACAATTTCCGTCTCTTCGCCCGCTTTCGGCATCGTTTCCGGCATCAAAACGCCGGTCAGACGATGATCCTCAATATGGAAAATCTGCCTGCCTCTTCCGTAGGGAATCTCTATACTCCGCAAAACCTTCCCCCCTTTCAGGCAAAAATCCGGCACTGCAAACCGCTTTCAGACATTTTCTCTGTCCGAAACGAAAAGGCTTGCACTGTCGGATTTCTTTTATGTTGGTACCACATCGATTAAAAGTACGGTCAAATCATTGACATTGGTTCCAGTCGGTCCGGTCATAATCAAACCGTCCGCCGCCTTCAGCGCGTAATACGCATTGTTATCATGCAGTATATCCGCGATGCAGATTCCCTGCTCGGCCAGTCGCTCTGCGGTTGTTCCGTCTACATAGCCCCCTGCCGCGTCCGTCGGGCCATCCGTTCCATCAGACCCCACGGAAAACAGCGCAACATTTTTCAGCCCGTTGATTCCGGCGGCGGCGCTCAGCGCCAATTCCTGATTCCGTCCGCCTTTCCCCTTGCCAGTCAGATAGACGACCGTTTCTCCGCCCAGAATATAGGCCTGAGGCTTTTGATCCTTCGCATGGTATCGGGCAATCGCTGCAAGAAAACTTCCGGCTTCCTTCGCCACACAGGTCAGGCTGTCCGTCAGCACATGCGGTTCATACCCCAAACGCAGACATTCCTGCGTCGCCGTTCTGCACAGCTGCTTAACGCTTCCGGTAACCACCGTCTGAACATTATCCAACTCTTTTGGCGTCGATTGAAGAAGCAGCTCTTTGGCCTGTTCTGATAAGGTTAAACCGTACTTTAAAATGATTTCCTGCGCCTGTTCCGCCGTAGATACATCCGGGCAAGCCGGTCCGGACGCGATCATATCCAGCGGGTCGCCGATGATATCCGACAACACAACCGCGAATACTCTGGCCGGCTTACAGAGTTCGCCAAACCTGCCGCCCTTTACTGCCGAAAGTCGTTTGCGGATGGTATTGATCTCCGTGATATCCGCTCCGCAAGACAACAGCTGCGTCGTAATGTTTTCAAGTTCTGCCAAAGGAATCAACGGCTTTTCAAACAATGCCGATCCTCCGCCCGAAACCAGGAACAACACAACGTCTTCTTCTCCCAGAACGCTGACCATCTGGATAACCTGTTCGGTCGCCCGGCAGGAGTTTTCATCCGGCACCGGATGCCCTGCTTCAAAAAGCCGCAATCCAGGTATTTCTTTCTTAATGTGACCATATTTGGTAATCACAATTCCATCCTGAATTTGGCTTCCGATGCAGTCAACTGCCGCTCTGGCCATTTGCCACGCAGCTTTTCCAATCGCAACCAGATGGACCTTTTTTTCAAAGCGACAGTTTTTCAGCGTCCTTTTGACCGCTTCGTCAGGCAGCGAGGATCGTATCGCGGAATCGATGATGGTTTGAGCCACATCGCGCAAAACCATATCTTGCCTCCTTACGCGATCAGCTTCCACGTATAAACAAAAGTTGATCGCCCTAAATTTCCATCCTTTCTCCTTTCAAGAGAAAGAATAGGCAGCAGCCGCCAAATAGACGGCGGCTGTCCATTTTTACTTCAAAGATCCATGCGCATGACCGGTTCGTCATCCGCAATCAAAACCGTCTTCACCGTTCCGTCTCCCTTCCTGCTCTTTGCTCCATTATAACATATCAAAAGCGGCAACCCCACCCGTTTTTCCGAAGGATCCCTTCTTTTTCTTCCACCTTGGCGCCGAAAAACTGCGGCAAAAAAACAACGCCCAGCGATCCGCCATAACGAACGGATGATTGAGCGTCGTTTTCTTCATTCAGAATACGCTTTTTGCAGCTTTCCAAACCGTATTTCTTACCCCAGCAGCATTCTATCGTTTTCGATCTCCTGCCCGGCGGCCTTTTCAAACAGCTGCATCAGGTCTTCGCGGGTGAGTTTCTTTTTTTCTTCTCCGCGCACATCGACGACAATGCGCCCCGCGTTCATCATGATGAGACGGTTGCCCATCGCGATGGCGTCCTTCATGTTATGGGTGACCATCATCGCGGTAAGCTTTTGTTCGTCCACAATTTTCTCGGTCAGTTCCAGCACCTTTGCGGCCGTTTTCGGGTCGAGCGCGGCAGTATGCTCGTCGAGCAGCAGCAGCTTCGGCGTGCGAAGCGCAGCCATCAGCAGCGTCAGCGCCTGCCGCTGGCCGCCGGAGAGCAGACCCACCTTGCTGCTCATGCGATCCTCCAGCCCCAGGCCGAGCGTGCGGAGCTGTTCGCGATACATATCGCGCTCCATGTTGGAGATGCCCCAGCGCAGCGTCCGCTTTTCGCCGCGGCGCATGGCCAGCGCCATATTTTCTTCAATGTTCATGGTCGCGGCCGTGCCGGTCATCGGGTCCTGAAACACGCGGCCGAGGTACTTGGCGCGCTTGTATTCCGGCAGGCGGGTCACATCCACACCCGCGATTTCAATCGTGCCCTGATCGACGGTGAATACGCCCGCCACCGCGTTGAGGGTGGTGGATTTGCCCGCGCCGTTGCCGCCGATGATCGTGACGAAATCGCCTTCGTTGAGCTTGAGATCCACGTCCGTCAGCGCGCGCTTTTCGGTGATCGTGCCGGGGTTAAACGTCTTGGCGATGTGGTTGATATTCAGCATGATGCGCTCAGCCATGGTTCGCGTCCCCCTTCTTCTTGAAGTAGCGGTTCTTCCAATACGGCACGGCGAGGAACATGGCGACAACCAGCGCCTGAAGCATCTTCAAATCGTTGGTGTTAAGGCCCAGCCAGAGCACCACCTGAATGACGATGTAATACAAAATCGCGCCGATGACCACAGCCAGCAGCTTGAGCGCAAAATTATGGAAGATTTTGGAAAACGCAACTTCGCCGATGATCACGGCAGCCAGACCGATGACGATCGCGCCGCGTCCCATGCCAACGTCTACAAAGCCCTGATACTGCGCCAGCAGCGCGCCGGAGAAGGACACCAGACCGTTGGAGAGCATCAGCCCCAGCACCTTATCGGCATTGGTATTGATGCCCTGTGCGCGCGCCATGTTGGCGTTCGCGCCCGTTGCGCGCAGCGAGCAGCCACGCTCCGTGCCAAAGAACCAATACAGCAGCGCGATCACCGCCACGGCAAGCGCCGCGAGGATGATAAACGGATTGGAAAGCGACATTGCGCGCGCGTTTCGGGCGGAGACAATCAGCGGATAGTTATTGACGCTGACGGCCATGTTCGCCTTGCCGCCGAGAATGCGCAGATTGATGGAATACAGCGAGAGCTGGGTCAGGATGCCCGCCAGAATCGCCGGAATGCCCATGAACGTATGGAACAGACCCGTTGCAAGCCCGGCCAGCATGCCGACCAGAAACGCCGCAATCATCGCGACCCACACGTTGCAGCCGCCGATAATCAGCACGGCGGCCACCGCGCCGCCCGTTGCGATGCTGCCGTCCACCGTCAGATCGGCCACATCCAGAATGCGATAGGTGATATACACGCCAATCGCCATAATGCCCCAAATCACGCCCTGCGAAACGGCGCTGGGGAGCGCGTTAAACAGCTTGGCAATCTCCACCGGATTGTCCTCCTTTTTTCTTTCCGCTTATACGCATGAAGCCAAGGGAGCGCATGCCGCTTCCTTGGCTCATGAAAGACGTTGAAGTCCGTTACTCGATGGCCACGTAATCCGCCGGGATGGTCAGGCCGAGCGCCTCGACGTTCGCGGCGTTGTACTTCTTGGTGAAGTTCGGGGCGGAAGCCACTTCCATGGTGCTCACGTCCGCGCCGTTGGCAAGGATGTCATACGCCATTTCACCGGTCTTGTAGCCCAGGTCATAGTAGCTGATGGTCAGCGTCGCCACGCCGCAGCCCTTGCAGATGCCTTCCTCGCCCGCGACAACCGGAACCTTCGCCGGGATGACGACGTTGGCGATCGTCTCGGTGTACGCGGCGGCGGTGTTATCCGTCGGGATATAGATCACATCGCTCGCGTCCGCAGCGGACTGCGTGACGGAAGCAACGTCGTTGGAATCGGTGAAAGCAAACTCGGTGCAGGTGTAACCCATCTCTTCGAGGTAGCCTTTAATCACGGTAATCTGATAAATGGAATTCGCTTCGGCGGAGCAGTAGATCAGACCGACGTTCTTCGCATCCGGGAACAGCTCCTGGATCATCGCGGCCTGGCCGTCCAGCGGCGCAAGATCGCTCGTGCCGGAGACGTTGATGCCCGTCGTGCCGTTCCATTCCTTCATGCCCAGCGCAGTCGCGTAGTCGGTGATGGACGTGCCGAGAATCGGAATATCGCCCGTCGCGGAAACGGCGGCCTGAAGCGGCGCGGTCGCGTTGGCGAGAATCAAATCCACGCCGTCGGCGGCAAACTTGCTGGTGATGGTGACACAGGTCGCCGCGTCGCCCGCGGCGTTCTGCTCGTCGAACTTGACGTCCGGCATTTTCTCGGTCAGCGCGTCCTTAAAGCCCTGCGTCGCGGCATCCAGCGCCTCATGCTGAACGAGCTGGCAGATACCCACGGTGGTCGCGCTCGCACAGGCCGCAGTCGCGGCCATCGCCAGCGTTAAAGCAATCGTAGCGAACTTTTTCATGGTCGATGTCCTCCCCAATTCTTTCAATTCGGCTTTTCGCCTAGCATTTACGATTTGATTTTCAAAAATGTAACGCCATTATATAGCCGTTTACAAAGTTTTGTCAATATGATTTTTGAATTTTTCAGTATTTTATGATTATTCATCCGTTTTTTTACAGATCATTGCTTTTTAAAGTTGACAAATCGTCTTTTTATTTCATTGTCGTTTTGTCAACTTTATTCGTAAAAATATAACCGCAAGCGCTTGAAAACACAACAAAAAAACGGACAACCGAAGCCATCCGTTTTCCGTTTCCTATTTTGAAGATCAATACCAGCTCTGGGTCAGGGCGTCTTCCCGCGCGCCGTAATTCTTCTTAAACTCGACGCGGTAAAAATCGTCCATCTGGCGTGCGGCTTCCTCGCTGCGCCCATCATAGATGCAATACACGGCATTCACAACGATCAACGCGGCAAACACGAAAACAGCAGTCATATCCAGCACTCCTTCTGATCGAAAAAATCACTTGTTTTTCTGGGAACGGCTTGTCTTTTGCCCGCTCCTCTTTACGCCTATATTATAGCACCGGCCTTGTTTTTTTGCACCTTTTTTCTTTTCGGAAGACAAATAACCCAACGCATTTTCTCCCCTGCAAACCGCCCGTTTCAAACGACTGACCCGCCGCTAATTCACCTCATATTTGAATAATCGACTTGCTTTTTTTGCATTTTCCGTCTTTTTAGACCGATTTTTTGCAAGATGATTTTAAAAAAGTTTTTTGACCTTTCCTGACCATGAGTTCTGTTCACTTCACGCTTGCCACGCATTCAGGAATACGCCATACTGTTCATGTCGTCAAGAGGTCTTGCACGGCGGTTCCGCTTTCGCGTTGCGAAAGAGGAGGTGATGCACATGAGCCATACAGAACTGCCTTCCATTCTGCTTGCCATCGCATCCTTGCTTTTCACGTTGTACTTCGGTTTGCGTTATAAAGAAAAGCGCGAGGTCTTTTTCTATCTTTTTCCATTCCCAATTTTTAAGAACACTTGTTCCCATTTTATTTCTATGGTATAATAGAACCCATCAAACATAGGCGCTGTCCCGCCAATCAGGAGGTCACGATGCAGGAAGGACGCTTCGTTCTCAAATCTCCGTTCAAGCCGCAGGGCGATCAGCCGCAGGCCATCGAGGCGCTGACACAGGGCGTGCAGAGCGGCATGCCCTGCCAGGTGCTGCTGGGCGTCACCGGTTCGGGCAAAACCTACACGATGGCTTCCGTCATCGAGCGCATACAGCGCCCCACGCTGGTCATCGCCCACAACAAGACGCTGGCCGCGCAGCTGTGCGCCGAGTTCCGCGAGTTTTTTCCGGACAGCGCGGTGGAGTATTTCGTCTCTTACTATGATTATTATCAGCCGGAAGCCTACATCGCCTCGACCGACACCTATATCGAAAAGGATTCCGCCGTCAACGAGGAGATCGAGCGTCTGCGCCACAGCGCGACGGCGGCGCTGCGCGAGCGGCGGGATGTGATCGTCGTCGCTTCGGTCTCGTGCATCTATTCCATGGGCGATCCCTCCGAATACGAGGGCATGATGATCTCCCTCCGCCCCGGCATGGCGATGGAGCGCGACGAGCTGGTGCGCCAGCTGGTCGAAATCCAATACGACCGAAGCGACATCGAGTTTGAGCGCGGCTCCTTCCGCGTGCGCGGCGACGTGGTGGAAATCTTCCCCGCCGGATACGACAAGAGCGCGCTCCGCGTGGAATTTTTCGGGGACGAAATCGACCGCATCAGCGCCATCGACGTAGTCAGCGGCCACACCCTGATGGTTCTCGAACACGTCGCCGTCTACCCCGCGACGCACTATGCCACGCCGCGCGAGGCCATCGACCGCGCCATCGGCGATATCGAGCATGACCTCGACGTGCGCATCCGGGAATTTAAGGAAAAAGGCGACCTGATCGAAGCCCAGCGCATCGCTCAGCGCACGCAGTACGACATCGAAATGCTCCGTGAGCTGGGCTACTGCACGGGCATCGAAAACTATTCCCGCTATTTTGACGGCCGCAAGCCCGGCGACGCGCCGTATACCCTGCTGGATTACTTTCCGGAGGATTACGTCGTCTTTGTCGATGAAAGCCACGTCACCCTGCCGCAGATCCGCGCGATGTACAACGGCGACCGCGCGCGCAAGGAAGCGCTGGTCTCCTACGGCTTCCGCCTGCCCAGCGCGTTTGACAACCGCCCGCTGCGTTTCGAGGAATTTGAGCAGCGCATCGGCCAGCTCATCTGCGTCAGCGCGACGCCCGCGCCCTACGAGCTGGAACACGCGGGGCAGGTCGTCGAGCAGATCATCCGTCCGACCGGCCTGCTCGATCCCGAAATCGACGTTCGCCCCGCCACCGGACAGGTGGACGATCTCTACGCCGAGATCGTCAAGACCACGGGCGAAGGCTATCGCGTGCTGGTCACGACGCTGACCAAAAAGATGGCCGAGAGCCTGACCACCTATCTGGGCGAAATGAACGTCAAAGTGCGCTATCTGCATTCCGACGTGCAGACGATGGAACGGCAGGAGATCATCCGCGATCTGCGGCTGGGCGTGTTCGACGTGCTGGTGGGCATCAACCTGCTGCGCGAAGGTCTGGATTTGCCGGAAGTCGCGCTCGTCGCCATCCTCGACGCGGACAAAGAAGGCTTTCTGCGCAGCGAAGTCAGCATGATTCAGACCATCGGCCGCGCCGCGCGAAACGCCAACGGCCGCGTGATCATGTACGCCGATGTGATGACCGAAAGCATGAACAAGGCCATTTTTGAAACCCAGCGCCGCCGCCAGCTTCAGCAGGCCTACAACGAAGCGCACGGCATCGTGCCCAAGACGGTCATGAAATCCGTCCGCGACGTGCTGCAAATCGGCCACGCGGCGGACGAGAGCGACAAAAAACGCGCCGTAAAGCGCGTAAAGGAATTGAGCGAAGACGAGCTGCACCTGCTCATCTGTTCCACGGAGGAAAAGATGCTGCAAGCCGCCGCAAACCTCGATTTCGAGCTGGCCGCCAAACTGCGCGACAAGCTCTTTGAATTGCAGGGCAAAAAACCCGAAGAACTGCCGGAGGAAACCGTCGCCCTGCCCCAGCGCAAGCGGCGGCGGCAGCGGAAACCGGGCAAGTACCTCAAAGCTTAATGCACCCAGTAGACGTGATATTGATGCTCGAAGAGGAGTTCCGCACTTTCCAGCCCGGTTTCGCGCAGAACGGTTTCCACGTTCGCTTCGTCGTGATAGCGTTCAAAGAGGATGAAGCCGTCCGGCTTTTCATCCAGCGCCTCCAATGCGGGCGCTACGCCCTGCGCGTCGTCCGCATTCAGCATGTAAACGCGCTCAAACGCCGCGAGTTCCAGCGTGTTCTGCGTCATATCGTTGGCGCCGAGCAGGACGCACGGCAGCGCGGCGTTCTCTTCGCAGGCGGCAACATAGGCGCTGTCACCCGGATAGAGATAATGCACCTGCTGATCGCGGTTCACGCGCGCGCCGCAGGCCGCCAGCACCGCACAGGCCAGCAGGCACGCCGAACCGCGGCGCGAACCAAACCGACAACCGCCGCGCGCAAAGAGCATGAACAGCGCAACCGTCACCAGCGGATAGACGCAGAAGATGTATCGATCCACCTTATACGGCGAAATAACCGAGATCACCAGCACATACGCGCCGCAGGCCAGAAGCGCCCAGAGGGAAAACGCCGCGCCGCGTTTCAGCCCCTGCCCCGCTTTTTTGAGCGGCCAAAAGGCCAGCGCCGCGCCAATCAGCACCAACGCCAGCAGAAAACCGCCGAATTGCTGCGCGTCGAGCGTCTGCCAGAGGATTTTGAACCAGCGGATCATGTCGTTCAGCCGAACGCCCGCCGCGCTCTCGATGGCACCCCGGCCGCGATAGCCCCCGAAAATGTGATTCAGGCACCACGGGAACAGCCCGACCGCCAGCGCCAGCGCAAAAAAGCACCAGAGCGCGAAGCGGCCCGCCGTTTCAAACTCGCGCCGCGCAAGCCGCGCGAAGAAATACACGCCGCATAGCATGCAGGCCAGAATGACAAAATAATACTGCGTCAAAAAGCCCGCGATCAGCACGGCGGCCAGCGCGCGCATGCGCCAGACCGTCTGGCCATGGATAAACAGCTCAACCAGCGCAAGCGCCAGCCAGACCGCCCACATCGTCATCATCGCATACATGCGGATGAATACGACGCCGGAAGCCGCGCCCGCGCTCAGGCCATACAGCAGCCCCGGCAGAAGCGCCGGGGGCGTAAGTTCCAGCTTCTCCCAGTCGGAGAGCAGGCGTGCGGAAAGCAGCAGCAGGCCAAACTGCGTCAGGCTGAAAAAGAAAAGGTTCAGCCCGATGCCCGTCCACTTTGTAAACGGCGGATTTTGAAACGCCGAACAGACCGCGTGCATGAACAGGTAATACAGCGGCGGATGGACGTCGGCGATCTGGTTTTCATAGACGTTCAGATATTCGTGCGCATGACCTTTCGCCGTGAGATAATCCGAAAACGCCTTGCCGCTGATCCACGACCCGGTTTGGGTGCTCAAAAAGGGCTGCTGATACGAGTTCGCCAACCCATAGGTAAAGAACTCGTCGATATCAAACCCGTCTTTCCCCGCGCCGATGCTCACCATCAGCGCCAGCAGCGCCGCCAGCATCACCGCAAACCCGACAAGCGTGAGCGCCGTCTTTCCGCGCTTTTGCATATTTCATCCTCCAACACCATGTTCTGTTTTTGATTATAGCATTCTTTGACGCCTTGCGCCAGTATCAAGAAGGAGTTCACCATGCAGGAAAACATCGTCATCCGCGGCGTCCGCCAAAACAACCTCAAGGGATTTGATTTGACCCTGCCGCGCAACAAGCTCATCGTGTTTACCGGCCTTTCCGGCTGCGGCAAATCGTCGCTGGCGTTTGACACGCTCTACGCCGAGGGAGAGCGGCGCTATGTCGAATCGCTTTCCTCCTACGCGCGTCAGTTTTTGGGACAGATGGAAAAGCCGGACGTGGATTCCATCGACGGCCTTTCCCCCGCCATCTCCATCGACCAGAAGACGACGAGCAAAAACCCGCGTTCCACAGTCGGCACGGTGACGGAAATTCACGACTATCTGCGCCTGCTCTATGCCCGCGTCGGTGTGGCGCACTGCCCCAGGTGCGGACGGGAAATCAGCAAACAGACGGTCGATCAGATGGTTGATCGGCTGCTCGCCCTGCCGGAGCGCACGCGCATGCAGCTGCTCGCGCCGATCGTGCGCGGCAAAAAGGGCGAACACGTCAAGATTCTGGAAAACGTGGTCAAGCAGGGCTTTGTCCGCGTCCGGATCGACGGGGAAATCTGCGACGCAGCGGAAGCGCCCGCGCTGGCCAAACAGAAAAAGCACAACATCGAGGTCGTCGTAGACCGCCTGATTCTGCGCGAAGATATCCGCGCCCGCCTGACGGATTCGCTGGAAACGGCGCTCTCCCTCTCCGGCGGCATCGTCATCGCGGATATCGGGCCGGGCGAGAGCGAAATGCTCTTTTCCCAAAACCTCGCCTGCCCGGAGTGCGGCATCTCCATGGAAGAGCTTGCGCCGCGCTCTTTTTCCTTCAACAGCCCGTTCGGCGCGTGCCCGACGTGCGCGGGGCTGGGCGTGCTGCAAAAGATCGATCCCGACCTGATTGTGCCGGACTGGGGCAAGAGCCTGAACGAAAACCCCTTCAACGTCATGGGATGGAGCAACCTTGAGCCCGGCACGCAGGCGGGCATGTTCTTTCAGGCGCTGAGCGAGAAATACGGCTTTTCGATGGATACGCCGCTGAACCGGCTTCCCAAAGAAGCGCTGGATGTGATTCTCTACGGCAGCGGGGGCGAGCCGCTGAACATCCACTACACGCGCCCCAACGGCGATTCGCACACCTTCTCCGCGCCGTTTGAAGGCGTCATTCCCACCACGGAGCGACGCGCCGCCGAAACGCAGAGCGACGCCACCAAAGCCTATTACGACGGTCTGATGAGCCAGACGCCCTGCCCGGACTGCCACGGCAAACGCCTCCGCCCGGAGATTCTGGCGGTGACGGTCGGCGGCAAATCCATCGCCGACGCCTCCGATCTGTCCGTCATCGACGCGCAGGCGTTCTTCGCTTCGCTGACCTTCGGCGAAAAGGACGGCATGATTGCCGCGCCGATTCTCAAGGAAATCAACGCCCGTCTGCGCTTCCTCATCGACGTGGGTCTGGGCTATCTGACGCTCTCCCGCGCGGCGGGCACGCTCTCCGGCGGCGAGGCCCAGCGCATTCGGCTGGCGACGCAGATCGGTTCCAGCCTTGTCGGCGTGCTCTACATTCTGGATGAGCCGTCCATCGGCCTGCACCAGCGCGACAACGCGCGGCTCATCGAGACACTCAAGCATCTGCGCGACATCGGCAACACGCTGATCGTCGTCGAGCATGACGAGGACACCATGCTGGCTGCGGATCAAATCGTGGATATCGGCCCGGGCGCGGGCGAACACGGCGGCCAGCTCATCGCGCAGGGCACGGCGCAGGAAATTATGGCCTGCCCGGAATCGATCACGGGCGCGTATCTCTCCGGCCGCCGCAGCATCCCCGTGCCGCTGCACCGCAAGACCCCCGCGGGCTGGCTGACGGTGCGCGGCGCGCGCGCCAATAACCTGAAAAACATCGACGTCAACATTCCGCTGGGCGTGATGGCGGTCGTCACCGGCGTATCCGGCAGCGGCAAATCCTCGCTCGTCAACGAAATCATCTACAAGACCCTCCAGCGCGACCTCAACCGCGCGCACACGCGCCCCGGCGCATGCGACAGCATCGACGGGCTTGAGCAGCTGGACAAGGTCATCGCCATCGATCAAAGCCCCATCGGCCGCACCCCGCGCAGCAACCCGGCCACCTACACCGGCCTGTTTGACATGATCCGCAAGGTTTTCGCCGCCACGCCGGAAGCCAAGGCGCGCGGCTACAAGGAGAACCGCTTCTCCTTCAACGTGCGCGGCGGGCGCTGCGAAGCCTGTTCCGGCGACGGCATTCTGCGCATCGAGATGCACTTTCTGGCGGATATCTACGTGCCGTGCGAGGTCTGCAAGGGCAAACGCTATAACCGCGAGACGCTGGAAGTGCTCTATAAGGGCAAATCCATCGCCGACGTGCTCAATATGACCGTCGAGGAAGCGCTGGACTTCTTCTCCGCCTATCCGCGCATCACGCGCAAGCTGCAAACCCTCTACGACGTGGGTCTGGGCTACATCCGGCTGGGGCAGTCCTCCACGACGCTCTCCGGCGGCGAGGCCCAGCGCGTCAAACTGGCGACCGAGCTTTCCCGCACATCGACCGGCAAGACGTTCTACGTGCTGGATGAGCCGACGACCGGCCTGCACATCGCCGACTGCGAACGGCTCGTGCGCGTGCTTCGCCAGCTTGCCCACGGCGGCAATTCCGTGCTGATTATCGAGCACAACCTCGACGTGATCAAAGCCTGCGATTACGTCATCGACCTCGGCCCTGAGGGCGGCAGCGGCGGCGGCACGCTCGTCTGCGAAGGCACGCCGGAGGACATCTGCCAATGCGAAAAGAGCTATACCGGACAGTATCTCGCGCCCGTGCTGAAAAAGAGCCGAAGAATTGAATCGGAAGACTGATACCCTCTTCGCTTAAAAAAAACGATTAAAGCTGTCGCGAAGCGAAGATGGGGTTTGTGGGGATTGATATTCCGCGCCCGCAGTGCGGGATTCAGCGAAATATCAATCGTCCCCAAGCAGGTTTGGGCGGCAACCCCATCGTCCCCCATATGCGCGAAACGCAATCCATCATGAGTCAGGGAGCGAAGCGTCACCTGACTGACGCATCAGCCGCATAAACCATAACACCCCGACGAGCCGCAGCCCGTCGGGGTGTTGTATTATGTATCCGGTTGATCCGCATCGGTTGCTTCCGGAGGCGTGAAGCCGCCGCGCTGCATGCGCTCAAAGCAGGCTTGTATGACATATGCTTGAACGGACTGCCCAGCAGCAGCGGCAGCCGCACGAATCGCGCCGCCCTTGTCCTTAGATGGGCGAATCATGAAATGCACGTCAATATGTACACCGCCATCCACTCGGCTTCTACCGCTCGTATGGATGGCGTTATTGATGCGGTTTCAAACCAATCACTCAGGCTTTTGATGATAATAATCCCAAATCACTTTCGCCTGCGCCTTGCCGATTCCTTCGACCTCGCAAAGCTCCTCCGGCGCAGCGTTTGCAATGTTGGCGACGGATTTAAAATGCGTCAGCAGCGCGCGCCGCCGGGTTGCGCCGATGCCGGGAATATCCTCAAGGGTCGAGTGCATGCCCGCTTTTTGCCGCAGATCGCGGTGATGGGTGATGCCGAACCGGTGCGCTTCGTCGCGGACGCGTTGAATCAGGTGCAGCGCAGGCGACTTGCGGTCAAGCAGGATGCTTTCCTCCTGATCGGGCAGAAAGATCTCTTCCAGCCTTTTGGCGAGGCCGAAAATCGGGATATCGTAGCCCACCTTGAGCATGGCTTCGCGCGCGAACCTCAGCTGCTGCGGGCCGCCGTCGATCAAAATCAAATCCGGCAGATCGGCAAAGCCGGACAGGCCGCGCCCATCCTCCGGCAATTTGCCTGCCTCGGCCAGCGCCTCCCGTTCCTGTTTGGCGCGGGTCAGGCGGCGGGTCAGCACCTCGTTCATGGAAGCAAAGTCGTTTGCGCCCTCGACCGTCTTGATGCGGAAGATGCGGTATTCCTTGCGCGCGGCCTCGCCGTCGATGGCGACAACCATGCTCGCCACGCTCAAAACGCCCTGCGTGTTGGAAATATCGTAACCTTCGATGCGCCGCGGCGTGTGATCCATGCCGACCGCCTTGGCCAACGCCTCACATGCGCCGATGGTGCGCTCGTGCGCGCGGGCAAGGTGCGCGTTGCGCTTGGCCAGCGCGTCCTTCGCGTTCTTGAGCGCCAGCTCTACAAGCTTGTGCTTCGTGCCACGCTGCGGCTCAAACACCGTGACCTTCGCGCCCTTCCGCTCAGAGAGCGCCAGCGCGATGTCTTCCGCCTGTTCGGGCAGCTCCATGCAGAGGATTTCGGAGGGCGGCTGTCTGCCGTCGTCGTAAAACTGCATGATGAACGAGCCGAGAATCTGCGCCGCGCTCTGGTCGCCCGCGCCATCGAGCGCGTAATTCTCCGCGCCGATCATGTGGCCGCCGCGCACATAGACGACCTCCACCATCGCGTCAATATCATCGCTCGTGCAGGCGACGATATCCTGATCGCCGCCGTTGACGTTGATCGCCTTCTGCCGCTCCATCAGGTTCTGCGCGTCGCGGATTCGGTCGCGGAGCTGGGCAGCCTGTTCAAAGCGCATTTCACGCGCGGCCTTGTTCATCTGCTCAGTCAGCCGGTCGATGACCGCGTCGGATTTGCCGCTCAGAAAGTCGATGACCTCCTGTACCGCCTTGCCGTATTCCTCCGGGGTGGTCAGAGACGCGCACGGCGCAAGGCATTCGCCGAGCTGGTGGTGCAGGCACGGGCGCTGGTGCATGCCGGGCTTGATCGCCATGGCGCAGGTGCGCAGCGGAAACAGCCCGCGCAGCACGTCGAGCACCTCCCGCACGCCCGTCGCGCCCATATACGGGCCAAAATACTTAGCCTTATCCTTCTCCACGCGGCGCACCAGCTCCACGCGCGGATAATCCTGTGCGAGATCGATTTTCAGATACGGATAATGCTTATCATCCTTCAAAAGGATGTTATACTGCGGCTTATGCAGCTTGATCAGGTTGCATTCCAGAATCAGCGCTTCGAGGTTCGTATCGCAGAGCACGATATCAAAATCATCGATCCGGGCGACCATCGCGCGCACCTTGACCGTGTGCGCCTTGGAGTGGGTAAAATACTGGCTGACGCGGTTTTTGAGGTTGACCGCCTTGCCGACGTAGATGATTTTCCCCTCGCTTTTCATCAGGTAGCAACCCGGACAGGTAGGCAGTTTTTCAATTTTGAGTTTCAGCAGATCGTTCATGGCATGCTCCCTTCGGGGGTTTTTAGAGGCGCTGCCCTCAATCCCCCGGCAGGGAACTGAGTTCCCTGCACCTTTCTCCTCACCGTTTCGCGGTGTACCGCGAAGCGAAACGGGAAATCCAAGAACCTCAGGTTCTTGGTGGGGTTTGAGGATTGAAGCCACGCACCCGCTGTGCGGGATTCAGCGTGGCGGAAATCGGAAATCGCAAGGCGCCGAAGGCAACTATGCGAGTTTCCCGTCTCGAAACCCCAACGTCAAAAGAAAAAGCGGGGCGAAGCGATGCTTCACCCCGCGCATAGACCGGCGCTTATTCTTCGTCGTCCTCATCCTCTTCGTCGGTGAAACGGGTGCGGACAACCTGAATCAGCTTTTCCATCAACGCTTCTTCCGGAGGCACAAACTCCTCCATCTCCTCGCCGTTTTCATCCTCGAAGGTGTTCACCTGCATGATATACACCGGGTCGTCGTCCGGTTCATCGTCGGACGGGTTCTCCTGTGCGTCGCAAAGCGCGGCAAATTCCTGCCCGTTATAATAGAAATAATCCATCACTTCAAGCATCAGCGTGTTGCCGCTGTCATCGGTAAATTCCACAATATCGCGATCCTGCATTTCTTCCGGGGTCATAGTCAAACCTCCTGCCCGCGCTTTGCGCGTGTTGATGCTCTTATTATACCCGCAGCACCGCCAAAATGCAAGCGGCGCGGGCTGACTCGCTCACCCCAGCGCAAGGTCAAGCGCCATCATCAGCGTATAGCCCGCCATCACGCCTGCAACGCCCGCGCGGGTCTTCGCCGCCTGCGGAATCATCTCCGCAAAGACGACCTGCATCATCGCGCCCGCGCAGAACGCCATCATCCCCGGCAGGGCGCTCTGCGCCGCGCCCATCATCAGCACCGCCAGCATGCCGAAAACCGGCTCGACCGCGCCGCTGAGCGTACCCAAAGCAAAGCTCTTTCCCCGGCTCAGGCCGCTCGCGCGAAAGGGCAGCGCCACAGCCAGCCCTTCCGGCAGGTTCTGCACGCCGATGCCCAGCGCCAGCACCGCCGCCGCGGCCAGCCCGCCCTGTACGCCCGCCAGCGCGAACGCCAGCCCGACGGCCATGCCTTCCGGAATGTTGTGCAGCGTGATGGCCGCGACCATCATCAGCCGCTTTCTCGCGCTGTCAGACGCATTCTGAATGCGTCGAACGCGGCACATCAGCGCGTCAACGCCCGCAATCATCGCCGCGCCCAGCATGAATCCCAGCGTCACGATCAGCCAGCCGCCCTCATTCTGCCGCATCGCAGGCAAAATCATGCTGAAAACCGCCGCCGCGCTCATCACGCCCGCCGCAAAGCCCATACACGGGCCGTCCTCCGATTGCTTTTTCATCAAAAAGACCAGCGCCGCACCCAATGTCGTCATCAGGAACGGGAAGAGCGTGCCCACACCAGCCCAGAAAACCATTTTCATCGGCTTTCACCTCTCTGCCATGCTATGCGCAGAGCGGGAAAGACGTTCGAGCCGGACAGACAAAAACGCCCCCGACTTCCGTCGGAGGCGCTGCAATTCCTTACTTGCTATGGCAGCTCTTGCCGCTGCCGCAGCCCGGACAGCCGGAGCAGCCGCCGCTCTTCTTCTCGCGGACGAGGCTGCGGGCAAGGAAGAACAGGACTGCCACCAGGACAATCAATACAAGAATCGTTGCCACGGGATTTCCTCGCTTTCTGAAAATATGGGAATGTTCCCTTCCTCAGTATCGGGGAAGGGAACACGCCCTATACGAAGTTTGGAGGGGAAATTACTTGCCGGTGTACTTGACTTCCATCTCTTCGCTTTCCTTATACGGACGGACAATCAGGTAGATGAGCACGCCAAGCACGATCACAGCCGCCACGGTGCCCGCGCCGAAGGTGGTGTCGCCGGTGAACAGGCCGCCGATCTGGTAGACAATCAGCGCAACCGCGTAAGCGAAGCCGCACTCCCAGCCGATTGCAGCCCAGGTCCACTTCGCGTTGTTCATCTCGCGCTTGATGGCGCCGATGGCCGCGAAGCACGGCGCGCACAGCAGGTTGAAGATCAGGAAGCTGTAAGCAGAGAGCTGGGTGAACTGAGCGGCGATGTTGACCAGACCTGCGAAGTCGCCTTCCTCAACCATCTCCAGCGCGTCGCCCGCAACCGCGAACAGGGTGCCGAACGCACCGACGACTTCTTCCTTCGCAACCAGGCCGAGCAGGGTCGCGACGGTCGCCTGCCAGCTGCCGAAGCCCAGAGGCGCGAAGATGAAGCAGACCGCATTGCCGATGGTCGCGAGGATGGAAGCATCCATATCCTCCACCATGCCGAACGCGCCGTCCACGAAGCCGAAGGAGCTGGTGAACCAGACGAACACAGAGGCCAGGGTGATGATCGTACCGGCCTTCTTAATGAAGCTCCAGCCGCGCTCCCAAGTGCCGCGCAGCACGTTCTTCACGGTCGGGACGTGGTAGGCCGGAAGCTCCATGACGAACGGGGCCGGTTCGCCCGCAAAGGGCTTGGTCTTCTTCAGGATGATACCGGAGATGATGATCGCCGCGATGCCGACAAAGTAAGCGCTCGGGGCAACCCACCACGCGCCGCCGAAGATCGCGCCGGCCATCAGGCCAACGATCGGCATCTTTGCGCCGCAGGGGATGAAGGTGGTGGTCATGATCGTCATGCGGCGATCACGCTCCTGCTCGATGGTACGGGAAGCCATAACGCCAGGGATGCCGCAGCCGGTGCCGACCAGCATCGGGATGAAGCTCTTGCCGGAGAGGCCGAAGCGGCGGAAAACACGGTCCATGATGAACGCGATACGCGCCATGTAGCCGCAGTCCTCCAGGATGCACAGCTCAAGGAACAGAACGAGCATCTGCGGCACGAAGCCGAGAACCGCGCCGACGCCGCTGATCACGCCGTCAACAATCAGGCCGGTGAGCCAATCGGCGCAGCCGATGCCCTCAAAGAAGCTCTGCGCCGCCGGAAGAATCCACTCGCCGACAAACACGTCGTTGGTCCAGTCGGTCAGCGCCGTGCCGACGGTGGAAATCGCAATGTAGTAAACCAGCGTCATGATGGCCGCGAAAATCGGCAGGCCGAGGATTCGGTTGGTCAGCACGCGGTCGATCTTGTCGCTGGTGCTCATGCCGCGGTTGCTCTTCTTGACGCAGCCGTCGATGATAGAAGCGATGTAGGTGTAGCGCGCAGAAGTGATGATGGACTGGCTGTCGTCGTCCATTTCCTTTTCGCAGGCCTTGATGTCCTGCTCGATGTGGGCGAGCTTGTCCTTGGAGATGTTCAGCTTTTCAATCAGCTGCTCGTCGCGCTCAAAGATCTTGACGGCGAACCAGCGCTGCTGCTCTTCCGGCATGTCGTGAAGCACGACTTCCTCGATGTGAGCCAGCGCATGCTCGATGCTGCCGGCGAAGCGATGCTGCGGGATGGTCTTCTTGCCGCTGCGCGCCATCTGCACGGCACGCTGAGCCGCTTCCATCACGCCATCGCCCTTCAGCGCGGAAATCTCGATGACCGGCACACCCAGGTGATTGGAGAGCTTGGCCGCGTCAATGCGGTCGCCGTTCTTGCGGACAACGTCCATCATGTTCAGCGCAACGACCATCGGGATGCCCAGTTCGGCGAGCTGCGTGGTCAGGTACAGGTTGCGCTCCAGGTTGGTCGCATCGATGATGTTGAGCAGCGCGTCCGGGCGCTGGTCGATCAGCACGTTACGGGCGACAACTTCTTCCATCGTGTACGGGCTCAGGGAGTAAATGCCCGGAAGATCCGTAATGATGACGTCCTTCTCGCCCTTGAGGCGGCCTTCCTTCTTCTCAACCGTAACGCCCGGCCAGTTGCCGACGAACTGGTTCGCGCCGGTGAGCGCGTTGAACAGCGTAGTCTTGCCGCAGTTCGGGTTGCCGGCAAGCGCGATCTTGATCTCCATGATCTTTCCTCCTAGGTTAGAATCTGCTAACCTTCATCCTGAAATCAAGCGGGTCATGTTCCCCGCTTTCCGATAAAACCTTTAGGTCTTACTTGACCTCGATGAGATCGGCGTCCGCCTTGCGCAGGCTCAGCTCGTAGCCGCGAACGGTTACCTCCACCGGATCGCCCAGCGGCGCCACCTTGCGCACGTAGATCTGCACGCCCTTGGTGATGCCCATGTCCATGATGCGGCGCTTGAGCGCGCCCTCGCCGCCGACCTTCGTCACGGTCACGGTCGAGCCAATCTTGGCTTCCTTCAGCGTCATCGTTTTGTCCTCCTCTTTATACTCTTGATTCCGGCTTAAAATGCATTAAACCAGAATCTTGGTCGCCAGTTCGCGGCTGATGGCCACGCGCGCGTCCTTCACCTGCACAATCAGGTTGCCGGAGATATCGGAAACCACGCGAACCATCTCCCCCTCAACAAAGCCGAGGTTTTCCAGATGCGTGCGCACCTTATCGCTGCCTCCGATGCGGATGATCGGGCGGCTCTCGCCGACACCCACCATAGTAAGCGGCATATCCATCCTCCCTTTCAATCTGTGTATTCTTTTGTTTGCATACACAAATTAGCTTTTTCTAACGGCAATATATTAGCATTCGCTAACGAATTTGTCAACGCATTGACTCAAGAAAAAAAAGCCAAAATTTTTTTATCCGCGTTGTTTGATTTATCGAAATATGTTATAATGAAGCCAGTATAGCCGTGCCTGTGCGTCCCGCGCGGCCAGATTTGCCGCTCGCAGCGTCGGCGCGCGGCTGACGCTTGGAGGCGATTTGATTATGGCAGTATCCGAAGCCATCGAAAACTATCTGGAAACGATTTACATTCTCTCTCAACAGCAAAACGAGGTTCACGCCATCGACGTCTGCTCCTATCTTTCCTATTCCCGCCCGACGGTTTCCATCGTTCTGCGCCAGATGCGCGAAAACGGGCTGGTCAACGTCGATGAGGATAACCATATCCACCTGACCGAGGAAGGCAAACGCATTGCGATCCATATCTATGAGCGCCACACCATTCTCAGCCAGCTGTTCATGAGCCTTGGGGTCAGCAAGGAGACGGCGCTCCACGACGCGTGCAAAATCGAGCACGACCTGAGCGACGAAACCTTCGAGGCGATTAAAAAACACTATCAGGCTCATCAATGACTTTTTCCCGTGTCCAAAAGGGGCAGTTGCGCAGAAGGCAGCCGCCTTTTTTCATTGGTTGAAGGCGGCCGTCAGCCATGCTATAACAGATTGATGATCGAATACTACCAAAAGGTGGCCGACCTCTGGCCGCGCTACGGCGAGATCGACAGCGCGATTGTGCATCAAGCCATCGTCGTTTCCCTCATCAATCTGGAAATGACGAGCGTCTGTCTGGGCACCTATCCGCCGGAAAAAGGCTATCCATGCTGGCAGGCGATGAAGCAGATTCAGGCCTCCCCCGCGTTTGAACGTCTGCGGGAAAAGGAAGAAGGCGTCGCCAACCTGCTGGATCTCTATGTCGCCCGCTATGAGACAGACGCGTTTGCCGTCGCTGTGACCCCGAAAAAACCCTTCGATCCCGCGCTCAGGGAAGAACTCATCGCGATGACCGAGCGCGCCTATGCCGAAAAAGTTCATCCGGATCACTGGACGGCAGACATGTATCAGGTGCTCATCAGCCAGGTTGGCTGCGCATTCGAGCGCGGCTAGATGACCCATTACGAGTGCTGGAAGATCATCCACGATTTTTATATGCAGACGCACGCCACAATGAATCAGGAAGAAATCGACGTGATTTCCTATTATGTGACCTGCCTGGATTCCATGCTGCTCTTCCTGGCCGAGGCGGATATGCCGCGCGAAGAAAAGCGCCTGCATTTCAGGGGTTACGCTGGGCTGTCGCTCAGACCTATCTGAGGGATTCAATCCCTCAGACTCCTTTCTTCGCTTCGCGCTTACAGCTCGTATCTTTCACATAAAAACACAAAAGGGCCTTGTACGGAAGCATCCGTACAAGGCCCTTTAAATATGGGAAATCCAAGACCCTCAGGTTCTTGGTGGGGTTTGGGGCGCAGCCCCACCGTCTCCCCCCCCTCCCCGTTAGTCGTC
>ENA-UOJV01001759-UOJV01001759.1-human-gut-metagenome-genome-assembly--contig:-C82-NODE-1759-length-21416-cov-10.381302_pt1 | contig 21416 bp, 7 predicted proteins | sample MGYA00242356_ERZ723903 | MGnify/ENA metagenome assembly ERZ723903
AAGCCAAAAACGCCACACTGGAACTGACAAGTCAGCACCATAAGGGAACGACGGTCACGGCCATCTTCCCCAGGAATTATGAAACAAAAGAAGAACCAAATAAAAAAATTTCATCCTGACAATCGCAGGGGCTGCCTCATAAAGGCAGCCCCTGCTAGTCGTATATGGCGTTATAAAATTTCTATTTCTTTATACCGGGGCCGGATCAGCCATTCTCCTCTGCTGTTCATGATACCCCAGACATCACCGGACCGGACGGCACTGACGCCATGACGGAATGACGAGACTTCATGTACTACGCCTTCCGGAGCCGTATATATCACCAGACCTTCCGTATCAACGATTTCATAAGTCATCTTGCCTTTCCGGCACCAGGCGTACGATTCCGCCAGATAGGGCACGAATTTCACTGGTTCCTGCCATTCGTGGACGGCCTGCCCTGTTTCCTGATTTAACAGAAAGCATCGCTCCCCACGCTTCAGAAATATGCGGTCAGCCCCTAAAAAATCGACGGCATCGTATTGGAAAGGAAGAATCTGTTTCCCATCGGACAGACTGAAAACGCCGAGCCTGCCCGTTTCTTTATCCTTTAATGAGACCATGCCATTCCAGTCATCCATCATACCCGGCCCTACGTCATACCGTCCCGGTTCAATGATATACCTGCCATCTCTGCCGACAAAGGCCAGGAGGCCTTTATCTTTGATGAAAGTCCCCCAGGCCGTCATGGGATAGACTTCATCTAAACGGCTGTCGATGACTACCCGGCCTGTCCGGTCTATATATCCCCGTTTCACACCATCATAGGTCAGCGGCTCTATTTCACCGCCATAATAGCCACTGTTTACGGCTGAGCCGACGAGCGCTCCTGCCAGGAGTCCCCAGTTAAAATGATTGATTTTACGCTGGTATTCTGCCAGTCCGTCATGATACGGGAATATCCGGTCATAGGGCACGGCAAACAGTTCCTTCCCGGAGCGGTCAATGGCAATCCTGCGGCCATTTCCATCCCGTACAAAGGCGATGCCTTCGCTGAAAGGTGTCAGAATTTCCTTATATACCGGCTCCGATACCACGATGCCATTGGCGTCACGGATACCATACCGGCCTTTTTCCTGAAAAAATACGGGCTCACCGCTTTCGCTTTCTGGTACCGGCAAGGTCACAGCAGCTCCCGTCTTATCGATATAAGCTGTCTTGTTCCCTTTTACCGATAAAAAGGCGCCCTGCCCGGCATAAGATAACTTCTTATACGACGCAGGCAGTAAAACCGTACCATCCGTTCCTAACAGGCCCCATTTTCCCTTTTCTTTATAGAGGGCCAGGACGCCCTGTTCATAATTGAGGCTGTATTCATTGCGTATGGTTTCCCGTAAAGACTGCACAGGAGCAGGCAGTTTGTTTTTCGCTATATAGGGGAAAAGGACAGCCCCTGTTCCCGAAGCCGACGGCGTATGTATGCTTACATCGGAATGAGTGGTCGTGCGACTGCTTTTTTCATGGGTCTCTTCCACTGTCACCGTCGATGATGACGACTCCCTGTGCACCCGGGTATAACTTTCCACAGGGCGTTCCGCCGCTTGGGCGGGAGACAGCAGTCCGCTGCTGATACTGGCCATGATGGCAGCCGCTATGAGTGTTTTATTCAGTTGTATAATCATAAACTCTCCTCTCTGTTCAAAACTAATACATATATAGTGAAAATGCCTGTCATAATTACAACAATCAGTATATCAACAAATTTTCTTTTAATAAAGACCGGACATAGTGTTTACCTATACCAAAACAGGCATACGGATATTGTCTACCCGTATGCCTGAAACACATTCAATATCTATCAAGCTATCTTATCAGAAATTCCAGCGGATGCCGGCATCCCAGGACCAGTCTTTACGGAACTGGCCGCCACTGCTCCGTTCTACGTCGGCGTAGAACTGGGTTGCCGGTCCGATCTGTGCCGATGCACCCAGACCGTATTCAAACCACGTATCGCCGTAATCCCGGTCCAGGAACAAATCCCCTTCGTCATCGCTGAGATGTACCTGTCCGGAACCGCCGAATTCATGGTACCAGTCTGCCTTGAGGAAAACCTGGGCTCTGCTGCCTTCGTATCCGGCCCGGAGTCCGGCCCGGCCGACAGCGCTGCGTATATCCTGTTCATCGACGGTTACACCATTTTCCATGGTCCACGATGCCCCGCTCAGCCAGCCGAGAGTCCCCTGTATCTGGGGTTCGACGAACCAGCCATGGCCCAACTGCTTTTTGTATCCGTATTCTGCCCCAACGGAAAGGCCCGTATTATCGCCGTGACCGCTGATGCCATCATGGGCAATCAGTTTGTTGGTCAGCCGGTGCAGACGCAGGGCCAGATCGAGATAGGTTCCGTCTTTGCGGATCCGCGTATCATACCATCCCAGAGCGTAACTGTTCGTATCGCTGCGGCCGCCAAAATAAGACGCCTTGCCTTCCGTATAGCCAAAGCCGATTCCCTGATAGTGGTCCTGTGTATCGCTGTGGCCTGCCAGCTGGTCATAACCTACTTCATAAGTCTTATACCGGTCTTCAAAGGGGAACTGTCCGTTGCGGCGGATGGATGTCCCTTTTACCCGGGCCCAGATACCTTCCTGCCCCGGTTCCCCTTTACGCAGATCACCCATGCGGCGGAAGAGCGTGTCCTGTTCCGTGCGCCAGATATGGTAATTAATCCCGTCGGCTCCCATGATGCCCTGCACCGTATGGGTATAATTGCCGTGGTCATCAGTGGGCATCTTCCGGAAGCCCTTGATGTACCAGTCGGTGTTGTATCCGTCCGTCACATCGTCTCCCCGGCTCGTTTCATGCGTATCCAGAAGAGTGCGGTGGAAGAACAGCCGGTCCTCCGTATCGGGCACATAAAAGCGTCCCTGTTCATCGCCCACACTGGCCAGAACAGACCCGATAGCGCCATCGGTCCAGGTTCCGTTCACGGCATGGAGCTGCAGCTGTGTCGTACCCGTGTGAGTGCCTTTGACATAGAGACGGTCATTCTGTGTCGTATTGCCTTCATGGCCCATATAGACAGTGGCTCCGTCCCCGGCGAAGTTCCCTGTATACAGGCTCTGATCAGTCGTATCCTGATTCAGATGGATAATCCCCTTATCGGCCTGAAGGCTGGTAACTTTGGAATCGCCATCCAGATGCCAGACGGCACCGTCGTTGAGATGAAGGGTAACCCCTGCATCAGAACTGATGCCATAATCGAAATTTTTATCCTCTATGGTTCCATCCAGCCGGGACCCGTTTCCCTGAAGGTACGCTTCCAGAGAACTACCAACGTCGGCTATCAGATTTCCGTCGATACTCCCGGTGCTGCCATCATGGCCGATGGTGATGGAACCGCCTCCGGAAGAGCGGGCCGCATAGGTACTGCCGTTGGCGGAAAGGGCGTAGCTGTTAGCGTCGAGAGTAATGGGAGCCTTATTGGAAACGGACCAGATTTCTCCATTCACCACGGCATGTTCCGTAGCATTGTCGCCGATGGTCACAGGCATGGCATTGGCCTGTACGGCCCGCATACCACTGGCCGGGTCGATGAGGATGTTCCGGCCCTGGAGATTCACGGCATTGGTACTGTCCCCTAATGCCCAGATGCCGCCGTCAATCTGAAGCAGACTGGTCCCGTCATGGCCCAGGTTCACAGCACCACCGGTGGTGAGGACCAGGTTCTGATTTTTATTGGTTCCTTCATAGATATGGATGATATCGCCATCCACGGAGTACCCTCCGTTCAGCCCAACCAGCCGGCCGTCGATGTTTACGTTGGAATCGGCTTCCCCGACGACCAGGGCATTATCCGCCGCACTCTGGATTACCAATGCATCGTGAGTGTTGCTGTCCGGGTCCGTGGAAGTGCCGTCCTCCTTGGCCTTTACCGTGGTACCCAGGGTCCCGCTGTCAGGAGCCGCTCCGTTGCTGAGGGTGATGTTCTTCCCCACTACGTCCATGCGGGAAACGCCGTTGACCAGCAGCCGCCCTTTGATAGCAACGGAATCAGACGTGTTTCCTTCGGGAGTCGTCCGGCCGATTTCCACAGATTTACTGTTGGCATTGGCATAGAGAGCCGTATGGCCGGCGTTATCGAGGAGGACATTCTTCCCACCTACATACAGGACCGTATCCACGCCCGTGACGATTTCCCCGTTCACCGTGGTCTGGGCCGTATCTTCATCGCCTATCTGGATGGAAGAGCTGCCCCGGTCGGTGAGGGAAAAGGCATTCTTATTATTTTCGAAATCTCCTTTCAGGCCGTTTATCGTAACGGCCTTGCTGCCGTGGAGTACGAAGGCATTAGATCCGTTGGTGAGGATATGGCCGTTTACGGTAGTCGTTTCCGTCGTGTCGTCATTGCCGGACCAGAACTGGGAATCCGTAAAATCCAGTGCTACGGCATTATACAAATCGCTGTAGGGATTATCACTGAGCGAAGGCATCTTAGTTGCATTGAAAATCAGATTCTTCCCGTTGAACCAGGCAAGTTCATCCTGATTAGAGGTCCCCACCACGGCCACAGAGCCGTTCACCGTCACATCGGTCTCATTGCCGCCCGCATAGAGTTGCCCAGTGCCGTGTGTTCCGTACCCGCCGTAAGTAAGGCGGATGGCGCTGGTATCGTAGGAATTTTCATTCAGGGCATTCCCGATGGTCAGCTTACGGGCAGCCTTCAGATCCAACTTTGCTGTCCCGTTGAACTGGATTCCCGAAGCCAGATTGATTTCATCGGCATCCATGTTCACGTCACAGTCCGTCACGTGGAGAGACCGGTGGAAGTAACTGCCATCCGCATCCGGGGCCAGGGTGATGGTCTTCCCCGTAAGAGATGCGGTCCCACTGTTATCTACCTGAAGTTCCTGTGCTTTGATATCGCCCTTATTTCCACTGGAATCTTCTGCGATGAGGGTCAGGCTGGCATCTTTCCCGGTGGCATGGAGCAGACCGTCCGAAGAGATATTGGCGGCCTTCACACTGATACTGCCATCGCCAGTCACGGAGAAATCGCCGAACGCATCCACATCTCCTCCTGCCGTTATGTTGATTCTGGCATGGCCGCCCACAGCGGCCAAATCCGCATTCCGGTTCCAGGGATTGGTGGTCTGGCCATATTTCCCCAATTTCACATTTCCCCCGGCGTTCACCGTGACGGAGGCATAGGGAGCGGAGCTGGGAAGGTAGGACCCGGTCATGACCAGCCCGTTTTGGGCAGTCACATCGCCCCGGGCGTTAAAGGTCACCTGGGCATTGGATTCAGAAGCCTTTGTATTCCCGATAGACAGATTATTTCCGGAAACAGTGATGGTGTTCAGAATAGGTTCTCCCGTGGAAGCAGTCTGGGTCCCACCTACCCCGAATTCATCAATAGTGATGTCCCCGGCATTGGCGTTACCGATATTCACCGTACTGGAGCCGGACACGCCGAGGGATTGCATATGAAGGTCCCCGGTCATATATTGGGTTCCCAGGTCAATGGTACTGCCTCCTGTGGCATTGACTCCCTGACTGCCGGTAACAGAGATAGTCCTGCCATCCATATTCACCGTTCCGCCTGCACGCTGTCCCCACAATTGCACAGCATTGATGGTTACCGCCGAAATACTGTCCGTAGCGGCATTTCCGGCCGTGATGGTACCTCCAGTAGTAAATCCGCCCGTAAAGGCAATGTTTTTCCCGAAGACCGTGGCATCTCCGCCATTGCCACCTCCGTAGTCTTCAATGGTCACCTGATTCGTAGTATCCGTCCCGACTGTCACCTTATCCTGACTCCAGCCCTGAAGATGATTTACCGTAATGGGATCCCCTTCTGTGGCATCTCCACTCCATTCATTCACATAATCATAAGTCCTGCCTGTATCCTGTACAGAAGTATCTGCCGCTAGAGATACACTTCCTGACAGACTCAGACACACGAGCAAAGCCAATATGGCCTGTTTTTGACAGGTATGATTTCTTTTTTTGCTCTTATTATAACTATTCGTTTTTATTTTATATCTCCTTTCAGGCCGTTCTTGCCGGGCAAGGACAGCTTTGTTATTATCAAATTTTATGCACGTATTATCAATTATTAATAATCAAATTTTATTGTCATGTCATTATTATATCACACCTGCCGTGGCATGCAATAAATCAGACCGCTCCAATAATATTATATATTCTTTACGTCTTATTATTGTTTTTATAACAAAATGTCCTGTATACAAAACAAGGCTGTCGCACCCATATAGGTGCAACAGCCCTGTTCAGACTGGCTATTCTATTGTTTTTCCGCTAATTGCTGAACCATGGCCTTTAATTCAGCGATTTCTTTATCTTGTTTTTCTACTTGGGCACGAAGGGTATCATTTTCCTGCAGTTTTTCATTCTGCTGTTCAACGACGGCTTTCAGTTTCTGAATTTCTTTTGCCATCGCTACCCGCGATGTCGTTATCGTCGTACCCTTGCCGATTCTCCAGGCTACGCCGGCATTGAGCATGTTTTCCCCGCCACCGAAGCTGCCTCCGATGCTGACCATCGTATCTTCATTGGGGCGGTAGAAGGCGCCCAGTGCCGCTGCATTGGCATTTTTATAATGACCAAATCCGGCTGCAAAATCCCATTTTTCATCGGGATCGAATTCCAGCGGATGCAGGGCCGCCAGTGCCGATGCCCCGGCACCGACACGGTTCATACGGTTGCCCAGCGTATTGATGGCATTGGTGACGCCATTGACTACACCGCCGAGCTGGCTCACGTTCACCGCATCGGTCGCACCCGTTCCCGGAGCTACGTCATGAATCTGCTGTCCGCCCATAGAAACGTTGCTGTTACTGATTTCCACAGCGTGAGTATTGTCTCCATTGGCGGCAATCTTGATGCCGCTGCTGGTTACGGTGGTTCCTGCCGTACCGGTACTGTTATTGATGGTGAGGCCATCATTATTCAGGGTGCTGTTGCCAGTCGTAACGCTGGTAAGGCCGGAAAGCTCCTTGGACAATTTAATATTCAGGCCGTCGCCATCAGCGTTCTTCACGACACCGATGTTGCCATCCGTGAGTTTTGCTGTATCGGTCTGACCGCCAGTGAGCTTCAGGGACGTTCCCATGCCCACAGTAACTGTATTGTCAGCCCCATCGTCACCCTGGAAGACACGGCCGCCGGATACGGCTGCATTGGCCGCATCACTGGCAATACTCTTCACATCGCCGATGTTGGCGGCGTTGGTGTTGTCGCTGGCATCGTGGTTGATGATGCCGCTCTTCACGTTGGTGATGTTCTTGCTCCCTGCATCGATGCCGGAACTGTCTATGGTTACGCCGCCGGCCTTGATGGAGCCGTCATTTCCTAAGTCCACATCCTTGTTCAGGCCGACATCGACAGACTTGCCATCAGAGGAAACAGACGTAGTAATATTACTGTCCCCATGGATACCTACCGTACCACCTAAGTCTGCCTTTGCCGCCTTCCCATCATCAGCGGTAAGGCCAAAGCCGCCGCCTTTGGATGCATCGGTGACACCGGCCACTGCCGCCTGGAGCTGGTCTTCCGTAGCCGCCCGGCCAGATACTGCCGTTCCGTTCCAGGTGGTATTGGACAGACCCGTGATGTAGTTGGCCCCGGCGGTACTGCCGCTGATCGTCAGCCCGCCAGTCATAGTAATCGTGTCTATTCTGGTCAGGTCTTTGGCCAGTTTGATGTCGAAACCGTCACCGGATGTATTGGCCACTACGCCGAGATTGGCCCCGTCAGAAAGTTTGTCTTTGTCCGTTACACCTCCCGACAGCTTCAATGTACTGTTCAGGAGGCGGGTCACAGTGCCATTGTCTCCCGTAAGGAGCAGGCCATCATCCATAGTGGCTACCTGGTGGGTCTTGCTGCTCTGGTCGGTGTAAGTAAGACGGGTCATGCCCGGTTCCCGTGCCGTACCGCCTGCAGACCAGTAATCATTTTTGCTGTCGGTCAGGCTTTTATCTCCGTACTGAGCTACCACATCGGCTGCAGCACCCTTGCCATCGGCATTCCGTTCCGCATTGACAGGGTCCACATCATTCAGCAGCAGATGACCTTTACCGGCAGTGCCATAAAGGCCGGCAGCAGTTGCCGTTCCATTCATAATGGACAGCGTACCATCCACCAGAGAAGCTGCATTGGGACCAGTGATACGGACACTGGACGTGCCTGCCGTTCCGTTGACCACCTGATTCAGGATGATGCCATTATCCCCACTGATGTTCACTTCAGAAGCGCCAGATCCTTTGAACTGCATAGTGCCGTCCACGCCCTGGGTGGTCACATTGCCATCGGCATCGTTGACCTGATGGACCCCCACTTCCAGATGATCCTGGAGTTCCACGGATACATAGCTGTTGTTGGCACTGTCATATTTTACCTTGGTGAGGATGTTGGCCTTGCTCCGGTCCCAGCCGCCCCCGTCACCGCCGCTGGTCACCACCGGCGCATCACCGAAGATGCGAATAGTGCCGGTCCCCAGTTTGGCCGTCACCGTATCCGTACCTGTATTGCCTTTGTCTCCGGCGGTGATGCTGTAGGTGCTGTTGGCCAGACTGTCCTTCAGCTGGGTACTCAGCACATTCAGCTGGTCTTCCGTAGCCGCCCGGCCGGATACATAGTCCGTGCCATTCCAGGTCAGGTTGGTGAGGCCGGTGACATAATTCCCGGTTTCCGCAGACTGGTTCACCTTTGTGACAGCCGTCTGATAGCCTACTTTGGTACTATCCGCCGTCAGACTGCCCTGGCTGCCCAGATTGATGTCCCTGGCCAGCTGGAGGGCCAGGCTGCCGCTGGTGCCATCGCTGTTTTCCGCAGCTACCACGCCGATGTTTCCGGTAATCAGGTTCCCGTTGGCATCTTTAGCCAGCTTATCCTGGGTGGCACCTCCCGTGACTGCAAGCGTACTGCCCAATGTCACCGCCGCCGTATTGCCATTGTCACCACTGAACTTCAGCCCATCGCTCATGGTGGCTACCGTATGGGGCGCATCGTTTTCCCCATCTTTGTATACCAGCCGTTTATCCCCGGTGGACGTGGTATTGGTCAAGTAGGGCTTGCCGTCCATGTACTGACTTTCCACAATCAGGTTGGAATAGGAGTTGTCGCTGTTTGGCCCGTACAGAAGCAACTGGCCCTGTATGTTGTTGCCATTTTCCCCATAGCCCACCTGCATGGACCGGGCTTCCAAATCTTTGTCCAGTTCCACATAGAGGGCATTGTTCTTGTTGATGACCTTCACATTCCGGCCGGAATAGTTGTCATCCTCATCGGTTCCCGTCCCCAGGATGGAGATAGTTCCCCCCAGATTGGCATGGAGGGCTATTGTGCCACCAGTGGTGCTGTCCACAGGGTTGCTGTTCCCCACAAAGTTCAGCCCCTTGGCATCGGAAGTATCCGTCACTCCTTTGGTTGCCGCCTGAAGGTCGCCGATGGTAGCAGCATGGTTCAGGGTATCCCCGGTGGCATCGGCCAGTTTCGTCGTGCCCAGGCCGCTGGCTACATCCACAATCTGGTTGCCCCCGTTGTCCAGGCCGGCAGTGGTCAGGGACACCTTCCCTGCATCGGTGGAACCAGCCTTGGCAATAGTGATTCCCGTGCCAGTCACAGACGTGGTGTTCCCTGCTGTATCTGTATAAGTAGCCGAAGTCAGCTGCAGGTTCTTGCTGAGGGCCAATTTGATGGCCGTATTGGTGGCATCGGCTGTGGTGGTCAGGTTGTCATCATCTTCTGCCGTAATCTTGATGGTCTGCCCCAAACTCTGCTTCACATCTTTACTGCCGGTAGTGCTGTCCGCCACATCCGCCGTGAGGCCAAAGCCCCCGGTGGATTTCGTCCCATCGCTGAGGCTGTCGCTGACCAGTTTCAGCTGGTCTTCTGTCGCCGCCCGGCCACTGACTACCGTACCACTCCAGGTGGTGTTGTCCAACCCGGTAAGATAGTCCCCGGTAGCCGAGCCGCTGGTCTGGTTCCCCAGGACCATGTTGTTTCCTAAGGCGATGGAGGTGAGCCCCGTAAGCTGTTTGGCCAGCTGAATTTTCAGAGCTCCATCCTTTACATTGACCCCGATGTTGCTATCAGTGAGATTCGTGCTATCTGCACCACCAGTAATGGAAAGAGGCGTTGTCGAATTCAACGTCTTGGCAATAACCGTATTACTGTCTGTACTCTGATAATTATCTCCAGCATAAGTCAATCCGTCTTCCAACGTAGCCAATGTATGAAGAGTCTGGGAAGCGTCGCTTTCCGACTGGCCGGCACTGGCCGCCCAGTACTGGATCCGGGGAGAACCGGCCGCCGTACTGTTCAGGAATTTGGGCCCTCCGTAGTTCTGGACCATGGCAGCAAAGTTCCCACTGGCATCGCCCATGCGCAGGGAACCATCGGCCCCGTTCAGTTTCAGATAGGCTCCACCCTGGCCGGTAGCCATGACGCTGCCATCTACTCCGGCAGCATCTTCGGTAGTCTTGGAACCGGCAGTAAGGCTGGCGGCCGTCAGGTTGTCGTCCAGCAGCACCCGGATATCCCCTTTATCACTAATGGTGGTAGTGATGTTGTTGGTATTGTAGGTATGCCCGTCCTGTTTATTGCCACCGTAAATGCCGATGGTATCTCCCAGCTGGGCCGTGTGAGTCAGGGACGTAGCCCCATCCGCCATGGCGCTGGCAGTAAAGGTCAGCCCCTGTTCCAAAGCTGTCTTGCTGGCCAGGCCGGAGATGGTAATTTCCTTCCCCACCGTATCCGTAGGACTGGCCACGGTGAGCTTCACATCCCCGTTGGCATCCACGGAATAAGCTCCATTGGAACCGGACGCAGAGTTTTCCACCAGATGGTAATCCATGTTGGACAGGCCGGTCAGATCTACATCCACGCTGGTACCGTTGTTTTTGTTCAAGGTCAGGGTGGCTGTAGTAGATGTAGTCCCATCATCTGCCGTAGTGGTTGCCGTAGAAACACTGCCCCTGTTTACATAATAGTCGTGGAGACCGGAAACATTCACCGTATTTTTGTTCCGTTCTGTCAGTGTCACTTTCATGGAACCGGGATTATCCGCATCATCGGTGGCTGATCCGTCCGTTACATAGTTGTCATTGGCAACCGTCCCTTCATTCACGTCATTGATGGCTTTCTGGAGCTGATCTTCCGTAGCCGCCCGGCCGCTGACGATAGAATTTGCATCCCAGTTGGTGTTCTGGAGCCCTGTAATGTAGAATCCCGTGCCGCTGTTGGCTCCGCCGCCGGCCTGGCTTCCCATGTAGATGCCGCCAGTATAAGCGCCGTCGGTTCCCTTGGTGCCGCCAATACGGGCAGTATTGAAATTCACATCCTGTGTTGTAGAAATCTTGATATCACTATCACTGGAAAGAGAAATATTATCTCCTGCCACAAAATTTAAGGTATTGTCAGACGGAGTAATAGTCTTGACATCGTTCCCGCCAATTCGGGCTTTCCATCCCGTATTCACCGTGGTGGAAACCGCTGCAAGTTCATCTTCCGTGGCCGCCCGGCCGCTTACATAGGTGGGGTCTGTAGTAGTCCAGGAAGTGTTGGTGAGACCGGTGAGATAGGTACCTGCCGCCACTATTCCATTCTTGTTATCCGTCAGGGTCCAGGAACTGTCCGTTCCAGTATAATTCCCCAGATGGAGGCTCCCGATGGTGCCATATCCATTGAGTCCGTCCATGAACAGCAGGTTCCCCAAAGACAAAGTCCCGGCCGTCCCGTTCAGTACGGCATAGCTATTGTCCCCTAATGTCAGGGTATCATTCAGGGCCACTTCGTAATCTACGGTACCATCATCCTTGGTGGTCCTGGTGACTTTCGTATTATTCTTGGTACTGTCCTTGCTGACCGTCACCATCTGGGAAGCGATGGTCTTCACATCGCCGATATTGGCGGCGTTGTCCGTCGTACCATAGACGGCTTTCCCAGCCGTATCTTCACCGCTGGCTCCGCTGGCCACTTTAGTGATTTGTTTGCTGCCACCGCTGATGCCGCTGGTGGTGAGGCTGGGGCCATCAGTGATTGTGAGCCCGGTGCCATTCAGGGTAGAAGAGCCGGTGGTCAGTGTGCCGTTGGACCCATCCAGAGTCAGGGCATTGCTCCCCGTCCCCACGGTCACTTTGTCCGCCGTCAGCTGGGTATCCATGGCAATGGTGATGTTCCCGCTGTCATCGATGGAAGTAGTCAGGTTGTCCGTCTTGTAGGTATGACCGCTCTGAACATCATGGGCCTTGATGGATACCGTATCCCCCAAAGCCTTGTTCACCACTTTGTAGCCTGTGGTGCTGCTGGCATCAGTGGTATTCGTGGAAAAGTTCAGCCCTTTGGCAATATCGGTTTTATTGGTGGCAATATCACTCCGGTTGGTATCCACCACCGCAGCCACACTTTGCAGCTGGTCTTCCGTAGCTGCCCGGCCGCTGACGGCTTTGGTGGTCCCTACGGTCCAGGTCTTATTGTCCAGGCCGGTAACGTAATTTCCGGTTTTCGTGGCGTCACTGCCGTCAGTCTGGCTGCCCATGACCACGGTCCCGGCGGTGACGGAATTGAGTCCCGTCAGGTCTTTGGCCAGCTGGAGCTTCAGGGCCCCGTCACTGGCGGTGACGCCGATGTTGTTCCCCGAAGCCAGATTGGCAGAAGATGTTTCCCCGCCGGTAACACTCAGGGTGCTGTCCAGTTTTACCGTTCCGGTGCCCGCATCCCCAGCCAGTTTCAGCCCGTCATCCAGTGTGGCTACGTCATGTCGGGTGGTGCCGTCCCCATCAATATACTGGAGCCGGTTGATATTGGTGCCGTTGACGTCTGCCGTCCCGTAGCCCACCCCCAGAGAGGTAGCTTCATATTTGGTACTGTCAGCGCTGGGGCCCACAATCTTTACAAAGCCTGCATATCCCTGTACGGAATCTGTCGTAGCCTGACCGGCTGTGACGCTGTCCACGCGGATGTTCTTGTCCAGTCCGATGTTCAGTTTGGTCGTGACGGTCTTCCCGTCATCAGTCGTTTCATTGACCCCGGTGACCAGAATGTTTTCCCCGGAATATTCCGTGGCCGCCTTGGTGCCCGTGCCCTGGACCTGAAGGGTGCCTCCCTGATTCATATGAACAGTGGTATCCGTATTGTTTCCCTGGAAGTTCAGCCCCTTGCTTTCCACTGCTTTCAGCTGAGCCACGTTCACGGCATCCGTATCTTCGGATCCGGCAGCCAGATTGGTAATCTGCCGGGAAACCGTAATGGCTTTGCCCTCTTCATCGGTGGTCTTGCCTCCCAGGGACACGGCGCCCCCAGTAGAAACCCAGGCAGGGGACGTATCGGTGGTTTCCGCCAGGTAACCCTTGACTCCTTCCGCCGTATCTGCCACGGAATGAGCCCCCAGAGCCACGCCTCCTTCTACGCTGGCGAGGGAAGCAACGCCAAGAGCCGTACCTTCATCGGCCGTTGCCTGGGCATTGTACCCATAAGCGGAACTCCCGGTCTTCGTAGCCGAAGCCTCAAAACCTACAGCTACAGCAGCCCCGTTGGTCGTAGAATTGACATCCGTATTGACTGTCCCCGCATTGGCAAATACGCCAAGAGCAACAGAGAAATTCCCTGCAGCTTTATTTTCTGTACCTACGGAAACAGACTCTGTTCCTGAAGCTATGTTGTCATACCCTACAGCCAGAGCGCCCAGGCCGCTGGCTTTGGAATTGATGCCCATGGAAGTAGCAAAATTGCCGCTGGATTCTGTCCCCACCCCGAAGGCCATGGAACTAGTCCCGGTGGCCCCGTCATTGTAGTAGTTGGCCAGAGTATTTTCCGCAATGGTGTTCCCCGCACTGTCGGTGGATGTCTTGATGCTCAGGAAGTGGCGTCCCGCCTGTTCCAGTTCATCTTCCGTAGCCGCCCGGCCGCTCACATAGTTTCCCGGTGTCCAGGTGGTGTTGGAAAGGCCCGTGACAAAGGTGCCGCTGGTCGTTGCAGAAGCATCGGCCAGGCTCATTTTGCCCGTTGCGTCATAAGTGGGAGTTTTGTAGGAATAATCAAAAGACTGCTGGCCAATGGCAATTTTGCCGATTTTTGCCGTTCCAGCCGTACCATCCAGTTTAATGGCAGTCGTGCTGTTGGCATCCCCTGTATTGCCAAGAGAAACCGTGCCCTGGGTTCCGTCCAGAATCACCTGTTTGGCCGCATCGCTGCCCAGGGTCACCGTATCATTCAGCTTCACCGTGGTGGTCCGTATATTGGTATCTTGATTCGTAGTGGAAGTGGCCGTAATATTTTTATTGTCCCCTTCAATATGGATTTTTTTCTGGGACACGCGGATGATGTCGTTGATGTTAGCTCCATTGGTGCCAACATCTCCTCCAGAAGCCACGTTGGTAATCTGATTGCCTCCCATAGAAATCTGGCTTCCCGTAAGGATCACATTATTGCTGGCCCCTGTACTGTCCGTATGGGTAATAGTCAGGCCGTTGGTATCAATTTTCGTATTCCCCACAGTCAGGGACCCGGCATCGGTGAGATTCACATCTTTGGCCAGCCGGACTTTCAGGGTACCATTGGAAGCGTTGACCCCGATGTTGTTATCCGTCAGTTTGGTGCTGTCCGCCCCGCCCAGGATGTCCAGTTCTTCACTGAGATTTTTGGTGATGGTAGTAGTGCTATGGTTGTCCCCGCCAAATTTCAGTGCCGTTGTATAATCCTTACCGTTGATGGAGAGGCTCTGCAGTTCACTGGACCCGGTGGAAGCCGTATTGGCCACTACTTTAGAACCGGTGGTAAAAGTCTGGGACACATTGGCTCCATTGGTGGTGTTGGACAAAGTTACCGTAGTATCCTGCCCGTTAGTACCGCCCCCGCCGGTGACGGTAATGGCCCCGTCCACTGCCTGGGCCGTGCCGTTTCCGTTACGCATGGTGGTAATGGTGGCCGTAGGCGCAATAGTCGTGCCTCCTTTGGTCATATCTACGGATTTGATATCATTGTGATACAGGGCTACATCGTTGTCTTTCAGGGTAGCCAGATTCTTGTTGTAGTCCGATACCCGGTAGGTTTCCATCGTGGCATTAGGATCGGTAACTGGAGCCGCCCAATAGCTGTAGTAGGTCCCGTCCTTCATGGCCGTCATGAGGATTTCGTTGTTGGCACCGTACACCGTACCTTCGTAGACTTCAGACTTATCATAATTGGTGAACACGCCCAGCTTTCCACCGATTACATACAGGTAAGACGTATCCACGGCCTTTCCATTATAAGTATACTGGTTCAACGTTCCATTCCACACCAGCTTGGAATTGGCATCGGTGGTGGTCACAAATCCCAGAGGGGAACCAGTGGCACTGGCAGAACGATTGTACATATCTGCATAGCCGTCCTTGTAATACGTGCGGGTGGAGGTATTGGCCTGGGTATGGCCTTCCCATGAAGGGTCGTAGATGATATAATCCCAGTTCCCGGGTACCTGGGTACCGCCGCCCTGGCTCAGGCCTTCAAAGGCGCTGGCCGTGACCTGATTCAGTGTTTCTCCTGCATTGGTGGAGACTCCCGTAGAGGAAACAGCTGAAGTGGCACTGGAGAGGATATCCGACGGCTGCTGACCACTTCCCGTATACGCCACATCATATCTTTTATCCGATTGGGATAGAGAAGTGTATTTTTGAGCGTCCTGTTCGGTCAAGGTATAGCCGTCCCGGACCCAGTAGCGGGTCTTCCCATCGGAAAGGGTCACTTTGTGATAGGTGGCTCCATTAAACGTATTCGTATCCCGTCCATTATCATTGCTGTTCTGTACTACAAGAAACGCTACATACTGATTCTGGGTCGTACTGGCTGCAGCAGGTTCTGCTGCCTCCGCCAGTTGAAAAGTCCCCATTCCCAAAGACAGCGCACCTGCACAGATAACAGCTGCCGTCAGATGGGCAGCCACCGTCAGATGCCGCGATTTTTCTTTTCCCGACCGGGTGGCCAGTTCAGAAACAACCACATAGCAATGGCGGGCTCTGTTCCAGATTACCTTATATATGCGATTCATGACAAATCTCCTTATGACATTACAAACATTCGTATTTATTTATTAATATAACATATATATACAGTATGCATCTGTATGATACATGTAGTTATATTCTACACCATTGTAACCAAAAATCAATATCGCTTCTTTCAACAATGAAAAAAATCCGCCATATTCACTTGTAATTTCATAATACTCCAGACTAATTGGTCATTTTATTATGCAAATGACACATAAAAAGCTTCCTCATTCTCATATTCTCTTTTTTATTTTCAAATCGACCCACTTTTTGTGTTCCTGTGTTTAGATGAATTTTTATTCAATTATATAACATAATAACTTATTCAATTTGTGTTACTCCGCTCGCTATTGACGATACATCCTGTCTTTGTTATAATATACAAACATAAAAGAACACTAATTACCATATTTATTGTTCATTTTTGTTAATACAACAAGGAGGTGTGTAAAAATAGTACCGGTTCAACGCCGTCAGTGCATCATGGATGAATTGTATGCCCAGCAGATCGTAACCGTGCAGGCACTGGCTGAAAAACTACAAGTTGCACCCATGACCATACGCCGTGATTTGCATGTATTGGAACAACAAGGACTGGTCAAAAAAAGTCATGGCGGGGCCGTACTGTCCGAATCGTCTGTACAGGAAGCCGCCTATCACAACCGCCAGCAGGTACACCGGAAAGAAAAACAGAAGATAGCTGCTGCCGCGCTGGCAGAAATAGACGATGCCATGTGTCTGTACCTGGATGCCGGAACGACCAATTATGAACTGGCGTTCCTCATGGCCCGGAAGAAATGGAATACGCTCACTGTCGTGACAAATGATCTGGTCATCGCCCAGACACTGGCAGCCGCCCAGGGCATGACTGTCATCCTGCTGGGCGGGAAAATAGATGCCTCTTCCGGTGCCGTCTGCGGGCCTCTGGCAACTCAGATGGCCGGACAGTTCCATTTTGACATTTGTTTTCTGGGTACGCAGTCCATCACTCCCGACTGGCACATCATGACTGCCAACGCCGAAAAAATCGCCGTCAAAAAAACCTGCATGAATGGATCTGACGAAGTCATTCTGCTGGCAGACCGTTCAAAGTTCAGGAAACATAAAATATATACGATTGCCAGTATTCTCGACATAGATGCCGTTATCAGTGATTATCTTCCCACCAGCCAGGAGCTGGCTTTGTTTGAAAAACACGGTCTGACCTTTCATCACGTCTGAAGGAGGAAATGAAATATGCACGAATTTGTCATTCTGGCCGATGATTTTACCGGGGCTAATGACACAGGAGTCCAGGTCGCCAAACGGGGGCTTCCCGTGTCCGTCATACTCCGCGCCGAAGACATCCGGCCGGGATCAGAAAGTATGGTCATCGACAGTGAAAGCCGAGTTATCAGTGAAACCGATGCCTACAACCGGGTCTATGCCATGGCCTCTGCCGTAGAACAGACCGGTGGCTGCCGCTTCTTGTACAAAAAAGTAGATTCTACGCTGCGCGGCAATATTACGGCAGAAATCAAAGCAGTCATTGCCGCCTGCCATCCCGACATCATCATCTTTGCCCCATCACTGCCTGCACAGGGGCGGACTGTACAGAACGGCCGTCTCTATGTTTACGGCGTTCCTCTGATGGAAACGGAGATTGCCCGTGACCCTCGCAATCCCTTGAAAACAGACCAGCTTTCCGACCTGTTCGCCCCCTGTCTGGATTCGCCGATCCATACAGAGATACCGGAATCCGGCTGGGAATGTGGTGGATACATCTTCGATGCCGCAACGGATGATGATCTGTACGCCATTGCCCGTCAGGGAATGGCACAGAAACAGAAGATTCTCTGGATTGGTTCGGCCGGCCTTGCCAATGCCCTTCTCCAGATCTGCTATGCCCCCTCCCCGGCTCTGGCCGTCGTCGGCAGTGTCAGTACGCGCACGATGGAACAGCTGGCCTATTGCCGGAGCCATGGCGGCATCATCCACCAGCTTCCCATGGAGCAGCTCTATGAAGGTGCTTCCCTCGTGCCATATCTGGACGCCGTCAGAGCATCTCTATCCGGAGGAAAGGACGTCCTGATCACGGCTGCTGCAACGCGGAAGGAATACGAAACGTTCCTGGACTACGGAAAAAAACGGGGCCTTTCATCTGATGAACTGGCTGGTTTTACAAAACACATACTCAGCCAGACCGCTACGGCCATCGTCACTCACTACGCCCTGTGCGGACTGTTTCTCACCGGCGGTGACACGGCTATCGCCGTCGTCGAACAGCTTCAGGCCCGCGGATTCCAGATCGAGCGGGAAATTCTTCCCGGTTTCGTCCAGGGACGCCTGCTGGAAGGGCTGTGCCCGCAGCTGCCCGTCGTGACAAAAGCCGGAGCCTTTGGTAAAGCGCCGGATATATGGAATGCACTTCAATGTCTGAAAAAAATCCCCCGCCAGGCCTAGAGCGGGGAAACAGGAGGAAATCATATGAATCAATTTGTCGGTATAACCATGGGGGATCCTGCCGGAATCGGTCCGGAAGTATCGTTGAAAGCTATTGATGCCAGACCGGAATATCAGCAATCAGTCCTGATTTACGGAAGTTACGGCGTACTTCAGTATTACCATCAGCTGCTCCATCTCAAAACGCCACTGGCAGTCATTTCATCACCGTCAGAGTTCCGGCCCGGCCATATCAACATTATTTCCGTCACCAATCTGGAAATCGGAAAGGATATCGAAATCGGCAAGGTATCACCGGTCGCCGGCGATGCTGCCTATCAGTATATTGCCCGCGCTATCAGCGATGCCATGGAAGGCCGCATCCAGGTCGTCACGACGGCTCCTCTTAATAAGGAAGCTCTTCATAAAGGGGGCCATAATTTCGACGGGCACACGGAAATTTTCGCTACGCTTACAGGGACAAAGCACTACACGATGATGCTCTGGAGCCAGAACATGTCCGTCGTCCACGTTTCCACCCACTGCTCTCTTCGCGAAGCCTGCGACCGGGCTAAAAAGTCGCGGGTCCTGGAATGCATTCACCTCGCCCATGACGCCATGAAGCGTCTGGGACTGGGCCGCCCCCATGTTGCCGTCGCCGGCCTCAATCCGCACAGTGGGGAACATGGCCTCTTTGGCCGGGAAGAAATAGAAGAAATCATCCCGGCTGTCGAAGAAGCCCGGGCAGAAGGTCTGAACGTTGACGGACCGGTACCGCCTGATACGGTCTTTCTGAAAGCATATAACGGAATATACGATATCGTCGTGGCCATGTACCATGACCAGGGTCATATCCCCATGAAAATGATGGCTTTCGATACAGGAGTCAACGTCACACTGGGCCTGCCTATTATCCGCACCTCCGTAGACCACGGTACGGCCTTCGACATCGCCGGCAAAGGCATTGCCAAAGAAGACAGCATGTTCAGTGCCATTGACCTTGGCATCCGCTTCGCCAAAGGAATATGCCTATCATCTTCTGATAATAAATAAAAATAACCCCGGATTCCGCCAAAAGTCGAATATGGACTGACGGAACCTGGGGAATTTTTGATTCCTATTCTACATGAATTTTGTACGTGGGGACAGGATCACTACGCTCAGCGCTGAATCCCGAAGGCCTGAAAGCCGGGATAGATGCCCTGTCCGTGCAATTCATCTTCAATTTGTAAGAGGCGGTTGTATTTCGCTACGCGTTCGCTGCGGTTCGGCGCGCCACTCTTGATCTGGGCTGTATTCAATGCGACGGCCAAATCGGCAATGGACGTGTCTTCTGTTTCACCGGAACGATGGGAGACGATGGCCCGATAGCCGGCGCGGTGTGCCATCTTGATAGCTTCCAGCGTTTCCGATACGGAACCGATCTGGTTGAGCTTGATGAGGATGGCGTTGCCACAGCTCTGGGCAATCCCTTTGGCCAAACGCTTCGTATTGGTTACGAATAAATCGTCGCCTACGAGCTGTACACGCTGACCTAAGGCTTTCGTCAAGGCTGTCCAGCCATCCCAGTCTTCTTCATCCAGTCCGTCTTCAATGGAATAAATGGGGTATGTCTGGGACAGTTTCTGCCAGTGGGCAATGAGTTCGTCCGTCGTGAAGGACTGGCCGCTCTTGGGCAGGACGTAGACGCCTTGTTTCGGTCCCTTCCATTCGCTGGCAGCGGCATCGAGGGCCAGGACGAAATCCTTGCCCGGTTCATAGCCGGCTTTTTCGATGGCCTGAAGAATATATTGGATGGCTTCTTCGTCGCTGGCTAAATCGGGAGCAAAACCGCCTTCGTCACCGACGGAAGTCGCCAGGCCTTTCGCTTTCAGGAGACCGGCCAGGGCGTGATAAACTTCGGAGCACCAGCGCAGGCCTTCCCGGAAAGAAGGAGCACCTGCCGGCATAATCATAAATTCCTGGACATCAACCGTATTGGCCGCATGGGCACCGCCGTTCAGGATATTCATCATCGGTACGGGCAGATAATTGCCATTGACGCCGCCGAGGAAGCGGTATAGGGGAATCCCCAGAGACGCAGCTGCCGCACGGGCGCAGGCCAGTGATACGGCTAGAATGGCATTAGCACCGAGCCGCGACTTGTCAGGCGTACCATCGGCATGGATCATCAGGCTGTCAACACCGTATGTATCAAAAGGATTCTGTCCTTTCAGGACATCTTGTAAAATTGTATTGATATGACCGACAGCCTGGGTAACGCCTTTGCCCCCAAAGCGCCGGGCATCACCATCACGCAGTTCCAGAGCTTCAAACTGTCCTGTCGAGGCGCCGCTGGGGGCAGCGCTGCGGCCTAAGGTCCCATCAGATAACAACACATCGGCCTGCACCGTAGGGTTGCCACGTGAATCAAGGATTTCCCGGCCCACGACTTTTTCAATACGAATATCTTTCATAATAATAAAACCTCCTCTGTCAATATATCCTGCATAGCAAATACTGCATTGTGTTTATTATAGAAAATAGCCAGATTTTTTCTCATCATACCTCGTCAGCCTTTGTGAATCACCTCCTATATGATATATTCTAACATATTTTCCTCGTCAGACAAAAAGGGCCACAGAAGGAAAGGACGCAGGCCGCAGGTCGCTCATTCCCTACTAGCCACTAGCCACTTGTCACTAACAACAAAAAAAGCACTAGCATAAGCTAGTGCTTTTTCCCTAATCAGCGGCTTCCTATCCAGCCGAAACAACTCCATCCCCAGCCTCTCAGCACGGACTCCTCCAGGGCACTGCGTTCCGGCATAAGCGATTCACACACATTTGCGCGTCGCTGCGCTCCTTCAAATGTGGTTCTCTGCTTATCTCAGGAACCTGGGAGAATGGGAAGCCAATACGTTATTTCAAACGTCAAACATCAAACAAAAAAGCACTAGCATAAGCTAGTGCTTTTTCCCTAATCAGC
>ENA-UOJV01001761-UOJV01001761.1-human-gut-metagenome-genome-assembly--contig:-C82-NODE-1761-length-21403-cov-38.422663_pt1 | contig 21403 bp, 15 predicted proteins | sample MGYA00242356_ERZ723903 | MGnify/ENA metagenome assembly ERZ723903
GCGTGCTAACCGGCGCAGTCAGACTTGACAGCAACGGTGAAATGTGCCCCCCCCCTTGATCAAGGCGCCCTGCTCATGGCCTCATAGACGTCAATTGCCTGACGCATCTCGAGGACATCGTGGACGCGAACGACATTGGCGCCGCGCTCGATGGCAAGCAAAGCCGCCGCAACGCTTCCCGCCACGCGCTCGCATGGAACCTGCACGCCCGTAGCCGCGCCAATAAAGCTTTTGCGCGACAACCCGACCAGATAGGCGCCTGGACGTGCGGCAAAGCGCTCGGTGTGCTTGAGAATGCTGAAATTGTGTTCGACCGTCTTTCCAAAACCAAAGCCCGCATCCCAGCAGATGCGCTGGGCATTGACGCCGAGAGCCTCAAGCGCCTGCTGCCGAGAAGTCAGATAGCGTTCGATTTCATCGGTCACGTCGGCGTAGCTCGGGTCGTTTTGCATCGTCCGCGGCGTGCCGCGCATGTGCATGATGACAAGACCCGCCGTGGAGGCTGCGGCCACCTCAAGCGAGCCTGGGGCCTCAAAGGCGCGCACGTCGTTGAGAATGCAAACTCCGGCCCCAAGCGCGGCCTGCATCACTTCGGGCTTGCTCGTGTCGACGGAAAGAACGAATCCCTCGGCCGCGAGCGCACGGATCACCGGCACCACGCGCGCGATTTCCTCATCGACCGATACTTCCTCGGCGCCAGGACGCGTCGACTCGCCGCCCACATCAAGGATGTCGGCGCCGTCGGCGGCCAATTTTCGTCCCCAGGCCACGGCGCGCTCAACGTCGTTGTGCGCGCCGCCGTCGGAGAAGGAGTCGGGCGTTGCGTTGACGATGCCCATGATGAGCGGCCGGGAGAGGTCAAGAAGCCGGCCGCCGCACGACCAGACCCTTGCCGAACCTTTGTTGTCCACGGTGCCGGAGAACTTGGCGTCTGAAGCTTGCATCTGTGTTTCCTTTGCGTCTACTGCGCGTTTTCGAGACCACTCTCGTTTTGTCGGAACAAAACGGCGGGCGAAGTCCTTGCGCTCGCGTGAGCGCGGCTTCGTCCGCCGATTGCAGGTTCAACTGTTTTCAGACCGACCACCGTCAGGAGGCGCTGGAGCCGCCTCCGGCGTTGGTCGAAGCATCGTCGCCCTTGCCGGGTTTGGCCTCGAGCTTGGACCGCGATGCCGAATCAGGCGTCTCACCTTGGGCACCGGCCTCGGCCGAGTCCTCGGACGCGGCCGGCGTCACAGCCTGCGGGGCCTCGCCGTCCTTGGCTTCGGACTTCTCGGCAGGCTTGCGTCGCGTGCGGCGCGGCTTGCTCGGCGCTTCTTCAGGCGTCTCGGCTGCGGCAGCAGGTGCGGCAGGAGCGGCGCCTGCGGCATTGGCGTTCATATCGGCATCCGCTGCCTGCGGCGCAGGCTGCGCAGCAGGCTGAGCGGCCGGTGCCGACGCGTAGGTCTTTGCCGCGGCGGGAGCGGATTCGGCCGCCTTGGGCGGGCGCGGCGAACGGCCGGCGAGGATGTCGTCGATCTGCTCGCCGTCGATCGTCTCCCACTCAAGGAGCGCATGCGCCATGGCGTGCATCTTGTCGGCGTTGTCCTCGATGATCTTGCGGGCGCGCTTGTACTGCGTCTCGAGGATATTGCGGATTTCCGCATCCACGGCCTGCATCGTCTTTTCGGAGATGTGCGTGGTCTTCGTCACCGTACGGCCGAGGAACACCTCGCCCTCGTTTTCGGCGTAGACCATGACGCCCAACTTGTCGCTCATGCCGTAGCGCGTCACCATATCGCGGGCCATCTGCGTGGCGCGCTCAAAGTCGTTGCTCGCGCCGGTCGTCATCTGGTTCATGAAGACTTCCTCGGCAATGCGGCCGCCGAAGAGAATGGCAATGCGCGTGAGCAGATACTCGCGGTCGTACGAATAACGGTCGACCTCGGGCAGCTGCATCGTGACGCCGAGCGCGCGGCCGCGCGGAATGATCGTCACCTTGTGCACCGGATCGGACTTCGGAAGCATCTTCGCCACCAGCGCGTGGCCGGATTCGTGATAGGCCGTGTTGCGGCGCTCGTCTTCGGTCATCACCATCGACTTGCGCTCGGCGCCCATCATGATCTTGTCCTTGGCAAGCTCGAAGTCGTTCATCTCCACCACGCGGCCGTTGCGGCGCGCGGCAAAAAGCGCCGCCTCGTTGACGAGGTTGGCCAGATCCGCCCCCGAAAAGCCGGGCGTTCCGCGCGCGATCACGTCGGCGCGCACGTCGGCGCCAAGCGGCACCTTCTTCATGTGCACGTTCAGAATCTGCTCGCGGCCGCGGATGTCGGGCAGCGGCACCACGACCTGGCGGTCAAAGCGCCCCGGACGCATCAGCGCCGGGTCGAGCACGTCGGGACGGTTCGTGGCGGCAATCACGATCACGTTGGTGCCGGTTTCAAAGCCGTCCATCTCAACGAGCATCTGGTTGAGCGTCTGCTCGCGCTCGTCGTTGCCGCCGCCCAAGCCAGCACCGCGCTGGCGGCCCACAGCGTCGATTTCGTCGATGAAGATGATGCAGGGGGCGTTCTTCTTGGCGTTTTCAAACATGTCGCGCACGCGCGCCGCACCCACGCCCACGAACATCTCAACGAAGTCCGAGCCCGAGATGGAGAAAAACGGCACGCCCGCTTCGCCTGCGATCGCCTTGGCAAGCAGCGTCTTGCCGGTGCCGGGCGCACCCACGAGCAGAATGCCGCGCGGGATGTGGCCGCCCAGACGCTGGAACTTCGAGGGATCGCGCAGGAAGTCTACTACCTCCTGCACTTCCTCCTTGGCCTCGTCGCAGCCCGCGACGTCGGCAAAGCGCACCTTGTTGCTCGTGTCGTCGAGCATCCTCGCCTTGCTCTTGCCGAAGGTGAACGCGCCGCTCTTGCCGCCCTGCATCTGACGCATGAAGAAAATCCACACGCCGATCAGAAGCAGCATCGGGAACCAGCTGATCAGGATGCTCTGCAGCAGCGAGGGCTCTTCCTCGGCCTTGCCGTAGACCTGCACGCCGTTCTTTCTCAAGTCGTCGACCATCCACAGGTCGCCCGGACTCGTGATGGTGTAGGCCGGCCCCTCGGCGGGCGTCACCATGATCTTGCGTCCCTGCACGTCGACGCGGCGGATCTTGCCCGCCTTGGCGTCGGACATGAACTGCGTGTAGCTCGTCTGATCGACTGCGCCCGTCGTCTCCCGCTGTCCGTCAAACTGCTGGAACACCGTAAAGAGCACGAAGGCGATCAAGACCCAGACCGCAATGCGGCCAATCATCCTGTTGTCCAAGATACTTTCCCTCTTTGTCTTGCTTTGAGAAGAAGACTCTGCAAAAAACGTTCTTTTTCCGCCCCTGCGGCCAAATCCTGCGCATCGCGCCCGAACGGCCTGCGCCGTCGGCCCCTGCGCATGAAGCCGCACCTCAAGCGGACAAAATAGCAGACTAAGCCTATCGGAAAACCGCCGCCTTGTCCCGTGGTTTCCCCGATCAATTGGTTAATAACAGTTACGTGAGAGGCCAGCGGCGCAACACTGCGCCCCCAAAGAAGGCGGCCTCTCCACGCCTTATTACGCCCTATTTCGCCTTGTATCGCCCTATTTCGGGGCCTTGAGCCCGCGGGCGACGACGTACATCTCGGCGCTTGAGTTGCGGCTTGCCTCGGGCTTTCTCTGCGCCACGCTCTTGAAGCTCTTTTTGCAGGCCTCGATGAACTGCGAATAGCCCGAGCCCTGAAAGGCCTTGGTGACGAAGACGCCGTTCTCCTTCAAGTGCTCGAGCGCAAAATCAAGGGCGAGCTCGTTCAAAAGCAGGCTCGCGCCCGAGTCAACCATCGCCACGCCCGAGAGGTTGGGCGCCATGTCGCTGATGACGACGTCGACCTTGCCGCCCTCGAGAATCTCCGAGAGCTTGTCGGCGACATCCTGTTCGCGGAAGTCGCCCTGCAGAAAGATCGCCCCGTCGACGGGCTCCATCGGAAGGATGTCCATGGCGATGATGCGCCCGTTCAACGCCCCCGTCTTGTCCGAGAGCCTTGCGCGCACGACCTGCGTCCAGCTGCCCGGGGCGCTGCCGAGGTCGACCACGGTCATGCCGGGCGCAAACAGATGCTCGCGCTCGTCGAGCTCAAGCAGTTTGTAGGCCGAACGGGCGCGGTACCCCTCGGCACGCGAGCGCTTCACGAACGGATCGTTGATGTGGCGTTCGATCCAGGCACGGTTGGAACGCAGCTTTTTCAGAGACTTAGGCATAACTCAAGCTAAAATAGCGGGTCTGACTTTTCATCCGTCAAATTTTTTGACATCCCGCCCGAAAAGGACAACACGAAAAAGGATGCGAAGGCGCCCGGCCGCGGGCTTTGAACGCCCGGCTCGGCTTCTTCCATGCGCCTGCCGCGCACTTATCACGCGCGTTTTTCGCACGAAGCGCACGCGACGCGGCGCTTCTTTCCCAAGGCACGCCCGACTCTGACATCCGTCACCCCCGACAAACCGTTCGGGGAGAACCGGCGCAGGCTGCCTTTGAGAGGCCTTTCTCCGGGCGAATCTTTTCTTATTTAGAAACCATCATTTATGGCTGAACTCATTTTAGAGCGCAGCGTGCGCCTCGAAATGCGCGCGCAGGCGCATCATCTGCAGGCGGGCGTTCTGATCGGCGAAAAGGGCCTCACCGACGCCGTCATGAAGGAAATCGACCGCGCGCTCACCGACCATGGTCTGGTGAAGGTGCACGTGGCCGGAGACGACCGCGAGGAGCGCTCGGAAATCTATCAGAGCGTGGCCGACACGCTCGGCGCGGCCCGCATCCAGGCCATCGGCAAGATGCTCGTCTTCTATCGTCCGACCGAAGATGACGCGCAGAATGAACCCGCACCGAAATCCCCGCGCCGCAAGGCGCAGCCCGTCGCGGGCGACGGACACGCCATTTTAATGGCCAAAGCCGATCCCGGTGCCCGCGGCATGAAAAAGCCCGTGGATCCGACGGCGAAGAAGTCGGCCAAGGGCGCAAAGAGCGTGAAAAGCGCCAAGGGCGGCAAGAGCGCCAAGCCGCGCGTCATCACCGCCCGCAAGCGCCCCAAGCGCACGACGAAGAAGGCCGCGCTCTCCTAACCGGCTGACTCAGGCCGGGAGCGCCGCGCAGCTGGAATACAAAAGAACCACAACAGCCCGCCGCACCCCGCGCCTTTGAAGAAATCGCAACGCCGTCTCGACTTTGATTGTCGGGGCGGCGTTTTTCGCGCCCGAAAGGCGCCGCTTCCAGGCCTGATTCAAGGCCTCATTCCAGCCGTTTCCGCGCCAGAGAGCACGCCCGCGGCCGCATGCACCACTTCCTTCACTAGTTTGAACCAGCAAACTTTTAAGTCGTCTTTCCAATCCAGCCCTTCACGCGCAAAAGAGCGACCTCAGGCCCTCTTTTGATCGAGCCGTCCAGGACTTAATTTTGAGTCGGGCAACCGGAAATTTGTTTGACCCATAAAAGTTTTATCGCCGCGACATTTGTGACAAGCGTGTCATTTTCGCCAAAGCCTTGATTTTTCTCGCCTTCCAACGGGGTTTGAAGGGGCTTTGTCATCAAACTGTCATAAACGGCGGCCACACTTCTGCGCCAGAAAAACCATAACGATCAAACTCCCTTTCCTGCGTGCTCAAATGCAAGATTTCTATCTGGTCGTGCTCGGCTTTCTGGCCGTGCTGGCCTGCTTTGATCTATTCGTAGGCGTCAGCAACGACGCCGTCAACTTCCTCAACTCAGCTCTCGGCTGCCGCATCTCGTCGTTTCGCACCACCATGTGGGTGGCGAGCATGGGCGTTCTTCTCGGCGCCACCTTCTCTTCGGGCATGATGGAAGTCGCCCGCTCGGGCGTCTTTCACCCGCAGATGTTCTCCTTTACGGAAATCATGGTGGTGTTCTTCGCCGTGATGGTGGCCGACGTCTTGCTGCTTGACGCCTTCAACTCGCTGGGACTGCCCACCTCGACCACGGTGTCGATTCTCTTTGAACTGCTGGGCAGCGCTCTGGCCGCTGCGCTCTACAAGATCTACACCACCGCCGGAAGCTTTGCCGACGTCGGCCAGTTCATCAACAGCGCCAGGGCGCTCACGATGATCTCGGGCATTCTCATCTCGGTGGTCGTCGCCTTCATCTCGGGCATGATCGTGCAGTACATCGCCCGCCTGATCTTCACCTTTCACTTCGAGAAAATCTACCGCCGCATCGGCGGCGTCTACGGCGGCTTTGCCATCACGGCCATCATCTACTTCCTCGTGATGAAGGGCGCTCGCGGCTCGAGCTTCATGCGCCCCGAATGGATCTCCTGGATCGACGCCAACACGCAGATCATCCTGATTACGCTCTTGGTGAGCCTGAGCGTTCTCTTTCACATCTTGATCGTCTTTTTCAACGTCAACGTCTTTCGCATCATCATTCTCTCGGGTACGTTCTCGCTTGCCTTTGCCTTTGCCGGCAACGACCTTGTGAACTTCGTGGGCGTGCCGCTTGCGGCGCTCTCGTCGGTTCAGGACTTCATGGCGCACGGCACGGACGGGGCGACGTACATGATGTCCTCGCTCCTTGAAAATGATCCGGCGCCCACCATCTTTTTGCTGCTCTCGGGCCTCGTGATGGTCGCCACGCTCTGGTTTTCCAAAAAGGCCCGCGCGGTCGTTCAGACCTCGATCAACCTCTCCTCGAGCCAGTCGGGCGAACACGAGCAGTTCGGCAGCTCCGTTCCCGGCCGAATGATTGTGCGAAGCTCCATGGCCCTCGGTCGCATCGTGCGCCAGATCCTGCCGATGCAGCTTCAGGTGGGACTCAGAAGCCGCTTCAAGCCGAGAAAGCTCGAGCGCGACGAGACGCCGCTTCCCTTTGACTACGTGCGCGCCTCGATCAATCTCGTGCTGAGCTCGATTCTCATCGCCTCGGCCACGAGCCTGCAGCTGCCGCTTTCGACCACCTACGTCACCTTCATGGTCGCCATGGGCTCGAGCTTCGCCGACGGCGCGTGGGACCGCGAGACCGCCGTCTACCGCATCTCCGGCGTGCTCACCGTGATCAGCGGGTGGTTCCTCACGGCCATCACGGCACTCACGATCGCAGCCGTCATGTGCACCCTCGTCATGGCTGGCGGCAAGTACATGGCCTGCGCCCTGATGCTTCTCGTGCTCACCCTGCTCATCCGCTCGAACTTCATGACCTCGGGCAAGAAAAAGGACGTCCCTCTCATCTTCCAGGGCGACGATCACGAGTCGGTGCGAAGCGCCATCAACACCACGGTGGGTCCGCACTTGAACCGCACGGTCGACCTCTATGAAGCCGTCGTCAAGGCGCTCTTGAACGACAACGAAAGCTCCCTGCGTCGCCTCAAGGCCGAGGCCTCCTCGCTTTTTGACACCTTGAGCGAAGAGCGCAGCGTCTACTACGAAATGGCCCAGCAGCGCACCTACGACAGCAAGCTTGATCGCGATGCCCGCTACTGTTTCTACCGAGCCTACACCAACATGCGCGAAGTCGGCCGCAACCTGCAGCGTCTGTCGACGGCCTCAAAGGACCACGTCGCCAACCGCCACCGCATCTTCCGCGGGCGCTTGAAAAGCAACCTGCTGCAGCTCACCGAGGAACTGCAGAAATTGGTGCGCGGCGGCGAAGGACGCCACGCGCTTGAGACGGTCAAGCTCAACGGCAGCGACATCGTGCAGGAAATCGACCGCATGCAGGAAGAGCTTCTTGCATCGCTTTCCTCCGAAGAGGTCTCGATGCGCGGCTGCGAGCTCTACCTCTCGTTCCTGCAGTTCGTGCGCGAGCTCATCAACCGCTACAGCATCGTCGCCGTGCTGCAAAAGGAATTAAACGACCTGTGCGACGCCGAGGCGCAGAAGCACTTTGACGAAACGCTTCCGACCCAGCCGCCGAAGTCGGGCGGCTCGGGCCTGACAAAGCTCACGCACGCCTCGCGCATTCTCAAGGCGCTGCACGTCACCAAAAGCAGCGGCTAGAAAATAACGCCCATCTTTTAAAAGGGCGCAGGGCTCTCTGGCCTTGCGCCCTTTTATACCTTTTATGCAAAGGCGATTTTGTACACTCCCCTTTGACGCCCCGACGCAGCCGATTAAAAAACGTCCGGCCGCAGCGCCCGGGGCCCGTCCTCTTTCTTGTTTTTTCTCTTGGTTTTCCCAGAAGGGTCTTTTCTCATGTCCGGCTGCATTCTCTTTGATCTTGACGGGACGCTCGTTGACAGCGCCCCGGATCTTGCCGCAAGCGCGAACTATCTGCGCGAGCAGTTTCAGTTAAAGCCCCTGCCCTACGGCGCCCTGCGCGAGAGCGCAGGCAAGGGCGCACGCGGCATGCTCTGGGCATCGCTTCGCGTGGGCCCCGAGGCGCCCTGCTTTGCCGAGTTAAAGGAAATTTTTCTCACCCACTACGAAGCGCACATCAGCGAGGCGAGCACGCTCTTTGACGGCGTGCGCGACATGATCGAAGAGATTGAAGCCGCGGGCCTCACCTGGGGCATCGTCACCAACAAGGCCGGGCACCTCGCGCGCAAGCTCTGCGCGGCCAAGGGGATTCTTCCTGCCAACGACTGCGTCGTCTCGGGAAGCGACCTCGGCGCCATGAAGCCGCGCCCGGATCCGGTGCTCGAAGGCATGCGCGCGACGGGGTTTTCGGCCGCCGAGACGGTCTACGTGGGCGACGACGCCCGCGACGCCGCGTCGGCCGCTGCCGCGGGCGTCCCCTTTCTTGCCGCGCGCTGGGGCTACGTGGGCTCGGGCCCCGACATCAGCCGCTGGGGCGCAAGCCGCATCGCGCACCACCCCGGCGACATCGTGCGGCTTGCCCTTGAAGTCATGGGAAAGCGCGCCTAAATCCTGCCGGAGCGGCTCTACAGGCTTCTTCTCAAGCCTTTTTCCCCGTCAATTCCGCAAGCAGACCGCGGCAAGCGGCCTGCGCGCGGCGCACGGTGTCTTCAAAATCGGCCGGCCCGCCGTAGTACGGATCGGGCACGACGCGCTCGGCGGGGTCGCCCGCATAGGGCATCAGAAGCGCCACCTGCGCACGGCTTCCCGCGGGCTTCATGCGCATGAGATCGGCGTAGTTTTCGCCGTCGCAGGCAAGAATCCAATCAAAGTGCGCAAAATCGGCCGCCTTCACTTGCCGCGCCCGGTGTCCTGAAATGTCGATGCCGTGGTTTCTGCAGGCCGCCTGCGCGCGCGGATCCGGAGCCTGACCGATGTGCCAGGAGCCAGTGCCGGCCGAGTCGATTTCAAAGTCCGCGGCAAGATCCGCATCCTCAACGAGTCTGCGAAAAATCCCTTCGGCCGTGGGCGAGCGGCAGATGTTGCCCAGGCAAACAAAAAGCACCTTGATGGTCATTGCGTACTGTCTTCCTTAAATGTTTGTTGTCATTGACGGGCGGCTAAAGCACGTCGCCCCCGCGTCCGTCGGCGCCGAACACCGCGCGCTTTAAGGCCTCAAGCCGGTCGCGGTAGAGCGCCGCGCGCTCAAAGTCGAGGTCGCGGGCGCACTCGAGCATCTTCTTTTCCGTCTCGCGGATTTCCTTTGAGACGCTCTTTTCGTCCTTGAGATCGACTTCGCCGAGATCGCGCGAGAGCTCGCTGCGGCCGCCTGCGGCGGCCGGGCTCTTGTAGACGCCGTCAATGATCTCGCGCACCTCCTTCACCACGGACTTCGGGACGATGCCGTGCACGCGGTTGAATTCGGTCTGCTTGGCGCGTCGGCGGTTCGTCTCGTCAATGGCCGCCTTCATCGAGTCGGTCATCTTGTCGGCGTAAAGAATCGCCTTGCCGCGGACGTTTCGCGCGGCGCGCCCGATGGTCTGAATGAGCGAGCGCGTCGAACGCAGAAAACCTTCCTTGTCGGCGTCAAGAATCGCCACAAGCGACACTTCGGGGATGTCGAGGCCCTCGCGCAGCAGGTTGATGCCCACGAGCACGTCGAAGACCCCGGCGCGCAGGTCGCGGATGATCTCCACGCGCTCGACGGTGTCGATGTCGGAGTGCAGGTACCGCACGCGCACATTGTGTTCCGAGAGAAACTCCGTGAGCTCCTCGGCCATGCGCTTGGTGAGCGTCGTCACCAGCACGCGGTCGCCCGCCTTGGTGCGCTCGTAGATTTCGGAAAGCACGTCGTCGACCTGCGTGAGCGCCGGCCGCACCTCGACCTCGGGGTCCACAAGCCCCGTGGGACGCACGACCTGCTCGACGACCTGCGCGCTGTGCTCAAGCTCATAGTCCGCAGGCGTTGCCGACACGAAGATCGAGCGGCGCATCTTGCGCTCGAATTCGTCAAAGCGCAGCGGCCGGTTGTCCAGAGCTGACGGAAGCCGAAAGCCGTAGGTGACGAGCGTTTCCTTGCGTGATCGGTCGCCGCGGTACATGCCGCCCAGCTGCCCCATCATCACGTGGCTTTCGTCAAAAAGCATGATGGTATCGGGCGGCAGATAGTCGATGAGGCACGGGGGCGCCTCGCCCGGCGCGAGCCCCGTCAAATGCCGCGAGTAGTTTTCAATGCCCTTGCAGAACCCCACCTGATCGAGCATCTCGAGATCAAAGAGCGTGCGCTGCTGCAGTCTCTGGGCTTCAACGATCTTTCCTGCGTCGTAAAAGGACTTGAGCCTCTCTTTTAACTCCGCGCGGATCGAATCCATGGCGCGCACGATTTCCGCGCGTGGGGTGACGTAGTGGCTTGCCGGGTAGACGACAAAGCGCGGCACCTTCTGGCGCACCTGGCCGGTGAGCGGATCAAAGAGCACGATCGCATCGACCTCGTCATCGAAAAGCTCGATTCGCACGGCCACTTCGGCATGCTCGGCCGGAAAGACGTCGATCGTGTCGCCGCGCACCCGGAAGGTCGCGCGCATGAAGTCGGCGTCGTTGCGCTTGTACTGCATCTTCACGAGCTGATGGATGAGATCCTCGCGGCTCTTGGTGTCGCCCTGACGCAGGATGAGACGCATCTGCGTGTAGCTCTCGGGCTTGCCGATGCCGTAGATCGCCGAGACGGTCGCCACGATCACGGTATCGCGCCGCTCAAGAATCGACTTCGTGGCCGCAAGACGCATCTGCTCGATGTGCTCGTTGATCGCCGAGTCCTTCTCAATGAAGAGGTCGCGCGCCGGAACATAGGCCTCGGGCTGGTAGTAGTCGTAGTAGGAAACGAAGTACTCGACGGCGTTGTTGGGAAAGAAGTCGCGCATTTCGCTGTAGAGCTGCGCGGCAAGCGTCTTGTTGGGCGCCATCACGATGGCCGGTGCGCCAATGCGCGCGATGACGTTGGCCATCGTAAAGGTCTTGCCCGAGCCCGTCACGCCAAGCAGCGTCTGCCCCGAGTAGCCCGACTCAAGCCCCTCGACAAGACTTTCGATTGCCGTAGGCTGATCCCCCGCAGGGGCATAGTTTGAGTGCAGCTCAAAGGGAGAGTGGGCAAAGGTAAGAACTTCAGTCACGACGAAATGCGCCTCATGAAAACGCCATCAAATTCAGGCCCCATAGGATAGACAATCACGGCCGCGATGATTGAGTAAAGAGCGGCAAAAACCGCGTCCGTCGACGGGCTCACGTTCCACGATTGGAAGCACAACCGGATGCGCGGCCCGACGCTTGCAGACAACATATCGAAACATGCCGACAACACGATTTCACAAGGGATTTTCTCCTCAATATGACCTGCGGCAAAGGGCGTTCAATTTTTCCTGCCCTACCCTAGCATGAAGTACCTAGATTTCACGATCTACCTCAAAATCATTCGTCTATAGTTGTCGGCAGCCTTGCTTGTCCTTAGTGCCGGCATGGTTTTGCGTGCCCTTAAATGGTGCACGCAAAAGTCGCCCAGGCCAGCACGGTGAGCAGGTTCATCATTCATCTTGCACATACAACCATTCAAATCTACGGGGAACATTTATGACTGATAACTTGTTTGCCGGCCTGACCGCTGCGCCCGCCGACCCCATTCTCGGCGTCACGGAAAAGTTCCGTGCCGACACGCGTCCGCAGAAGGTCAACCTCGGCGTCGGCGTCTACCTCACCGAAGAAGGCAAGACGCCCCTTCTGGAAGTTGTGAAGGAAGCCGAGATGGCTCTGGCTCAGTCCAACCAGCCCCATGGCTACATTCCCATCAACGGTCTGCCCGATTACTGCTCGGCAGTGCAGAAGATGATCTTCGGCGCCGAAAGCGAAGTCGTGAAGTCCGGCCGCGCCGTGACGATTCAGACGCTGGGCGGTACGGGTGCTCTCAAGGTCGGCATGGACTTCATGCACAACGTCTGCGGCGAGAACCGCGGCGTCTCCTCCGTGCCCACGTGGGGCAACCACAACGCCCTGCTCAAGTACGCGGGCTTCGAAGTCGGCGGCTACCGCTACTACGACAAGGCCAACGACGGCATCGACTTTGACGGCATGATCGCCGATCTCAAGGCGCTGCCCCCGAAGACGCTCGTCGTGCTGCACTCGTGCTGCCACAACCCCACGGGCTATGACCTGTCGGCCGAGCAGTGGGAGATCGTGATCGACGTCTGCCGCAAGGGCGGTCTCACGCCCTTCCTCGACATGGCCTACCAGGGCTTCCGTCAGGGGCTTGAGGAAGATGCCGCCGCCATTCACCAGTTTGCCAAGTCCGGCCTCAACTTCCTGCTGTCGACCTCGTTCTCGAAGTCGTTCAACCTCTACGGCGAACGCATCGGTGCGCTCACCGTCGTCACGCAGAATGCGTCCGAGGCCGCCGTCGTGCTCACGCAGTTGAAGTCGATGGTGCGCGCCAACTACTCCAACCCGCCGTCTCACGGCGCCCGCATCGTCTCGCGCGTGCTCAACGACCCGGCCAAGTACCAGCAGTGGTTGGGCGAGCTTGCCGCGATGCGCAACCGCATCCGCAAGATGCGTCAGGTTCTCGCCGACGAAATGGCCCGCATCGGCTCCAAGCGCGACTTCAGCTTCGTCACCCGCCAGAACGGCATGTTCTCGTTCACGGGCCTGTCGCCCGAGCAGATCGACCGTCTGGCCGACGAGTTCGGCATCTACGCCGTGCGCAACGGCCGCATCTGCATCTGCGGTCTGAACATGAACAACGTCGAGTACGTTGCCAAGTCGATTGCCGCGGTGCTCTAAGCACACGGCCTCAGGAAAGAATTTCAAACCCTTCTTGAAAAAATCTTTCCTTTGAAATCAATGCATTGCCCGAAATCCTCCGATTTCGGGCAATTTTTTATTTCGGAAAGCTTGCAAACCGAAAGAAACATCTATATAGTTTCGGTTCTGCAGTGATTTGCAGTGATTCCCCGATAGCTCAGTCGGTAGAGCAACGGACTGTTAATCCGTGGGTCGTTGGTTCGAGCCCAACTCGGGGAGCCAGAATTCCTAACGCCTTGATGTGAAAGCATCAGGGCGTTTTTCTTTATCTGGTTTTTATCTTTTTCATTCGTCAACACTGAAGTATTTGCCCCCAACTTTCAGAACATGGTCCTTTGGCGTCGTCTCAGTGCAGAATCGACGCACTCTCTGTTTGTACACCATCCCCATAGCTTCCGACGCAGGGCCAGTGTCTTCTCCATCTATCTGCAGCGGACAAGGCAGGACTAAACTAGTAGATTCAACCAACCGTTTCCGGCTTTAACCTTCGTATTCAAATGGAATTTTCAATGAACCAGAATCCTCGCCCTCGCGTCATGGTCGACATGTCGGCCACCTTGCTGCACCACGGCCACATTCGCCTTTTGAAGAAAGCCGCTGAAATCGGCGACGTCGTCGTCGCCCTTACCGTTGACGAAGAAGTGCGTAAAACCAAGGGCTACGAACCCGAACTATCGTTTGACGAACGCAAGGAAATCCTTGAGGCGGTCAAGTACGTCAAAGAGGTTGTTCCGAGCCCCTGGCTGCTCACCGAAGCATTTATGGATAAGCACAACTGTCAGCTGCTCGTGCACGGAGCGGACAACTCCAACCACATCAGCAAGGAACGTCTCGTCATCTTTCCACGTACCGAAGGCGTGAGCAGTTCAGTTCTGCGCGAACGGGTTCTTGACAGCCTTATCCAAATGAATCTTTCCGACAAGCCCAACAACGCCAGCAACAAGGTGGCACGCTTTCTGATCGAATCCATCAAGAAGGAATTCCGTCTTGAGTAAAGGGCACCGCCCCTTGTGCATCGCCAATCTGTGCCGTTTCCCCGCAGCAACTATGCCAAACAAGCGCCAATGCATCAGCCAGCACTCGAAAAAGGCGGATGCCCGCCCGAGTCTTCATCGCCTGCCCGTCATGTTCGCCGTTGCACTGGCGCTTCTGGAGCCGCCGGCGGCTTATGCCTACCTTGATCCAGGCACGGGCAGCATGCTGCTGTCGGTTTTTGTTGGTCTTGTTTCCGGTATCTACTTTTTAATCCGCAAGCTTCCGGCGGCCGCCCGCAGCCTGTTTTTCCGCATGACCGGTAAAACAGATCAGATGAAGGGCAGCGACCTCGTCTTCTACGCTGAAAGCGCCGCGTACTGGGGAACCTTTCGTCCGGTACTTGAAGTACTGGATAAATTGGGAATTCACAGCACCTACCTGACGAGCGCCGAAAACGATCCTGTCTTCCAATCAGACCTGAAGTGCGTCAAAGCGCGCTACATCGGCAAGGCCAACAGCGCCTACACGGCGCTCGGCTTTCTTGAGGCCCGCGTCTTCGTTCTCACCACTCCCGGCATCGATGTGCTGCAGATCCGACGCTCGCGCGGTGTCGGCCGCTACGTGCATCTCGTACACTCCGTCAGCGACATCCACACCTACAAGCTCTTCAGCTTCGACTACTACGACACGATCGTCTGCTCGGGACCTGCACAGGTCAAAAGCCTGCGTGCGCTCGAGTCGATTCGGCACACTCGCCCGAAGAAGCTCATCGAAGCAGGTTGCGCCTACCTTGACGCACTTGCCTCGCGCGCTGCCGCCGCTGCTGCGCCCGAGCAAAAAACAATCATCGTTGCGCCCACCTGGGGTCGCAACGGCCTTTTGAACCGTACAGAGGCAATGATTCCCAAGCTGCTGGTACAAGCAGGCTGGCACGTCATCCTACGCCCCCACCCGCAGAGCTTCGTGTCCGAAATCGATCTCATGAAGAAAATCGCCGATGAGCTGCGCCCCTTTGAGGAGGCTGGCAATCTTGAGTGGGACAGACAACCTGACGGCTTTGCAAGCCTGTCCCGCTCGCGCCTGATGATCAGCGACATCTCGGGCGTCATCTTCGACTTCGCCTTCGTCTTCCTGCGCCCGGTGATTTCGGTGGGCGCAGGCCCCGTCAAGGACGGCTTTGAAGCATGGGACATTCCCTCCCCCGCTTGGGAAATGAGCGCGCTCGAGTCGCTCGGCGTGCGGATTCTTCCCGGCAACGAAGCAAATATTCCCGATGCAGTCAACGCGCTTCTGGCAAAACCGGCCGATGCTCGTGAGCAGATTCTTTCCATCCGCAAGGCCAACATCGTCAATTTCGGCGCTGCAGCGCCAGCCATCGCCCAAGCGATCGTCGACGAGCTCGCCGCTGCCGGCGGCAGCCTCCCGAAGGCGCTCGGAGAGCATTCCGCCACGCAATCCGACAGCGTCTTGAACGCACCGGAGACACAGCATGCTTGACTTCATCTACACGCTTCTCATCGCGCCGCTTGAATACTGGATGCATGCTGCGCTCGTCTGGGGCTATTCACACACCGCCAACTGGGGGTGGGCGATCGTCGTCATGAGTCTTGCGGTAAACACCGTGATTCTGCCCATCTACATCAAGGCTGAAAAATGGCAGGAGGACGAACGCGCCCTGCGAAAGAGCTTTGAAGCCAAAGAGCAGATGATCAAGCGCACCTTCAAGGGGCAGGAACGCTTTGCAATGATCACAACCCTGCATCGGCAGACAGGGTATTCGCCATTGCTTGCATTACGCTCTTCCATTGGCTTTTTCCTGCAAATCCCGTTCTTTTTCGCGGCCTATCACTTCCTGTCGCACTTTGAGCCGCTTGAGGGCATCTCGTTTCTGGGGCTGCACAACCTTTCCGAGCCCGACGCAGCCATCAGCTTCGGTGCCGTGACGCTCAACGTAATGCCGCTCATTATGACGGCGATCAATCTGGCAAGCGCGCTCATCTATACGCACAACCTCACGCGGCGCGACAAATGGCAGCTCTACGGCATGGCTGCAGTCTTTCTCGTGCTGCTCTACGACGCGGCAAGCGGCCTTGTTCTCTACTGGACCTGCAACAACATCTACTCCTTTGCCAAAAACGTCGTCTACCAAGAACTTGGCCGCATTCAGCCTTTGGCAGCGCGCGTGTGGAACGCTCTGAAAAACCGTCGCCGGCGCTTCCCGGACGAGATCTTCGGTAAATCGCCGCTTGCCCTTCTGCCCTTGCTGCTCTGGGCTGCGGGCGCAGCGCTGGCGCTCTTGTCGAGCAACCAGGTCAGCATGATTTCCGAAATTCTGAAGGCGAGACTGTCGTTTGCTTCGGACCTGTTGTTCCTCACAAGTATTGCAGCTGCACTGCTTCTCGCCCTGAAGATGCGGCTTTATCGGCATCATCTCATCATCTTTCTTGTTTCAATCGCCGTGGCCTACTACGGCTTCAAGGTCTGGGGCAAGTGGTACTTCCTCGGCGACAATCGCCGCGCCTTTGCAGTCACGGGCGGCGTTTTATTTCTCATTCCCGCACTAGGCGTTTTCAATGCCAGCTGGGATCTGGGTCACTATCTCTTTGCCAAAACCCACAGCGAACGCTCAAGCAAACCTGCCGGCACGCTTCTTGTCCCCGCAGGCATCTGGCTGAGCGTCCTCCTAGCAGCATATCTTCCCGTGCAGGCCTACTGCACGGCCCCTGAGCTGTTCTCATCCGCCTCGATCGTTCTGGCAAAGTCGCTGATGTGGACGGCGCTTCTGGGCGCAGCCATCTGGATTTTCGGCTTTGTCGCCACCGAAGCGGGCGCAAAGAACTTCGCCGGCTATCTTCTGGGGGCAGTCGCCACTGTTCTGACAATCTATGCATTCCTGCTACCACTTAATGTCGGCACAATCGACGCCTTTCTTGTCGCTCGGCCCGAGGCGCTTTTCCGTGACCTCAATCTGATCGTCGACATCGCCGTCGTTGCGCTCGCACTTTTTCTTTTTGCGCTCATCGTCAAAAAGGGTGGCACGCGGTGGCTCAAAAACATCTTCGTCCTTTGCACGCTGGGTGCTCTGATCAACGGCACGCACCTTTTGTGGCAGACCCGCGGTCAATGGAAGGGAACTGTAGAAAATACGGAACAAGCCAAGACCGAGAACCAACTCCCCGACTACAACGACCGGCTCTTTGGCTTCTCCCGGACGGGGAAAAATATCGTCGTCGTGCTGCTCGATTCCTTCACCGGCACCCACGTCAACGAAATCCTCAAGCTTGCCCCAGAGCTTCGCAACGAGCTCTCGGGTTTTACCTGGTACGTCGACAACATCTCGTCAGGGGGCTCGACCAATACGGGCATCGCCGCACTCATCTGCGGCAGCGCCTGCACGCCAGCAGCTCTCAACGCCGCCGGCGACGCTCCACTTGCCGAAAAGATCAACGCCCGTTACGGCGCCCTTGCCGAGCGTCTGGGCAAGGACTGGGACGTGAGCCTCTACGAGCGCAACTGGCTTGAGCCGATGCGTCTGGAACGCCACACCGATCAAGATGTGCTTGCCATCCGCAATTTGAGTGAAGCCTACGTCAGCCGCTACATCACCGAGCACAATATCGAAATCGGCCGCGGAGATGCGGACAACTTCCTGCTGGCTGTCAGCGTTTTCTCGAGCGTCCCCTGGAGCAGCAAGAACCTCATCTACAAAAACGGCCGATGGTTTGAGCAGCTTCTGGCCGACAGACAATCGACGCTCGTGATGCGCGCTCTGCGCGACTGGTCGCTCATGGAACAGCTGCCGGAGCTTTCCAACACGCGCGCAACAAAGGCCAACACCTTCAAATTCATCGACACCGAGCTCACGCATTCGCCCTGGTTCATGGATCCCGACGCATGCCGCATCGTGAAAAATCCCAAAGGCGGCGTCAATGACGCCGGTCAACCGCTTTCTCATCTTGCCACTGAAATCTGTGCGCTCAAGTCTCTGTCAAAGTGGTTTGCCTGGATGCGCGCCTCGGGCGTGTGGGACAACACGACCGTCGTCATTGCAGGAGACCATTCAGCAAGCGACGACCCCGTCTTTGAAAACCGCTTCAAGGAAATTGCCGCCGATATTCCGTCGCGCGCCAATGCGCTGCTTCTCATCAAGCACGGCAAGAACGAAGCACCGTTGGTCGTCGACACCACCACTTCCATAAGCCCGCTTGCGGCCGCATCAATCTGGACGGGAGAGACAGTCGATACCGCCATACGGCACCACTTCACAGGCAAACCCCAAGGCTCGCATTACCTCGTCGATCATCAGTGGGAAGTGCATGGCCCCTTGTGGGAGCCTTCGGCCTGGAGAAAAATCGAGTAGCTCCCTCCTGAGACCAACGGCAACGAGACGAAGCTCCCGACAGCAGTTCATTTCGTCGGGCGCTTCGCCACGTTTTTTATTGACCACCGACAGAACTTTGCGAATCTGTTCGAGCAGGTTGGTCTTCTCTAATGTGTTTTGCCTAAGACCTTACATAAAGGCGCGACTACAATCACTCGAACTAACGCGTTGCCTTGCCGCAAGCAGGAAGCAACATGCGGCCGGAGGACAAACAGTCCTCCGGACCGGCGCCGATCGCCTCAGAAGTCCCCGATGGGGAATCCTACCCGTCTGAAGCGTTTCGGGCGTGGCAAAAACGTCATCCAAGGCTGATACCCCAGACGCGTCCGCTCTTCGACAACAGAGTCAGCGGACGGACCTTGCAGGTGGACGTTGCGTCTAACAACAAATCAGAGGTTTAAAAAATGAAAACGCTGGCAGCAATCAGTCAGTTCTTCAACAAGACGTTCGCCCTCTGGGTGCTCGTCGCCGCCGTCCTGGCCTATATCTCCCCGGACTTCTACAAACCGCTGGCAGGATGGATTTCCCCGCTTCTGGGCCTCGTCATGTTCGGCATGGGGCTCACGCTTTCGGTCAACGACTTCAAGCTCGTTTTCTCGCATCCGGTCGACGTGCTGATCGGCATCATCTCGCAGTTCGTCATCATGCCGGTGGTTGCCTACGCATTGTGCCGGCTCATGAATCTGCCCGCCGACATCGCGGTTGGCGTGATTCTCGTGGGCTGCTGCCCGGGCGGCACGGCATCCAACGTGATGACCTTCCTTGCCCGCGGCGACACGGCGCTGTCGGTGACGATCACGAGCTGCACGACGATTCTTGCCCCGCTCGTCACCCCGGGCCTCATCTGGCTCTTTGCGCATCAGTGGGTTGACATCGATCCGCTCGGCATGTTCTGGTCGATCTGCCAGATCGTGCTGATCCCGATCGCCTTGGGCGTTGCGGTGCACACCATCGTGGGCACTGAGCGCATCAAGGTTGCCTCGACGGCGCTGCCGATCATCTCCGTGGTCGCCATCGTGCTCATCGTGGCCGCCGTGGTGGCCGTGAGCCAGCCCAACATCGCCTCGGCCGGTCCCCTCGTGTTCCTCGTGGTGGTGCTGCACAACGGCTTTGGTCTGCTCTTTGGCTACCTTGTCGCCAAGCTCACCGGCATGAACCTCGCCAAGAGAAAGTGCCTGTCGATCGAAGTCGGCATGCAAAACTCGGGCCTCGGCGTCGCCCTTGCCTCCGTGCACTTTGCGACGATGCCTTTGGCTGCTCTGCCGTCTGCCATCTTCAGCTTCTGGCACAACATCTCCGGCCCGATCGTTGCGACGATCTACCATCGCTGGACGGACGGAACCGAAAAGCACTAATCAGACCGTTTTTGCTTCGGGCGGCGTGAGAATCCTCACCGCCTGAGGTAACGCTCTTGAAGGCCGTCGGGATTTGGTCTCCGGCGGCCTTTCGTTTATGCCCGGCATCCCCTTCGCTATCAGCCGGTTGTCGGGCTCAACTGACACCGCAACAAGCGGCTCAGAAGGTGCCGCAGTAGCCGACACAATAGGCGCACTCGTGGTTCCGCCACCGACGCTCTCAGGAATCCGCAAAGGGGCTTCCCCCATGCGACATCAAAGCGGAGCCCAGGAAGGCCTTTAATGGGCGCTCTGAGGCCTTCGGACACGGTCGCCTGACATTCACGTGACGCAGACAGCAAAAAGCCCCGCAGCAAGGCTTTCAACGAAGAAGAGCCATTGCCTGGCGGGGCCTTTCACACCGAGTCACGGTGACGCCGCTAATTCGTCGCCACTAAGGCGGCAAAAGCGCAGCGAAAAAGCGGATTTAGAAGGCGGAGAGGGCGCGCCAGATGAACTGGCAGCCCAGCAGCACCATCACGATCGACAGAAGCGTCACAAGCAGCTTGGGCTTGCTCTTGCTCGAAATCTTTGCGCCGATCTGAGCGCCCGCGACGGCACCGATGCCGATCATCACCGCAGGGCCCCAGATGATGTGGTTCAGCACGGCGTGGCTTACCACGCCAACCAAGGCGCTCACCATCAGGGTGAACGTGCTCGTTGCCACGGCAATCTGCGCCGGGAACCCCAGCACGAAGGTCATCATCGGCACGTGGATGATGCCGCCGCCGATGCCGAGAATCGAGGACAGAAAGCCGACGATGAACGAGCAGACGACGCCCAACTTGATGTTGAGGTCGCCGTTGGGATCAAAGTCATCGAGCGTCTTGAGGCCTTTCTTGGCGTTGGCGCGAAAGATCATCACCGCCGCAAGGCACATGAGCGCGATGCCGAAAAAGAGCGAAAACGACGGGCCGGAGAACCACTCGGAGATATAGCCGCCAAGAAACGCTCCTGGGATCGTCGCAAGCGAAAAGGGAAGCGCGGCTCGCATGAAGATGCGCTTCTGACGAATGTAGGCCCAGGTGCCGGAAACCGCATTGCAGAACACGACGAAGAGACTCGTCCCCACCACCTGCTGAATCGTGCTGAAGGTCGTCCCGTTGGGAGCGAGCATGAACATCATGAAAAGCGGCACGAGAATGATGCCGCCGCCAAGCCCCAGAAGTGCCCCAAAGGTGCCGACGCCGACACCGAGAACCAGAAATTCGATGAGTTCGAGCATGTTCGCCCTTCTCTTTGTTCAATGACGAAAAATGCCGCACGTCGGCCGCTGACCGCACGGGGATTTGAAACGATCATTTCAAAACACCTTCCTTTCGGCGGCAGCGGCCTTGAGCGGCCGGACGGTCCTTCAAACACGAGAAACCGAGAGGTTGTATCCTAAACCATTCATTCTTCGAGGGGTATTTTGGAAAATACCGAGCCTCGAAAGGCGAAGGACATTTTTAAAAAGCACTTATGAAAAAACCCTCGGCTGCGTCTGCAGTCGAGGGTTTTTGAATGGAAGAGCCTGACG
>ENA-UOJV01001766-UOJV01001766.1-human-gut-metagenome-genome-assembly--contig:-C82-NODE-1766-length-21374-cov-26.676486_pt1 | contig 21374 bp, 17 predicted proteins | sample MGYA00242356_ERZ723903 | MGnify/ENA metagenome assembly ERZ723903
GTTTTAATTTTGTGTTTTACTGCTCAATCGGCTTCATCGTGGGGAACAGCAGCACGTCACGGATAGAAGCGCTGTCCGTCAGCAGCATGACCAGACGGTCAACACCGAAGCCGAGGCCGCCCGTGGGAGGCAGACCGTACTCCAGAGCGTTGACGTAGTCGTAATCGACCTGTGCCTTGCAGTCGGGCTCGATGGCCTTGCGCTCGGCGACCTGACGCTCGAAGCGGCCCTTCTGGTCGATGGGGTCGTTCAGCTCACTGAAAGCGTTGCCGTACTCGGTGCAGTCGATGAAGTACTCAAAACGCTCGGTGAAAGCGGGATCATCCGGCTTGCGCTTGGCCAGCGGGCTGATCTCGACGGGGTAATCATAGATGAAGGTGGGCTGGATGAGCTTGTCCTCGACGAAGGCGTCGAAGAACTCGGCCAGGATGGCGCCCTTGGTGGGAACCTCGGGCAGCTCCACATGGTGCTCCTTGGCAGCGGCGATGGCGTCCTCATCGGTCTTCCAGTCGTTGAAGTCAACGCCGGAATACTTCTTGACGGCCTCGATCATGGTCAAACGCTCCCAGTGGCCCATGTCGATCTGCTTACCCTGATAGGGGATGACCAGGCTGCCGCAGATCTTCTGAGCGAGGCGCTTATACAGCTCCTCCACCAGGTCCATCATACCGTGGAAATCGGTGAACGCCTGATACAGCTCGATGGTGGTGAACTCGGGGTTGTGCTTGGGGTCCATGCCCTCGTTGCGGAAGATGCGGCCCACCTCATAGACGCGGTCCATGCCGCCCACGATGAGGCGCTTCAGGTACAGCTCCGTCTCGATGCGGAGCACCATGTCCATGTTCAGGGTGTTGTGATGGGTGTAGAAGGGACGTGCGGATGCACCGATCTCGAACGGGGTCAGGATGGGGGTATCGACCTCGAGGAAGCCCTTCTCGTCCAGATAAGCACGAATCTCCTTCAGGATCTTGCTGCGCTTGACAAAGGTCTCCTTGACCTCGGGGTTTGCGATGAGGTCAACATAGCGCTGACGATAACGCATCTCGGTATCGGTCAGGCCGTGGAACTTCTCGGGCAGGGGGCGCAGGCTCTTGGCCAGCAGAGTGATCTCCTCGGCACGGGCGCTCAGCTCACCGGTCTTGGTGCGGAACACCTCACCCTTGACGCCGATGATGTCGCCCACGTCCAGCTTCTTGAAAGCAGCGTAAGCGTCGTCGCCCAGCTCGTCACGGCGGACGTAGAGCTGGATGTCGCCCTTATCGTCGCGCAGATGGGCAAAGCTTGCCTTGCCCATGACGCGCTTGGACATCAGACGACCGGCCAGTGCGACCTTCTTACCGCTGTCGGTCTCGTTGGGCAGGTCCTTGAACTCTTCCTTCAGGTCAGCAGAGTAAGCATCCTGAGGGAACTTGGTCAGGGTAAAGGGGTCGTGGCCTGCAGCCTGCAGGTCTGCCAGCTTCTGGCGGCGCACCTGCACCTGCTCGCTCTCAGACAGGCCCTGTGCGGGGTTCTTCTTCTGTTCTTCCATAATTTCCTCCCGCTTGGCTCAGTTTGCAGAGTGGGTGATGCCCAGCACCTTGTAGTTGACGGTATGGCCGGTGGGCAGCAGGACTTCGGCGGTGTCGCCGACAGCCTTCTCCAGCAGGGCGTGGCCCACAGGGCTCTCGTCGCTGATCTTGCCGTTCAGGGGGTCAGCCTCGGTGCGGCCCACGATGTCGTACTCCTCGACCTCGTCCTCACCCTCCATCTGGATGGTGACGTGAGTACCGACAGAGACGTTCTCAACGCTCAGCTCGCTCTCGTCGATGACGACAGCGTTCTTGACCATCTGCTCCAGCTCGGTGATGCGGTTCTCCACCAGACCCTGCGTGTTCTTTGCCTCATCGTACTCGCTGTTCTCGGACAGGTCGCCGTGGCTGCGGGCTTCCTTGATCTCTTCTGCCAGCTCCTTGCGGCGGACCGTCTTGAGGTATTCCAGTTCCTCCTGCATCGCCTTCAGGCCAGCAGCGGACATCTTGATCTCTTGTGCCATTTGGAAATCTCCTTATCTATTTTTTGGGGTACGGCAGAGTGTCATAAAACATAAAACCGCACACGAATGCCATTTTGACCTATTCATTATAATAGCAAGCCGCGGCCTTGTCAATAAAAACTGCCGCCCTGCGGGCCAAAAAGGCCGCAAAAAAGCCCCGCCGACAGAGGGAAGTGCCGACAGGGCTTGGAAAATGTCTTATTCAGTCGTCTGCGGATTCATCCAGATTGCCCAGCTTCCTGGCCTGCTCGACCACGGCGGGAACCAGCATCTCAGGCAGGATCTCGTAGCGGGCGAACTCGGTAGTGAACCAGCCGCGGCCCTGGGTGGTCTGACGGATGAAGGTGGTGAAGTTGGCCAGCTCAGCCAGAGGCACTTCGGCGATGATGGTCTGCAAGCCGTCCTCGTCGGGCTCCATGCCCAACACGCGGCCGCGGCGCTTGGTGACATCGCCCATGATGTCGCCGGTATTGTCGTTGGGAACATGAGCTTTCAGGGTGTGGATAGGCTCGAGGATGACAGGGCCAGCCTCGGGCATTGCGGCCTTATAAGCCAGCTTTGCAGCCATGATAAAGGCCATTTCGGAGCTGTCCACGGGGTGGTAGCTGCCGTCCAGCAGGGTGGCTTTCAGGCCGACCACAGGATAACCGGCCAGCACACCCTTCTCAGCGGCAAGGCGGACACCCTTTTCAACAGCCGGGAAGAAGTTCTTCGGCACGCTGCCGCCGAACACCTTCTCTTCGAAGACGACCTGCTCGCTGTCGCAGGGCTCGAAGTTGATGACGACATCGCCGAACTGGCCGTGGCCGCCGGTCTGCTTCTTATGACGGCCCTGCTTCTGGCAGGCCTTGCGGATGGACTCGCGGTAAGCGATACGCGGAGCCTCGAGGCCAATTTCCACGCCGAACTTATTCTTCAGCTTGGCTTTGACCACGTCGAGGTGCTGCTCGCCCAGACCGCCGATGATCTGCTGATGGGTCTCGGCGTTGTTGACGTAGCTCAGGGTGGGGTCTTCTTCCATCAGACGGGCCAAAGCGCTGCTGATCTTGCCCTCGTCGCCCTTCTTGGCGACGGTGACAGCCATGAACAGGCTGGGCTTCGGGAAGACGGGTGCGGGCAGCTTGACCACGCGGGAAGCGTCGCAGAGGGTGTCGCCGGTCTTTGCGCTGACCAGTTTTGCCACAGCGCCGATGTCACCGGCACCGATGCTCTCGGCCTCAGTCTGCTTCTTGCCCATAACAGTGAGGGGCTTGCCCATCTTCTCGGTCTCACCGGTGCGGGCGTTGACGAGAGAAGCGCCTGCGGTGATCTTGCCGCTGACGACGCGCAGATAGCTCAGCTTGCCCACGAAGGGGTCGGCCACAGTCTTGAAGACGTAGGCCACGGTGGGGTCGGCCTCGGAGCAGGTCAGCTCGACGGGCTCGCCGTTTGCATCCTCAGCCAGAACGCTGTTGTGCTCCGGGCTGGGCAGCAGCTTATGCATATTGTACAGCAGCATATCCAGAGCCTGCTGGTTGACGGCGCTGCCGCAGAACACGGGGGTGATGAGGCCGTCCTTGACGCCCTTGCGCATTCCCTCGACGATCTCCTCGGTGGTGAATGCCTCGCCGCCGAAGAACTTCTCCATCAGCTCGTCGTCGGTCTCGGCGATAGCCTCGCTCATAGCCTCGATAAGGCCCTGGAAGCGGTGGCCAATGTCGGGCAGATCGACCTGCACCTGCTTGCCGCCCTCATACTTGAAGGCCTTCTGGCTGAACAGATTGATGTACACGGGGGTGCCGTCGTCGAGCTTCGCCGGGACGACGCAGGGGCAGACGGTGGCACCGAACTTTATCTTCATGTCCTCGAGGATTTTGAAGTAGTTCGCGTTCTCCAAATCGCACTTCGAGACGAAGACCATCGTGGCCTTGCCGTTCTTGCGGGCCAGCTGGAACGCTTTTTCCGCACCCACGGTCACGCCGCTGCGGCCCGACACGCACACCAGCACACTCTCGGCCGCACGGATGCCCTCGTACTCGCCTGCCTCAAAGTCGAACAGGCCCGGAGCGTCGATGAGGTTGTACTTGATGCCCTCATACTCCACCGGCACGACCGATGCCGACAGACTGGCCTTCCGCTTTGCTTCCTCGGGGTCAAAGTCCGAAATCGTGGTGCCGTCCTCGACCCGGCCCATACGCTCGGCAGCGCCCGAAAAATAGACCAATGCCTCGGTCAGCGTCGTTTTGCCGCTGCCGGCATGGCCTGCGATCAAGATATTACGGATGTTGTTGCTTGCGTATTTCATATCGGTTTTTCCCTCATTTCCGCCGCACAGAGCATTCTCTCTGTTTTTGTGGCATATTTTACAAAGATAATACCACACTTCAAACGATTTTTGAATATTTCATTTGAAATTTTCGGCTTTTACCCTGCCAAACTTCCCAGCTTTGTTTTGTGCATTTTGCCTTGAGGGCAAATATTTTATTGTAAAAGCTGTCGTAGCACGCTATAATAGGGCCACCGAACCCAATTTTTATGCAGAACAAGGAGCACCACACGATGAAACGCACGGATTATATCAACTGGGACGAATACTTCATGGGCATTGCCCTGCTCACGGCGATGCGCTCCAAAGACCCCAGCAGTCAGGTGGGGGCCTGCATCGTCAGCCCGGAAAACAAGATCCTCTCTCTGGGCTACAACGGTATGCCCATCGGCTGCGACGACGACGCCATGCCGTGGGAGCGGGAGGGTGAGCCGCTGAATACGAAATATATGTACGTCTGCCACGCCGAGCTGAACGCCATCCTCAACAGCGCCCACAACAACCTCAAGGGCGCGCGGGTGTACGTCACCCTCTTCCCCTGCAACGAGTGTACCAAAGCCATCATCCAGTCCGGCATCGCCGAGGTCGTCTACTACAGCGACAAGTACCACGACACCGATTCCAGCGTAGCTGCGCGGTTCATGTTCAAAAAGGCTGGCGTCCGGCTCACCCCCTATCAGCCCAGCGGGCGGAAGATGGAGCTGGAGTTGTAAGATGTTAAATTTTTTCATAGCACCTTGATTTTTGCATTGGATCGCAATCTTGACAGGTGCGTCAAGTGCTTCCTCTTGACCCCACCTTTGCTCTGTATTATAATAGGGTCTGTGAAAGTATAAATATTCAAATTTTGGCGCATGGAGAGGAATATATACAATGAATCTTACGAACCGCAGCTTTTTGAAGCTTCTCGATTACACTCCCGAAGAGATCGAAGGTCTGCTTGACCTCGCCGCCGACCTGAAGGCAAAGAAAAAGGCCGGCATCCGCCACGATGCTCTGCGCGGCAAGAACATTGCCCTTATCTTCGAGAAGACCTCCACCCGCACCCGCTGCAGCTTCGAGGTCGCCGCCCACGACCTGGGCATGGAAGTCACCTACCTCGACCCGTCGGGCAGCCAGATCGGCAAGAAGGAGTCCATCGCCGACACCGCCCGGGTGCTGGGCCGGATGTTCGATGGCATCGAGTACCGCGGCTACGGCCAGAGCATCGTGGAAGATCTGGCCCACTACGCCGGTGTGCCGGTGTGGAACGGCCTGACCAACGAGTTCCACCCCACCCAGATCCTCGCCGACTTCCTCACCATCCGGGAGCACTTCGGCCACCTCAAAGGCATCAACTTCGTTTACTTCGGCGACGCCCGCTACAACATGGGCAACAGCCTGATGGTGGGCTGCGCCAAGATGGGCCTCAACTTCACCGCCTGCGCCCCCAAGAAGTACCAGCCGGACGCTGCACTGGTGGAGCAGTGCAAGGCCATCGCCGCCGAGACGGGTGCGACCATCTCCTTCGAGGAAGACCCTGCCAAGGCCGCAAAGGGCGCAGACGTCCTCTACACCGACGTCTGGGTGTCCATGGGCGAGCCGGTCGAGGTCTGGGCCGAGCGCATCAACGACCTGGCCGCATATCAAATCAACCAGGACCTGATGAATATCGCCGGCCCCAAGGCCGTGTTCATGCACTGCCTGCCCGCCTACCACGACCACAAAACCACCGTGGGCAGGGAGATGGGCGAGCGCTTTGGCCGCGACGCGATGGAGGTCACCGACGAAGTCTTCGAAGGCTCCCAGAGCATCGTCTTCGACGAGGCCGAGAACCGGATGCACACCATCAAGGCTGTCATGGCGGCCACGCTGGGCTATAACGGCTAAATCATCCGTTTACTCTTTCTTCAGTTGTTCCAAAACACTGCTCAAATACTCCGGAAAGAAATATTTCAGCTCTTCATGGGTGGGATAGTGCTTTACATCCGTATGCACTTCCACGCCTGCCGCTGTCAAATCTTCCAACAGCGCCCTAATGTGCTCTTCGTAGGTGTGCTCTTTATCTGAGTAGTGAATATATACGCGCTGCGTTTTTGCCGCTGTATCTTCCCGAATGCGCTGTTTCAGTCGATGATTCAGCGCATTTTTGTTTTTCTCCGTAACCGGTCCACCCAGAATTTCTTCCAACGTAGGACGGAACTTTTCGCTGTCCAGATAGTTTCCTAAAAAATACTGCGGAGCCGCGACTACCATCACAGAGTTTGGATAACGAATACCAAAATTCAGTGCTGCATATCCGCCCTTGCTTGAGCCGCTGAACACGATGTATTTGAACAGCGTTCTGCTCTCCGCAATGCACCTGTCAATCAGCTCGAATACTGCCGTCTCTACGGCATGATTTTCCTTGCAGCCAAGATAATACACACCCAGCTGTCTCGGCCCGAAATCATCCTTGATCAAAAGTCGGTTCACGCCGCATTCTTTCAGCGTCCGCACCTGATTATACCGGGGGCCTGCGTCGTTGCACGCCTGAAAGCCCACCACCAGAATATCGCTCTTTTTGCAGGGAAAAAACATATACCGAAGTGTCTGACCATCCTGCGCCGTAAATTCTTTCTCATTCCACCGCTGGACAGCCTCCGTATAGATTCGGTTCACGCCGCGATGCCAAAACGAACGAATGTTCATGCTCTCACCTCAAAGACATTATAACATTCCCTCTGGTTGTTTTCCAGATTCACCGCCGGGATGTTCCTTCGATTTTTTCTTGCGAAAAACGCCCTCTGCCCGTATAATGGTAAGATAACACTTTCTTGCTGATAAAGGAGGCCCACAATGGGCGGAGGACACGTTTCAAGACCAGATTTCGGGATGCCGCAGCCTGACCCGGCCCACCCGCTGACGGAGTTTTACTGCCTGTTGCAGCGGGCCTTAGACCGGGAGGGCGTGTTTGCCCTGCCCGCGCTGTATGCGCAGTTCCGCGCTCCGGCCCGGCGCATCTACGCCGACGAGGCGGCGGATTTTCTCACCCTCTCCCCCGACGAAGAGGCAGGTTCTGCCCGTCTGCTGGCCCCGGCGCAGCTGCAGCTGCTCTATTCCTCCCTGCACGTCATGCCGGATGGTGCGCCCGCCGCGCTGTTGCTCACCGAAGAATGCACCCGGACGGTATACGCTGTCCAGCTGCTGCCGCCCTTCGTCTGGGAAGACCCGCTCCCGCCCCTGCCGGACGCTCCGGCGGCGCTGAGCCTCACCCTCACCATGCGGGACGTGGAAGAGATAGACGCCTGCCCCGCCGCGCTGGGCCACCGTCTCGCCTGCGACAAGGCGGGCAAGCGCTGGCTCCACCACCCCCGGGCCGAGACGTATCTCTCCGAGCGGGTAGCCCTCTTCCAGCGGCTCTACCGATAACTGAACAGAAGCTCTCAGGGTCATTTGCCAAAACATGGCGGCAAATGGCCCTTTTGTTTTTGGCGTATTCATGTTATACTTTGGGTACCTTGTGCGATGCCGGGCGGAAGATTTTTCCGCTCTGCACCATAAACTGCAATAATCGGGGCCGCTCATCCGTATACAGGGTGAATGTCCCCAATAAAAGATAATTTTTCCACCGGGTCCTGCTGTACACAGGACATCAAAGGAGCATAGAACTATGGGACAGCTGACCAAAAACGAGATTTTTGCGCTGGCCGTGCAGCGATACAGTGACACGGTGTTCCGAGCCGCCATGCACAACTGCAGCTGCACCGCCGATGCGGAAGATGTGGTGCAGGATGTTTTCGAAAAGCTGCTGTGCTACAATGGCCGCTTCGAGAGCGAGGAACACCTGAAAGCCTGGCTGCTGCGTGTGACCATCAACCGCTGCCACGACCTGACCCGCGCCGCCCGCCAGAAGGACACCGAGCTGGACGAAAATCTTCCCGCTCCGGACCAGATGGAAGACGGCAGTGTGCTGGACGCCGTGCGCGCCCTGCCCGAAAACTACCGCAACGCGGTCTACCTCCACTACTACGAGGGGTACACCGCCGCCGAGGTGGGCCGGATGCTGGGCGCACCCACCAACACGGTGCTCAGCTGGCTTCGCCGCGCCCGCGCACAGTTACATACGATGCTGAAGGAGGAGATCGAAGATGAGGTGGTATGAGTACAAGATGGAGGTAGACGACCTTCACGCTTCGGACGACCTGAAAGCAAAGCTCCTCGCCATGCAGCCGGCAGAAGAGGCACCGAAACCCGCCAAGAAACCGAAAAAAGCCATCCACTTTCCCCGCAAGGCTCTGAGCATCGCCGCCTGCGGCCTGCTCTGCGGCGTTGGTCTGTATGCGGCAGTCCACTCCCCCATCAGCCTGCTGCCTGCGGGCGGCGCGGCCCTCAGCTCTGCCCCTGAGACGGCCTCCTACGCCGCCGCCTACTCGATGGACGACGTGAACAGCGCCCTTGCCGCACCCAAGATGGCCGTCCCGGCCGGTGGAAGCGCCGATGCCATGAGTGACCGCGATGCAGGCGGCACCGGCGCCCTCAGCGCCGAGGCCGCGCAGACGAGCACAAAGCTCATCTACACGGCCAACCTCACCATCGAGAGCAAGGACTTTGACGCCGCCCGCACCGCCCTCACCGACGCCGTGATCGCCGCCGGAGGCTATCTGGAATCCAGCAATGAATCCTCTTACACCGGCTCGAGCCGCACCCTCTCCCTCACCATCCGCGTCCCGCAGGACAACTACGCGAGCTTCCTCGAAGCCGCCGCGCAGGCGGGCAACCTCGTGGACAAGAGCGAGCAGGTGCAGGACGTCACCACCCAGTATATGGACATCGAGGCCCGGCTCTCCAACCTGACGGCCCAGCGCACACGTTTGCAGGAGCTTCAGGCCAGCGCCGAAAACCTCTCCGACCTGCTGGAGATCGAATCTTCCCTCAGCGACGTCCAGTACCAGATCGAGAGCTGGCAGTCGCAGCTGGACTGGTACAGCCAGCAGGTGTCCTGCTCCACGGTCTACCTCTCGCTGGACGAGGTGAAGGAATACACCCCCACCGAGGAATCCTACCTCTCCCAGTTGTCCAGCGCCCTCCGCAATGGCTGGACGGGCTTCGTCTCCGGCATCCAGCAGCTAACGGTCTGGGTCGTGGGCGTCTGGCCCGTGCTGGTCATTCTGGCCGCAGCCGCCCTCGTCGTCCGCTTCGTGCGCCGCCGCATCCGCAAGTGATATTCGCTCTGTCGAAGCGCCCCGGAATGGGGCGCTTTTTGTTTCCGGCAGCGGCCTTTTCGAAAAAGTCATATTCTTTTTGAAAAAACGCTTGACAAGTCCCCCGCCTTGTGGTATTATACTTGAGCAGTCAGCGAGAGGCCGACAGCAAAAAGTAAATATCGCGGGGTGGAGCAGTCTGGTAGCTCGTCGGGCTCATAACCCGAAGGTCGTTGGTTCAAATCCGGCCCCCGCAACCACCAAGCATCTTGATTTTATCAAGATGCTTTTTCTTTTTTGCACACAAAACGAGAGACCGCACAGCTGTGCGGCCTCTCGTTTGCGTTTATATCTTTTACAGCATCCCGTGCCGACGCTGTTCGGCTTCCAGCTCCTGATTCAGGGCCGCCTTGCGGTGGTCGAGCAGGAGGTCTTTGTTGTACTGGAAATACCGCTCACAGCCGTTTTCGGCAATGAACGCATGGGCGGCGGGCGAGAGGGTCAGTTCGGTGACGAAGACCACCATCTCCTGACTTTCGGCGAATGCCTGCTCCATAAAGTCGAAGGCCGCTTCCAGCGCGGCGCTGGCCGCCTGCTGGGCAGTGTCCCGGGCATCCGACAGGGTGCCGAACTGGGTGCGCAGCACCTTGAAGGCGGCGTCCGCGTCCGGCGCGGCGGCGCGCAGAAGCTCTTTCTCCCAGCTGCGCAGGGTCTTGGCAGTCTGCAAGCGGGCTTCCAGCGTGGGCTTATCCAGCAGACCGGCGGTGCGCTTTTTCTGGGTCTCAGCCTCGTAGTCGGCGGTCATCTGGTCAAAGAGCTGCGCCCAGCAGTTCGGCTCCTGTGCCAGCTCTGCGGGCATCTCGGCAAAGGCTTTCTTCGTCTCCCGCAGGAAGGCATAGCAGCTGTCGGCCACAGCGTCTGCCCGCCGGGAGGCAGAGAAGCGCGTCTCGAGGCCGGACAGGATAAGGTTCACGAGGCTCAGCTTCTCGTCGAAGGGGGCCTGCAGCAGCCGCGCAAAAGCGGCAGGCTTGGCCTGACCGGCCAGAATGTCCTCCACGCCGTAGTCGTCACGGTACTTGTAGTAGAGGTCGAGGTAGGCCGAGAAGTCCTCGGCGATCTTCTGGTGCTGGATATACTGGCGGATGAGCTCTTCATCGGCCTGCAGGCCCAGCGACTCATAGGTATTGAGCAGGTTGGAGAGGTCTTCCCAACCGCGGGCGGTGACGAACTGGGTGCCGTCCACGTCGGCGTTTATCTGGTAGAAGTTCTGGGGGTGCAGTTCGAGATAGCTCAGGATAGCACTGTGGATGTGGGCTGCACGGGCGTAGTCCTTCCAGACCGGCAGATCCGGCTCAATGTCCATCCGGCGGACGCGGTCGAGGGTGACAATATCGAAATCGCGGACAGATTTATTGTACTCCGGCGGGTTGCCTGCCGCCACGATGACCCAGCCCGCAGGCACGGCCTGATTGCCGAAGGTCTTGCACTGCAAAAACTGCAGCATGGTGGGGGCCAGCGTCTCGGAGACACAGTTGATCTCGTCGATGAAGAGGATGCCCTCTTTCAGGCCGGTGGCCTCCATCTTGGCGTAGACACTGGCGATGATCTCGCTCATGGTGTACTCCGTCACAGAGACGTCCCGGCCGCCGTAGTTGCGCTGACGGATGAAGGGCAGGCCCACGGCGCTCTGGCGGGTGTGATGGGTGATGGTATAGGCCACCAGCGCCACGCCGCACTCCCGCGCCGCCTGCTCCATGACCTGGGTCTTGCCGATGCCCGGAGGCCCCATCAGCAGGATAGGGCGCTGGCGGATGGCCGGGATGGCGTATTCGCCCAGAGCATCTTTGGCGAGGTACGCTTTGACGGTATGCTCGATCTCTTCTTTGGCTCGTTTGATGTTCATATTCTTTCCCTCGTTATCACGAATTGTTGAGGTCACGGTAGAGGTCGTCTTCCTCCGCCAGCGCTTCGGACAGGGCCGAGGCGCTGCGGGCTGCCTCACCGGTAAATTCTTCTTCGTCCAGCACTACTTTCATCGCCCAGGGCGGCACATTGGCGTCGTCGAAGCGGTCGCCCAGAAATAGAAATGCCGTGTCGTAAGCCGGGCGTCGGGCCGGGTAAGTACCCATACCGTCGGTAAAATAGAGCAGACCCCGGAGGTTCGAGAACTTCTTCTCGGCGCAGAGCTGGCTGACGTACTCGAAGGCGGGCCGGAAATCGGTGCCGCCGCCGCCCCGCAGCTCGAAATGGTTCATGGCACGGATGAGGTCGTCTTCGTTTTTGACGGGAATATCCTGCCGCACCGCGTTGTCGGCCTGGATGAGGTGGAGATTCATCCGATGGAAGAAATTCTCCCTGCCCTTCAGCAGAGTGTACGTCTCGGCCAGAAAAGCCCGCACCAGCTCACCCGAGGTGGAGTAGCTGGTGTCGATGACGAGGGCCAGCTCTTCTATCTTCTTGCTCTCCCGGGTCTCCAGCGGCTCGATGAGGGGCAGGTTGCCGTAGACCGACAGGCCATAGGTGTAAAAGTTCAAATCGAACTCGTCCGGGTCGAGGTGGACTTCCTCCCGGGTGACGCAGAACCGGCGCAGGAAGTCGCCGTAGCTGCGGCGGCTGCGGTTTGCGGCTTTGATCTGCTCCCGCATGGCATCCGCGCCCTCACCGGCCTCTTTGTCCCGCAGTTCCAGCTCTGTCTGCATCCGCTCGCCGATTTTTTGCCACGTCTTCTGGGGCAGCGGCGCAGGCATCTGCTGAGGCTGTTCGGGGGCATCTTTGGGCCAGAGGCGGTGGTCGTCGGTGTAGAATTCTTTTTCCAGCTGGCGGAGAACGCCGGGAGTCTGCCGCACCAGCCAGCGGTAGATGGGAGCTGCAGCAGCCACTTTTTCCTGCGCGATGATCTCCTCATAGGCGTGTTGGCGCACCCACGTCAGGGGGCGCCGGACGCTCTTGCGGCCAAGACCGTCGATGACGTTCTCCACCGCAATGTCACACGCAAGGTCCCACAGGCGTTTGTCCCGCTTGCCGCGCAGCCAGAGATGGCGGAAGATGCAGTGGAACACCGTGTGAAGGTAGAGCCGGTTGAGATATTTGGGGTTCTTCTGGTAGAGCCGAAGCAGGGCGCTGGGCTGGTAGCAGAGGATGGTTCCATCCGTCGCCAGCACCCCGCACCGCTCGTCGGCGGTGGGCGTCAGGGCCGAGAGGGCCTGATCTAAAAAGCGGAAGTCCAGATACAGCCCGCTGCGCACCACGGCCAGCACCTCGCTGCCCATCCGGGCCTGCCACTCTTCGTGAGTCTCGGGACGGGCTGACTGGAAGGGCTTGCGGGGGTCAAAAAACTTTTCCTTCTCAGAAATCAAAATCATACCTCTTCTTTTGGGGCGCAGCGGCACGCTTTTTGTGCTCTGCGTCGGCCAGCAGGGCTGCAGCTTCGGCATTGTCGGCCTTGGCCGCGAGGGCAGCACCCTCGGCAAAGGCATCCGTATCCATCACATCCAGCGCCAGCAGAACTTTGATGCCCTCGGTGTCCTGCGCCTTGAGCAGACGGGTCAGCACCCGCCCGGTGTTGGTCTTGAGGAAGTCCCGGTATGCATCCCGGGCGGCATCGCTCAGCTGCCACGGCCAGCGCAGGCGGTCGAAGCAGAGCATCGCCATCACGGAAGCGTCGTCGGCGTCGTGGCCCTGCGGGAAGATGGCGTCGTACTCCGCCGGGAGAAGCTTATTTTCGAGAAAGCACTGCCGGTAGTGGTAGCCCTGCCCCGAAAAGGTGTGGAGCAGGATGTGGGCGGGCGTCTCCTCGATGTCCTCCCAGTAGGCGGGATACCACAGCCCCGCCCGGGGTGCGGCCTCCCCCACCGGCCAGAACAGCGCCCGCACGGCCTCGGTGATGCTGCCCACGAGGGCAAACAGTCCGGTGGCCTGCTCGGGCGTAGCGCGGATGATGAGATCTTCCAGCGCAAAGCAGTTGAGGAAGACATCGCTTCCCATGGTCAGCTCTCCTGTCCCGGCAGTCAGGCGGCGCAGCCTGCGGCAGTTGTAGAATGTGCAGCTGCCGATGACCCGCAGACTATCCGGCAGGGTGACTTCTTCGAGGAAGTTCCCGCAGATGGGGTGGAGCTCGTCGTCCTGCGCCGGGGCGGCGGGCGCGTCGAAGTCAAAGCTGTACCGCTCTTTGCCGCTCACATCCCGGCCAAAAGCACGGGTCAGACAGAGCTTGCCGTCCTCGGCCCGCTCATAGCGGCAGATCTTTTCCGGCCCGGGCAGACCCCGGGGCTTTTCGGAAAAGCAGTAATCTCCCAGTTCGGTGATGGGCCACTGGCCCTCCCCTTCCGGCGCAGGAACAGCCCCGGGCAGCTTTACGCAGGGCTCGCCGCCGTACACCCGCACAAGGCGGGCCGTGCCGCCCGCCAGCGGCAGAATATCCAGTATCATAAGAACCTCGCTCACAAAAAAGCTGCCGCACAGACACGCCGTGCAGCAGCTCCGTTCAAAACTTCATCACTGTGCGGCCTGTGCAAGGCAATCGTTCATTGCCGCAAATACCGCGTCGCTGGTCATGGTACTGCCGGAGACAGCATCCACTCCAACGGTCGAGCCAGCCGCCAGCAGGGAGGCCGACAGCGTCTCTGCCGCCTTGCCGCCCAGCTCCGGCGTCTCGCCGGAAGCGTCTATCACAACATTCGTCACCTTGCCGCCGGTGATGGTCACGGTAACGCCCACCTCGCTCAGACAGCCCTGTGCACTGGCGGTGTAGGTGCCGTCGGTGTAGGTGTCGGCATTATCGGCAGCAGGCACGGTGCCGGTGCTCGAGATATAAAGGGCCAGCACGATGCCGAGGATGACGTCCAGCACCAGCATGAGGATAATGTTGCGGGTCATGTGTTTTTTCATGGTCTGTGAAGTGCTCCTTTTGCGATGTTTGGGGTCCGCTCGTTACTTTGCGGGCTTGAAGCTGTCGCGCAGGGTCACGACACGATTGTACACGCCGGGGTTCTTCGAGTCGGGAGTGAAGAAACCGGTGCGCACGAACTGGAACTTATCGCCGGGCTTTGCGTCGGCCAGAGCCTCTTCCAGCTTGCAGCCCTTGCGGACGACAACGCTGTCGGGATTCAGATAATCCTTGTAGTCGCTGCCCTCGGGGATGGCGTTCATGTTCGCCTCGGTGAAGAGCTTGTCGTACAGGCGTACCTCGGCATCCACGGCGTGGGCGGCGCTCACCCAGTGGATGGTACCCTTGACCTTGCGGCCATCGGCAGGGTTGCCGTTGCCGGTCTCGAGGTCGGCAGTGCAGTGGATGGCAGCGATGCTGCCGTCGGGGTTCTTCTCGACGCTCTCGCACTTGACGATATAGCCGCCCATCAGACGGACTTCGCCGCCGACGGTCAGGCGCTTGAACTTCGGAGGCGGCACCTCGGCGAAGTCCTCGTTCTCGATCCACAGCTCCCGGGTGAAGGCGACCTTGCGGGTCGTAGTGTCGTTGGCTTCACGGTTGGGGTTGTTGGCGATGTCGAAATACTCGGTCTTGTCGGCGGGGTAGTTGTCCACCACCAGCTTGACGGGGTCCAGCACGGCGATGCGGCGCTGCGCGGTCAGGTCCAGCTCGCTGCGGATGCAGGCTTCCAGCTGGCGCATATCAATGAGGTTGTCGGACTTGGAGATGCCGGCCTCGCGCACGAAAGTGAAGATGGAAGAAGCGGTGTAGCCGCGGCGGCGCAGGCCGCACAGGGTGGGCATACGGGGGTCATCCCAGCCGTCCACGATGCCCATCTCCACCAGCTCACGCAGATAGCGCTTGCTCATGACGGTGTTGGTCATGTTCAGGCGGGCAAACTCGCGCTGCTTGGGGAACTCTGTGCCAAAAATGTTCTCGATGACCCAGTTGTACAGCGGGCGGTGGTTCTCGAACTCGAGGCTGCACATGCTGTGGGTGATGCCCTCGATGGCGTCCTGGATGGGGTGGGCAAAGTCGTACATCGGGTAGATGCACCACTTATTGCCCTGACGGTGATGCTCGGCGTACTTGATACGGTAGATGGCCGGGTCACGCAGATTCATGTTGGGGCTGGCGAGGTCGATTTTAGCGCGGAGGGTCTTTTCGCCCTCCTTGAACTCGCCTGCACGCATCCGGCGGAAGAGGTCGAGGTTCTCTTCCGGGGTGCGGTCGCGCCACGGAGAGGGACGGGAGGGCTTGCCTGCGTCGCTGCCGCGGTACTCGCGCATCTCGTCGCGGGTCAGGTCATCGACATATGCCTTGCCCTCGAGGATGAGCTTTTCGGCATACTCATAGCACTTGTCGAAGTAGTCGCTGCCGTAGAAGATGCCGCCGTTGGGGTCGGCACCCAGCCAGTGCAGGTCCTCGATGATGCTGTTGACATACTCCTCACCTTCACGGGCGGGGTTGGTGTCGTCGAGGCGGAGGTTGAACTTGCCGCCGTACTGGTTCGCGATGGACCAGTTGATATAGATCGCCTTGGCGCTGCCGATGTGCAGGTAGCCATTGGGCTCCGGCGGGAAGCGGGTATGGATCTCGCTGATTTTGCCTTCGGCGAGGTCGGCGTCAATGATCTCAGTCAAAAAGTTTTTATCTGCCATAGTGGCGTTCCCCCTGTCAGGGCATAGCAAGCCCGGAATTACACTTTTGATACCCCTTATAATACACTATTTTCCGCTTTCCTTCAAGGTGGAAAGCCGAAGTTCCACCTGTTTTCGGCGTCGTTTTGCGAAAAAGCTTTCCCTGTCTCCCGCTTTTTGCAAAAAAGGCGAAATTCATGCTTGACATTCCGCACAGAATCTTATATAATAATCAAGCATTCAGCGAATGCGACAGATAGATAGGGGTATAGCTCAGTTGGTAGAGCAGCGGTCTCCAAAACCGCGTGCCGTGAGTTCGAGACTTACTACCCCTGCCACAAGCGCACAGAGAGTACTCTGTGCGTTTTGTTTTTGTATTTTTCCCTGAATGTCGGACTTTCCCAAACTTTTTTGACATTTTCTGAAATTCATGCTTGACAACAGCGCGTTTCTCAGGTATAATAACACACGTTCCGGCGGTCAACCGCCAGAAACGATGCACTTGAGCGATCATGGCCCGGTAGCTCAGTTGGTTAGAGCACCAGCCTGTCACGCTGGGGGTCGTCGGTTCGAGCCCGATCCGGGTCGCCATTTGCTGCTATAGCTCAGTTGGTAGAGCGCATCCTTGGTAAGGATGAGGTCTCCAGTTCGAATCTGGATAGCAGCTCCATCGAGAGAAAACCACTTGAATCCTTGAGATTCAGGTGGTTTTTTGTTTGCATCGACAGTTGCAACTGTCGAGCACCGGCCCATGATAGAATCTCTCCGTCACGCCTGCGGCGTGCCACTGCCCGGGTTGCGGCTCCCAGCGTCTGCTTCGCTGTCGCTCGCATCCTGCTGGCCGCGGCCCCAACAGCTCCTCCCTGTTTCCGCCGCTGGCGGCGGTCGTCGCCGTTGCTCCTAACGAGGGGAGGCTTTGGCATGTCGGCCAAGTTTCCCCTGAACGAGTAAAGCTTATTTATTTCGTGGACTGTAGTGCTCCGCTACAGAGAGCCGCGGCAGCTTGACAAGGTGCGCTGTCCAGAAGCAGCTAACCTCTGCAGCGGAGCCCGCACTTTTGCGCCATATTGGACTTTTGGCAGTCAGCTCAAAGTGACCCAGCCTGCCAAGGGCTCCCCTATCAGGGGAGCTGGCAAAGCCGACAGGCTTTGACTGAGAGGTTCTCCCCGGCAGAGCGCTCTGCCAAAAACAAAAACCGCGCCACAGGTAATGTTCGAACCTGCGGCGCGGTTTATCTATTGGAGGAAATAGTTCTCGTAAATAATAATTGGTTAAATCCCGTCTGGATTATAGAGATAGTATACTTCATTCAGCGCAAAAAATCACCCCAGGTAGGCAAAATCACAAATTACAACAAAAAAACACCCTGAAGTTTTTCAACCTCAAGGTGTTCTGAGCTGGAGCTGCTATCCAGATTCGAACTGGAGACCTCATCCTTACCAAGGATGCGCTCTACCAACTGAGCTATAGCAGCACAATCACAGCTCAATTATAATACCATAAACTCTGCCGCATTGCAAGAGTTTTTTGCAAAAAAATCTGGCATTTTGCATTTTTTCTGCCCAGATACAGAAAAACGGCTGCCGTTTTCCACGGCAGCCGTCTGCATTGTTGAAAATATCACTCGATAAGGCCGTTCAGCAGAGCCAGGCACTTGCGGCTGTGCAGCTTGCGGATGGCCTTTGCCTCGATCTGGCGGACGCGCTCACGGGTGACGCCGAAGTCGCGGCCCACCTCTTCCAGCGTGCGGGGACGGCCATCGTCCAGACCAAAGCGGAGACGGATGACCTTCTCTTCACGGGGAGTCAGGCTCTTGAGAGCCTGATTGATCTGCTGGGCCACCATAGCGCGGTCAGCAGCCTTGCCGGGAGCCTCGGCATTCTCGTCGGCAACGAAATCGCCCAGAGAGGAATCCTCTTCCTCGCCCACGGGGCTCTCAAGGCTGGCGGGCTCCTGTGCCATGCGCTGGATCTCACGCACACGCTCGACGCTCATGTCCATGGCCTTTGCCAGCTCTTCCGGGGTGGGCTCGTGGCCGTTCTGGTAGACCAGCTGGTTAGTAGCCTGACGCATCCGGTTGATGGTCTCGACCATATGCACCGGGATACGGATGGTACGGGCCTGGTCGGCGATGGCGCGGGTGATGGCCTGACGGATCCACCAGGTCGCATAGGTGGAGAAGCGGAAGCCGCGGTCGCAGTCGAACTTCTCAGCCGCCTTGATGAGGCCGATGTTGCCCTCCTGGATGAGGTCGAGGAAGGCCAGATTGTGGCCCACATGCTTCTTGGCGATGGAGACCACCAGACGGAGGTTCGCTTCGCTCAGGCTGCGGCGGGCGTTCAGGCCGTCGCGGCGGATCTTCAGCAGCTCCTGACGGCGCTCCTCGGTCAGGGGACCGTTCTCCACAGCCTCCATGGCCTCTTCCTCAGCGGCCTTTTCCTCGGCGTCCTCGCTGGGCTTCTCACTGCCCTCTTCGTCGATGTCCTCGGTGTAGCTGCGGCTGTTCTCATCCTCCTCGAACGAGAAGCGGGCGCTGTTCTTCTTGATGTACTCGGTCGCACCGTACTTCTGGCGGTCGGCCTGCAGGATGTGGGCAGCCTCGGCACCGGCGTGGATGCGCTTGCTCAGATCAACTTCCTGTTCCGCGCTCAGCAGAGGGATCTGGCCGATCTGCTTGAGGTAGTTCTTGACGGGGTCGTCCAGCAGCTCATCCATCGCAGCCTTCAGGTCGGCAGGGTTCTCCTCGGCGGCCTCTTCCTCGTCGTCGCCGCCCAGACCCAGCTCGTCGCTGTTGTTCTCGGCGTTCTCCACCTCGGCGATGATGCTGTCCACGTCCAGATTCACATCGGCGTCGGCCTCATCCTCGATGATCTTGATGCCGCGCTCTTCAAGGAGCGTATAGAGCGTTTCCACATCCATCCTGCACTGTGCGGCCAAAGTTTTGGCCTCCTGTGCCGACAGGGTGCCTTCGCCTTTCGTCAACAGTTCCTTCAAAGTCATGCCCATTTCGCTCTCTCCTTCTCACCGCGGGGGAAGCGCCCCGCAAGTGAACTTGTCTCATAGTTTCGGCCTTGCTTCTTAAATCACAAGACCTCCGTTGACGCCGAACACCTGGCCGGTGATGTAGCCGGCGTCTTCTCCGGCGAGGTACAGCAGAAGCTTTGCCACCTCTTCGGCGGTGCCGAGACGGCCCACAGGGGTCTCTTCGGCCAATGCCGCTTTGTCCTCCGCAGTGAACGAAGCCATCATATCGGTGTCGATGACGCCGGGGGCCACGCAGTTCACGGTGATGCCGCTGGGACCTTCTTCTTTTGCCAGTGCCTTGGTCAGGCCGATGAGGCCCGCTTTGGCGGCGGAATAATGTACCTCGCAGCTGCCGCCGGTCTGGCCCCACATGCTGCTCACGGTGAGGATACGGCCCGCTTTGCGGCGTATCATCCCGGGCAGGGCCAGCTGGCAGAGGTTGAACGCACCGGTCAGGTTGACGTCCAGCATCCGCTGCCACTCTTCCGGCGTGATGTCAGTGAACAGCTTCTGCTGGGCGATACCCGCGTTGCTCACCAGCACATCCACCCGGCCCAGCGCCTGCTCGGCGGCGCGGAAGGCCAGCTCACAGCTGGCCCGGCTGGCCACGTCACACTGGACGGCCAGTACGCCCGGCAGCTCTTTTTGCAGGGCTGCGGCGGCCTCGGCGTTGGTGTGGTAGAACACTGCCACCCGATAGCCCGCCGCATAGAATGCGCGGGCTGCTGCTGCGCCGATGCCCCGGTCGCCGCCCGAGATGAGGACGGTGCGGTCCTTCGCCGCCGGGGCAGTGCTCTGGGGCTCTGCCGCAGATTTCGGCTCGCGTTCCGGCTCCGATGCCGGCGTGTTCTCCGGCGCAGCGCTGACCGGCATTTCCCTCGTTTCCTGCACCGGCGGTGCGGCCACAGCCACTTCTTCCGGCTCGGGCAGGGTCGGCCTGCGCTGTTCTTTCTTCGGCCCTGCGTCTGCAAGGTCAAATGTCAGCTCAAATTCGTCGTTGTACAAGAGTCAAACCCTCCTGTCCACTATTTTCGGCCGCAGCGCCTCTTCGTGTCAAAGCCTCTGCGGCGGGAAATGAAACAGCTTCCCCCCACCCCGCCGGAGCTGCGCTCTGCTCACTTTTTCCGGTCTAGGCCGGCTCTGCGGCGCGCCCGGCAGCATTTGTGTGGTTTCGACAAGTTTCCATTGAATAATATAGCACAATCGGGCGAAAAAATAAAGTGGTCACCGGTGATTTTTTCACGCAGTTCCCACTTTTTTCACAGATTCAGGGGTTCACGGGCGGCTTCCAGCGGGGCTTTGCGGCCCGCCTGGCCCGCAGTGAAACAAAAAATTCCTGCAAAAGCTGCTGTGCCTCATCGGCCCGCAGGCCCTTCTCGATGACGGGGTGATGGTTGAAGGGCTGGGCGAAGAGGTCTGTCACCGAGCCGCAGCAGCCCGCCTTGACGTCGGCGGCACCGTACACCACCCGCTTGATGCGGCTGTTGATGATGGCGCCGCTGCACATGGGGCAGGGTTCCAGCGTCACGAACAGCTCACACTGCCACAGCCGCCAGCCGCCCAGCTTTTTGCAGGCCGCGTCGATGGCCAGCAGCTCAGCGTGGTGGAGGGCGTTTTTCTCCGTCTCGCGGGTGTTGTGGGCGGCAGAGATGATCTCTCCGTCCTTCGCCACTACCGCGCCCACCGGCACTTCGCCCAGCGCAGCGGCCTTCCGGGCCTCTTCCAGCGCCGCGCCCATCAGCTCAAAATCGGTCATCCCATTCCCCTTTCTGCCAGCCGTGCGGCAAACACGAGGCAGTTATTTATAATATGTAACGCGCTGCCGGGCCATACGCTCTTCGCTTTCCGGGCCGCCCAGCCGAAGATGAGCCCCATGCCCAGCGCATAGGCCCGGGTCGTCCAGCTACCGTGCAGAGCCGCAAAAATCACCGCCTGCACTACCACAGCCCCCGCGCCGCCCAGCGGCTGCAAAAGATAGAGCGCCCCGCCCCGAAAGGCAAGCTCTTCCGCCAGAGGGGTCACAAGGCAGATGCGCAGCGCAGCCCACGCGAGGGCCGCGCCCTCGGGCAGAGCCGTCTTTTCCGCCGGGAGCAGCAGCTGTGCTCCCGCCGCCAGCAGCGCCCAGAGCACTGCCGCCTCGGCCAGGACCCGGCACTGAGCCGGAAAAGACGGCTTTTCCGTTTCCCTTATCAGTCTTTTCACGGCGCACCCTCCTGTCGGCGGACATTGTACCATAAATATTTCTACTCTGCAACGCTCTGAAACGCCCAAATACTGAACATTT
>ENA-UOJV01001776-UOJV01001776.1-human-gut-metagenome-genome-assembly--contig:-C82-NODE-1776-length-21219-cov-10.932999_pt1 | contig 21219 bp, 18 predicted proteins | sample MGYA00242356_ERZ723903 | MGnify/ENA metagenome assembly ERZ723903
AGACCTTCCGGGAGACCACCAGCCACAAGATCGGCGGGCGGGGCAAGATGATGGTGGTCACCTCCTCCCGATTGGCAGCGGTGCGGTACTTCCACGAGGTCAAGCGCTACATTGCAGAGCAGGGTTATGACGATGTGCAGATCTTAGCGGCGTTTTCCGGTGCCGTACCGGACGGCGGCGTGGAGTACACGGAGCAGTCCCTGAACGTCCGCACCGACGGCAGCCACATTGCGGAAAGCCAAACTAAGACGGAGTTCCATAACAACTTCAATGTGCTCATCGTGGCAGAAAAATACCAGACCGGTTTTGACGAACCGCTGCTCCACACCATGATCGTGGACAAAAAGCTGAAGGGCGTCAAGGCAGTACAGACCCTCTCCCGCCTGAACCGTACCTGTCCCGGCAAAACCGACACCTTTGTGCTGGATTTTGTGAACAAGGCAGAGGACATCCGGGAGGCATTCCAGCCGTTTTATCAGGAAACCTTTCTGGAGCAGGAGGTCAACACCGACCTCATTTACAAGACCCAGAAGGAGCTGCGGAGCTTTGCCGTTTATTCCGATGCAGACGTGGAAGCCTTTGCCAAGGAGTATTTCCGCAGCACCAAGCAGGATAAAAACGCCGTGGGCCGCATGAGCAGCGTCTTGAAGCCGGTGGCAGACCGCTACAACCAGAAAACGCAGGCCGAGCGGTACCAGTTCCGCCGCTTGCTGCGCAGCCTTGTCAAGTGGTACGGCTACGTTTCGCAGGTGGCACGGATGTTCGATGAAGAGCTGCACAAGGAGAACGTATTCTGTGCCTACCTGCTCAAGCTGCTGCCGCCGGACGAGGTCTCTCCGCTGGATCTGGAGGGCAAATTGCAGCTGGAATATTACAAGCTGCAAAAGACCTTTGCCGGTGCCATTGAGCTGGAACACGCCAAGGGCGTCTACGAGCCTGTCACCCAGAAGGGTGCTCTCGGCCACGACCCCAAGGAGCCGCTGGACGAGATCATTTTGAAGATCAACGAGAAGTTCAAGGGTGAGTTCACCAACGCCGACCGGGTGCTGCTTACCGCCCTGCATGACCGTCTGCTGGCCGACCCGAAGCTGGCAAAGCTGGCGCGCAGCTCCGACCCGCAGATCTTTACCGAGAGCATCTTCCCTAAGGCTTTTGATACTGCCGCACAGGACAGCTATCTCGAAGCGCAGGACACCTTCGCTTCCCTGTTTGAAGATACCAGCAAGTATAAGGCTATTATGTCGGCGCTGGCAGAGTGGCTGTATGGGGAATTCCGCAAGAAGTAAAACCGTTTTCCTTTTTGTTTGCTTAAAACAGCCTGCATCCACGGGATGCGGTTCAAGGGTTTGGGTGTTCCCCAACAAGCATTTTGCAATGCAAATGGTGTTTGTATAGACAGACACATTGCTTGCAGATGCAGACGACGGTCTGACCAAAATTGATACTACCTTTGATGGTGATACCGTCTGGCTGTCCATCGACCAGATGGCTGAGCTGTTCCAGCGTGACCGCAGCGTTATTGGAAAACACGTCCGGAACATCTTCAAGGAAGGTGAGCTTCAGAAGGAATCAGTGTGGGCAAAATTTGCCTACACTGCCGCAGATGGAAAGGTCTACGATGTGGACTATTACAACCTCGATGTCATCATCTCCGTCGGCTACCGGGTCAAATCCAAACGCGGCACACAATTCCGCATCTGGGCAACCGGCATCCTGGCAGTGCTGAGCAGCCTGCTCATGGCATTTGCGCCCGGCCTTTTCCTGATTTGTGCGGCAATGGGGCTGAACGCCCTGTCCAACACCATGTTTTCCGGCACCGATGCCGCTCTGACCTACGACAGCCTGAAGCAGGCCGGGCAGGAAGAACGGTATCTTTCCGTGGCCGCCAACCGCTCCCAGATCGGCATGCTGGCCAGCGCGCTCGGCTCCCTTGCCAGCACACTGCGGCGGTTTCTGCGGTTTTCCGGCTTTTATCTGGTGAGTGCGCTGTTCAGCAGCATTTCCACACTGGCCATGCTCCTGCTGAAGGAACCTGTGGTCACCGAGGCACAAGCCGCCCGGAGTTCCCATTCCCTGCGAGAGCTGCCGGGCCAGTTCGCGCAGCTGGTGCGGGACAGTGCCGCCGCCCTGCGCGGCTGCCCGCTGGCGGCAAAACTCATCGCTGCCGATGCGTTCATCTCTGTCCCCTGCTATCTGACCAAGATGTTCCTGCAGCAGCGGCTCGTGGAGCTGGGCTGGCCCACCGAGTGGCTTTTTCTTCCCTTGCTGCTGGGCGGTGCGGCCTGCGTGGCCGGTACCGGGATCGGCCGACGGGTACATCCCCACACCCTGCGGCGGTTCTACACGGTGTGTGCCCTGCTGGTCGGCGGCGGGGCCTTTCTGGTCGGCGCGGCGCCTGCATGGGGCGGCATTCTGGGCATGATGCTGGTGCAGGGCGTGCTGGAAGTCTGGCTGCTCCATGCCGACCAGCGTCTCAACGCCCTGATCTCCAGTGATCAGCGGGCTACCCTCATCAGTGTGGACAGCATGGCCTACAGCATCCTGATGATCCCCGCAAGCCCCTTTGTGGGTGCCGTGGGCGATCTCTTCGGGCAGGCGGGTGCCGGGCTTGCCCTGCTGGGCGTCCTGACCGCTGCCAGCGGGACGGCGGTACTGGCCAAGCGCCGGAGCTGAGTTTTACCACAAAACGCAAAAGACCGCTGCGGTCTCCGGAGAGATCGCAGCGGTCATTTCTTTTATGCTCAGTAGCACTTTTTGCAAGCCGTGAATCCGCGGGATTTTGCAGTGGACAGGCTCACTTTCTCAGGGCCTTTCATTCCGCTGCAGTTGGGGTTGCTGTGGTACTTCTTGCCGCCATGGGTGGGGATCCACACCATCTGGCTGGTCGTCTGGCCGGAAGATGCACTGCCCGTGCTCTTTTTGCTGCTGGCAGTGCTCTTGCTGCCGGAAGTGGTCGTGGTCTTTTTGCTGCTGGCGGCAGCGGCGGCCTTCTGGGCATCCAGCTTTTTCTGCCCGGCCGTGTACAAAGCTGTCGTGTCGCTGGTGGTGCCGTTCAGCAGCACCGAGCCATTCTGGATGTCCAGAATGGGCATGCCGTTCACGTCCAGTGTGCCGGCATACACGCCGTACAGGGTCATCTGCTGTGCCGGGGCCGCCGCCTTGAAGGCATCAAATTTCGACTTCTGCACGGCCACATACCACACGCCGTCGGCGGTGTCAAAGCCAAAAATAAATGCAGTATCGTTGCTGGTAGCCGCACTGTAATTGGGCGTACCGGTAATAGTGATAGGCTGTCCCAGCGGCTGAGACGTTGCCTGCGCATAGGGTACCGTCTGGCAGGAACTGCTGTCCACCGCCGCAAAGGCCGCCGGGCAGCACAACAGGCCCAGGCACAGGGCCAGGGCCGCTGCAAGAATCCGGAATTGTTTTTTCATCGCACACATCCTCCTCTGTTTGCCGGTCACCCGGCTATTTTACGGTTTGATCGTACCTCCTGTTTCTCTGTGCAGCAATTCCCAGAATGTGTTGTTTTTCGGCACATTCCGACGCATTCAGGAAGCAAGATCAGTTCTCACCATATATTATACCACTTTATGTTTATTTACGAACCGTAATATGGCATTCACTTCAAGCAAAATTCACCTCATAATAGTATTGGGGTGATAATAATGGATGAACTCAGAATTAAAAAGCTCTCCGAACCTGTTACATTTACGATTCGCGTAGACAAGTCAATCGTCGATTTCTACGATGATCTTGCCGGAAAAACAAATCGCTCCCGCAATGAGCTGATCGGGCTTGCTTTGGACTACGCCAAGGATAAGATCATCGTAGAAGAATAAGCGTTCTTTCCGTAAACAAAAAATGCGAACGAAAGCATTTCTGCTCTCGTTCGCATTTTTTTATTGCTTCACACAGCGTGTCGTGTTGCGGGCGCTCCGGATCAGATGCCGGCGGCAGCGTTCTGACCGGCAAGGCGGCCGAAGGTGGCGCTGCGGCCTGCGGCGGCACCAGCCATCAGGCAGGGATAGCTGCCGGAGAAGTAGTTGCCGCTCATGTCACCGATAACATACAGGCCCGGGATGGCCTTGAAGTCGTGGTCCAGTGCGTGCATGTTGTCGTCGATCTGGATGCCGTCCATGGTGCAGAGGAGGTAGCCGCCGGACTGGCGCACACCGTAGAAGGGAGCTTCGCTCAGAGTGGACAGACGGTAGTCCTCCTTACCGTAATCCTCGTCCTCGCCCTTGGCAGCCAGCTCGTTGTAACGATCCACCGTTGCGGTGAAGGTGTCCTTGGGCAGGCCCAGCTTGTCGGCCAGCTCCTCCACGGTGTCGGCCTGCACGATGTAACCCTGGTCCTGCAGATCGGCGTTCATGCCCTCGATGTACTCCATGGGGAACACCGGAGCGGTGCCGTTCACATGCGGGTACAGACGGCTGCAGCCGTGGGTGGCAAAGCGCTTCACATCCTCGGGGTACTTGCTGTCCCACACAGTGCAGTAGGTGTGGTAGGGCTGGCTGGCTGCAGCGTGCAGCACCAGATCGTAAGGCATGTACTCGTTCATGAAGCGCTCACCGTTCAGGTTCACCTTCAGGAACGGCTGGCTGCCCATCCAGAACCGGGCACCATCGTTGGCTTTGCCGTACTCGCCCACCTGGTCGGGCTTGATGGCACCGCGGTCAAAGATCATGGAGGTGTGGGTGGTGTCCATGATGGCACCGGCCCACAGGCAGGCCTTGATGCCGTCGCCCTTGGCACCTGACTTGGAATAGTTGACGCAGGTCTGCTCCACGCTCTGGGGCTGCAGGGCGTTCATCATGGTTTCATTGCCGCTGTAGCCGCCGCAGGCCAGAATGACGCCCTTGGATGCGTTGTAGCGCACATACTCGTCGTTGGCATTCTTGGCGATCAGGCCGGTGACGCGGTTGCCGTCCTTTTCCAGCTTGACCATGGTGATCTCGTACTGCACTTCCAGACCGTCGGCCTCGGCGTGCTTCAGCACGGCGTCCATGGTCAGCTTCTCGTTGTACTCGTCGTACTGGGTGCTGTGGCCCACGTCCAGCACCTCGTAGTTGTCGTTGTCGTGCTTTTCGTCGATCTCGTGGCGGAAGTCGATGCCGCTCTCGGCCAGTACGTCGGTGAACCAGTCGATGGTCTCACCGCTGCGGTCTGCCCACACCTGTGCCAGGCTGCGACGGGTATAGCCCTGGCTCCAATTGCACAGGTAGCGCACAGCGTCCTTCTTGTTCACGTCATCGCCGTCCTCCTGCTGCTGCTTGGAGCCGCAGGCAGCCAGCGTGTCGCGGATGCCGCTGGCCATGTCGTGGCCGAACTTTTCGATCAGGATGGTCTTGGCACCGGCCTCGGCCGCGGCGGCAGCGGCAAAGCTGCCGGAGGAACCGGCACCCACCACCAGCACCTCACACTCCACGGTCTGCTTGATGTCGCTCTCGGCCACTTCGGGCTCCTCGCCCAGCCAGTCGGCGGTGGAGGCAGTCTCCTCGGTGGTCTGCTCAGCGGGGTTGATGGCACCGCCGCTGGCCTGACGGATGCAGTCGGCCACAGCGTTCTGCACAGCCTTGCTGGTCACGGTGGCACCGGTCACACCGTCGATCTGGCTGGTCTGAGCGTTCATCACCTGCTCGATCAGCTTGTCCTTGGCGGCCTGGCCGATGTTCTCGGTCTCGCCGGAGAGGTCCAGCTCCACCTTGGTGATGGTATTGGCATCAAAGGTGACAGTAGCGGTGATCTCGCTCATGCCCTTGGCGGTAGCGGTGTAGGTACCGGGGGTGTAGATGCCGGCTGCACCGGAAGATGCAGCAGCGGTGGAGCTGCTGGCTGCATTGCAGGCAGCCAGACCGGCTGCGGTGACGCTGCTCATGGCGGCAGCGGCAGCGATTTTCAGAAAGCCTTTGCGGGAGATCTTTTCCATAATAAGGTTCCTTTCTCTTCTTTTTCTTCGTGCTTTGTTCCAGAGTGGCAAAAATGCTTTGCCATTCTTGTTAAAAGTATCACATTTACAACCAAAGAAAAAGAAGTTATAATATCCCTGTAGGTATCAAGAAAAACTTGCGTTTTATTTCTGGAAAGGAACCTCCCATGACCATTCAGCAGCTGCGCTATTTTCTGGCCCTATGTCAGGACCTGAACTATACCCGCACCGCCGGGCGGCTGTATCTGTCGCGGCAGGCGCTGCGGCTCAGCATTGCCGCGCTGGAAAATGAGCTCTGCGGCCCGCTGTTCATCAATGTGCGCAATCACCTTGCCCTGACCGAAAAGGGCCAGCGCTTCCGGGCACAGGCCGCGCCGGTGGTGGAGCAATTTGACCGGATGTGCGCGCAGGCGTATCAGGATATCCGGTCCCCCGCTCTGCGGCTGGGCATCAGTGTGGCGTTGGTGCCCAGCTACCTGCCCATGCTGGGGGATGTGCTGGAGCAGTTCCGGCAGCAATACCCGGGCATCCCGCTGGAAACCACATTGCTTTCCAACGACGCCGTATGTGCACAATTGCAGAACGGCACGCTGGACGCCGGGCTGGTGATGGACCTGGGCGGCTGCGCGGCCGGGCTTGCCCGCACCGCGCTCACCCGGCACACTGCGGCCCTGCTGGTGCCCCGCTGCAGCCCGTTCTGGGGGCGCAGCAGCATCGCCCCGGCAGAGCTGGACGGTCGGCTGCTGTTGGTGCCGGGCCTTGCGCCGGAGCCGCTGGCCCCGCTGTGGAATACCCTGCGGCAGGCCGGTGCCCGCCCGAAGGTAGAGATCGGCGAGCAATACTATCAAGTGCTTTACCGCACCCAGGAGCGCAACGGTCTGGCCCTGGACCGGTTGGAGATCACCTCCGACCACAGCATGGGCAATGTTCAGGACGTGGCACTGGACGGCATGCCGCCCATCTGCGCCGCCTTTTTGCAGCCGGAGCACGCAGAGCACCCCTGTGTCCGGCTTTTGTGCAGCTTTTTGCAGGAACACCTGCGCAATCTATGAAAGAAGGGACCCCTTATGCATTTTTATGGAACCATCGGCCCGGCCTGCGCCAGTGCCGGAACTCTGCGCCGCCTTGTGGACGCCGGCATGACCGGCCTGCGCATGAACCTTTCCCACGGGGCGCTGGCCGAACACGCTGACTGGCTGGCAATGATCCACGCTGTCGGCATTCCGGACCTGCTCATCGACCTGCAGGGGCCGGAACTACGTGTCGGGCGGCTGGCCAGCCCGGTCACCCTGCCGGAGGGCGGCACGATACAGCTGGGGGCAGGCGGCATCCCCTGCCCTGTCCAGCTGGTACAGGCAGCCCGCCCCGGGCAGCAGCTTTTGCTGGACGACGGCAAGCTGCTGGTGGAAGTAACTGCCGCCGGGCCGGATGCACTGGTCTGCACCGTACTGCGGGGCGGCGTTCTGCAAAGCCGCAAGAGCATTGCCGCCCCGGGTCTGTCGGTGCCCATGCCCACCCTGACAAGTGAGGACCTTGCCAACCTGCGCATCGCAGCTTCCTGCGGCGTCACCGGGGTCATGCTGCCCTTCGTGCGCGGGAAACAGGACATCCTTGCTTTGCGGCAGGCGCTGGCCGAGGCCGGTGCGCCGCAGATCCGCATCTTTGCAAAGATCGAGAACCTTGCCGGGGTGCAGGCCCTGCCGGAGTTTCTGTCCCTCGTGGACGAGGTGGTCATTGCCCGCGGCGACCTGGGCAACGCCATGCCGCTGTGGGAGCTGCCCCGCTGTCAGAAACAGCTTTCCGCCGCCTGCCGGGCCGCCGGGGTACCCTTTATGGTGGTCACCCAGATGCTGGACAGCATGTGCACCCGTGCCGTGCCCACCCGCGCCGAGGTGAGCGATATTTACAATGCTGTGTTGGATGGTGCGTCCAGCCTGATGCTCACCGGTGAGACCGCCGCCGGGCAGTACCCCGTGCAGGCCATGGAGTTCCTGGTTCGGACGGCAAACACCGCCCTGTAAGGCAGTTCGGCCTTCTGCACGCTTTTTCGGTCCGAAATGACAAAAAGGATGGATTCTGTCGTAAAGAGTTGGTATAATGAAGGCAAAATATTTTTGCAGGAAGGTTTTTCTATGGGAATCGTAGTCATCGGAGCCGTTTTTGTGGACATCAAGGGGTACCCCCTTTCCACCTACATCCCGGGCGGGCGCAACTCCGGCCGGGTCGAGCAGGTACACGGTGGTGTGAGCCGCAACATCGTGGAGGACATCGCCAATGTGGAGCTGCGCCCCACCTTTGTGGGTCTGGTGGACGACACCGGCATGGGCCAGGATGTCATCGACAAGCTCCGCGACCACAAGGTGAACACCCAGTTCATCCGCCGCGTGAAGGACGGCATGGGCACCTGGCTGGCCGTGTTCAACAACGACGGTGACGTATGCGCCTCCATCTCCAAGCGCCCGGACACCACTCCCCTCACCGCTCTGCTGAAAGAGCAGGGAGACGAGATCTTCAAGGACTGCGACAGCATCGCGCTGGAGCTGGATCTGGAAAAAGAGACGGTCAAGCAGGTGCTGCGCTTTGCCAAAAAGTACAACAAGCGGGTCTACGCGGCCATCTCCAACATGAGCATCGCCATGGAACGCCGCGACTTTTTGCAGCAGGTAGACTGCTTTGTGTGCAACCAGCAGGAAGCCGGGCTGCTCTTCTCGGACGATTACGACCACCTTTCCCCCGCTGCCATGCGGGAGGTGCTGGCCGCCAACGTGCACAGCGCCAACATCCCCTGCATGGTGGTCACCATGGGCGGGCAGGGTGCCGTGTATGCCCGCGCCAACGGCGAAAGCGGCGTTGTGCCCGCCAAGAAGGTGGATGTGATCGACACCACCGGTGCCGGTGACGCCTTCTTTGCCGGTACGGTCATCGGCCTGACCTACGGCAAGAACCTGCCCGCCTCCTGCGAGATCGGCAGCCGTCTGGCCGCCTCGGTGATCTCCATCACCGAAAACGTCTGCCCCCGGTTCCGCCCGCTGGAATTCGGGCTGGACATTCCCGTGCTGGACTGAGTTACACCCAAAAGCGCCGGAGCATTCCCGCAAAAGGGAGCGCTCCGGCGCTTGTTTTTTGTTTGTCAGAGTTCGTTGATGGCTGCTGTGACGGGCATTGCCTGCAATCGCTTCACCGGGCCGTGCACCGCAAGCGCCGCTGCACCTGCCACGAACAGACAGAGCACTGCCAACAGCCCGAAGGGCACCCGCCACACGACGCCGAAATAGTGGGTGATCAGCCGGGTATACAGTGCACGGTGCAGCACAAGGCCGGCAGCAACGCCCACCAGCAGGCCGGACGCCGCATAGGTCCCGGCACTCAACAGCACAAACAGCCCCAGCAGCGGCAGGCACAACGCCGGGCACACGGCCCACGCCGCACATTCTGCCGCCAGCAGGGCCGCAGCCAGCCCGGTGACCAGACTTTTGTCATCCTCCAGCAGTAAGATCCGCTCCATGGTGCAGTTTCTTCTTTTTACAAAAAATGCCGGGTGCTGCCGCAGGTACGGCAGCTGCCCGGCGTGCAGTCACGCATTCTGTTGTTTGTACTGTTCGCCCCACGCCCACATAGCGTCCATGATGGGCTTCAGGCTCCGGCTTGATGGCCGCTTTTAACTGCGGTGTATTGACCGAACCGAGCTGGAACAGATGATCCGCGAACACGGATTTATCGTTTCCGACAGCTAAAATGTATTTCAGCAGATCTCCCGTAATATGCCGGGCCGTACCATCCGACCGAAATTTCCGTCGTAGTTCAGGTTTCCGTGCAAGAATGACAGAGCATTCCCGTCCTCTCGCTGCAGTCCTGCACCCCGATAAAAAGCTGCCCGCATACCGTGTGATCTTGTCGCATCCGGTATGCGGGCAGCTTGTCTTTTCTGATTTTACGCGCTTTTGGGGCTTATTTTGCCACGATCTCGTCGGCCAGAGCGTCCATCTGGGCTTCCGCGGCAGCATTGGCAGCAGAGCGGATGGTGACCACGTTCTCGCAGACCGTGATGTTCTTCATGCCTTCCAGCTCGGCGCGCATGAGTTTGGCAGCCATGGGGGCCCAGGTGCCGTTCTCCATCAGTCCGACGGTACGGTTCTGGAACGCCTTGGTCTTGAGGTGGGTCAGCAGGGACTCCATCGGCGGGAAGAGGAAGCCGTCATAGGTGGCGCAGGCCAGAACGATCTTTCCGCAGCGGAATGCCTCGGTGACGGCGTAGGACACATCGGTGCGGGTCAAGTCCATCTCCACCACCTTTGCGCCCTTGGCACGCAGCTTTTCGGCCATGGTGTGGGCCGCAGCGCGGGTATGGCCGTGGATGGAAGCACTGGCCACAAGGATCTTTTCCGGCTCCTCCGGCTTGTAGCTGGACCAGGTATCATAATAGGCCAGATACTTGCCCAGGTCCCCGGTGAGCACCGGGCCGTGCAGCGGGCAGATGGTGGCAATATCCAGTGCGGCTGCCTTTTTGAGCAGTGCCTGCACCTGCGGGCCGTACTTGCCCACGATGTTCAGGTAATACCGGCGGGCTTCGCTGGCCCAGTCGGCCTTTTCGTCAAACTTTGCCACCGCCCCGAAGCGGCCGAAACCGTCGGCGGAGAACAGCACCTTTTCGCTGCTCTCATAGCTGACCATGACCTCCGGCCAGTGCACCATGGGTGCAAACACAAAGGTGAGGGTGTGGCTCCCCAGAGACAAGCTCTCGCCGTCCTTCACCACCACACGGCGCTCCTTGGCCACGGCATCCGGGCCGAAGAACTGCTCCATATACACAAAGGTCTTGGCGTTGCCCACCACCTTCATGTCCGGGTACTTAGCGGCCAGGCGGGCAATGTTGGCACCATGGTCCGGCTCCATGTGGGAGACCACCAGATATTCCGGCATGCGGTCGCCCAGCGCTTCGGTGAGGTTTGCCAGCCAGGCATCCGTGGCACGGTTGTCCACCGTATCCAGAATGGCGACCTTTTCATCCAGAATAACATAGGAGTTGTAGCTGACGCCGGTAGGCACCGGGTACTGACTTTCAAACAGGTCGATGGTGGTATCGTCCACCCCCACGCCCAGAATGGCATTGCTGATCTTCTGTACGCTCATAAATCCCATGCTCCTTTATTTTTATGCTGTGCCGCAGAAAGCGGCCGATTCTTCTTAAGAACAATTCCTAGTATAGCATATCGTCAGAAATTTAGCAAGAGGAATCTGCGGCTTTTCCCTCCCGGACCCCTGACCACAACCGTTATTCATCGCCCCTGCTTTCCGGCAGGCGGGCAGACACGGGGCGGCCCGGCTCGGTGTCCAGCTCCAGCAGGGCCGCAGCGCTGGCGTCATCCATCGTCTGTACGGCCCGCAATTTGCGGCTGATGGCACGGCTGCGCACGCCGATGAGATTATCCAGCTCTTCGTCGGTCTGGCGCAGACGCTGCTGCAGCTTGGAAAGCCCCTGCCCGAACTTGTCGAACTCAGTCTTGACGGCACCCAGCAGCTGCCACACCTCGCCCGAACGCTTCTGGATGGCAAGGGTCTTGAAGCCCATCTGCAGGCTGTTGAGCAGGGCCGCCATGGTGCTGGGGCCGGCCACGTTCACCTGATAGTCCCGCTGCAGCACCTCCAGCAGGCCCGCATTCACCACCTCGGCGTACAGGCCCTCGAAGGGCAGAAACAGGATGCCGAAGGCTGTGGTATACGGCGGCTCCACATACTTTTCGCGGATGTCCTTGGCCTCGCTGCGCAGCACCAGTTCCAGTGCATGGCGGGCGTTTTCCACAGCCTGCGCATCGCCGGATGCCTGCGCATCCTGCAGGTGGGCGTAGGTATCACCGGGGAACTTGGAGTCGATCGGCAGCCAGACACTGCCACCGTCGGCACCCGGCATTTTGATAGCGTACTCCACCCGCTGGGCGCTGCCGGGGATGGTAGCCACATTGGTGTCGTACTGCTCTGGGGCCAGAATTTCTTCCAGAATGGCTCCCAGCTGGATCTCGCCCAGGATGCCGCGGGTCTTGACGCCCGACAGCACCTGTTTCAGGCCGCCCACATCGGCGGCAAGGCTCTGCATCTCACCCAGGCCCTTGTACACCTGTTCCAGCTGGGCATTGACCGCCTTGAAGCTCTCGGTCACCCGCTTCTGCAGGGCATCCTGCAGCTGCTCGTCCACCGTGCAGCGGATCTCGTCCAGCTTCTGGGCATTCTGTGCCTGCAGGGCGGCCATGCTTTCGGCCAGCGTTTTGCGCATTTCTTCCAGCTTGCGGGCGTTGGAAGCTTCCAGCCCCTGCAGGCGCTGTTCCATGGTCTGCTGCTGCGCGGCCTGCCCGGCATTCAGGGTGCTGCTCATACCCTGCACAGCGGTCTGCAGCGTTTCGCTGATGCCGCGCATGGCGTCGTAGTTCTGCCGGGCCAACTCGGCCTGCTTCTGGGCAAAGAGCTTCGACTGGGCGTCCAGCTGCTGACGCACCCACTCCTTGAGGGCTTCGTCGTCCTGCTGGGGTGCCTGTTTGCCGGAGCGGTACAGCAGCAGTGCCTGCTGCAGGCAGATGGCCACCAGCAGAACGGTGTAGAGTAATGCAAGAAATTCCATAGGGTATCTCCTTATAAAGTCAAAACCACCGGCTGAGCCGGTGGCTTGAGTAAGCCCTAGAAGGGCACCTTACTGGCAAAGCCCCTGCAAGGGGCCACGAGCAAGCATCTTTCATCTGCATTACTTGCCCTACTGCTCTAACGAGCAGTATCATAAAGTGCATCTTCTAAGATGACAATTTCTTTGTCATCTCGCTTCGCTCGAATCTTGTAGCTAAAGCATTTTTACTCCACCAGCTTAGCTGGTGGTTGTCACTCGCTCAAGCTACTCAATCCAAAATCCGGGCCGTGCAGATGCAAAGCCCGGATATTTTTGTTTTTACAGTGTCTCGTAGCGGCGCAGCGTCTGGCTCCACTGCAGCTGCTCGCCGTACAGGCCCACACCGTCGGCTTCCACCTCGCCCACCTGATTGTCACAGGGGTCGGCGCGGAAGGAGCACATGGGCGGGTCAAAGGGTGCGCAGAGGGCACGGTTGGCCACCATGCGGCCGGTGTCCAGATTGCCAAAGTAGTGCAGGCGCATCTTCTCGTTCCCGGCACGGGCCATGGAGGCACCGGCCGAGCAGTCGGCGTACATCCAGCCGTGGGGCGCGATGTAGAACGCGGCCCAGTCGTGGCAGCCCACCATCTCCCGCCGCACCACCAGACCGCTCTGCCACTGGGCCGGGATGCCGGCCAGACGGCACAGCACGATGAAGGTAGAGGCCATGATGCCGCAGTCACCCCGGCGGTTGTGGGCACAGCCGTCGGTGATGTTCTCCTGCACGAAGTAGGGCGGCTGGTAGTGGTAGTGGGTGTTGAGGGTCACATAGTCGTAGATGCGCTTTGCCTTCTGCACCGGGTCGGTGAGCCCCTGGGTGAGCTGGGCCGCCAGTGCCCGCAGATAGGGCGTGAACTCCAGATGTGGCAGCTCCTCCTGCGTGTCAAAATCCGGCTGCACGGGGTCCGCCTGCATGTGCAGCGGGTCGGCATAGCGGGCCGTGGTACGGTAACTGTACACCGCGCCAAAGGGCCGGTTCTCGGCAAGGTCGGCCTCCCAATACGCCGTGCGCTGGGCGGCATCTTCCGGTGCAATGTGGGTCGGCGGCTCGGTGAAGGAATCCAGCGTGATATTGCTCTGTGCCGGGCAGGCCGCCGGGAGCGGCAGCCACACCCGGACGTGCACGGTGCTGCGGCCCTGCTGCTTTGCAGCCGCAAGGGCAGCGGCAAAGGCTTCGTCGCTCATGCCGATGCTGGTTTCCAGCGTGATGTCCGCGCTGACTGCGCCGGTGCGCACCATCTGCTCGTGCTCCGGCTCATATCGTTCCCAGCTGGGGTGCTGCTGGGGCGGGTCGATCTGACGGGCTGCCAGCTCCGGATGGGTGGCCAACAGGGTCTCGGCAAAGGAGCGGATGTACCGCTTCTCCCCTTCCACGAACCGCCAGTCCATGGCACCGGCGCGGTCCAGTGCCCGGAATTCTTCCGGGGTAAAGCCCCGCACAAGGCTTTGCAGCAGTTCCAGCGCCTGCGCTTCGGGCACCGTATAGTCCAGCGGCAGACGGCGCAGGATCTCCCGCTGGGCCAGCAGTGCATCCCGCATGGCATCCACACCGCAGGGTGTGGGGTTTTCCGGCAGAGGGCCGGCAGGCTGCACCGGCTGGTTCTGGGTCTTTGTCCAGTCCTCCGCCAGGTAGGTGTCAATGCAGGCAATGGCCTCGGTATAATAGCCCGCCTCTTTCAGGCGGCGCACATCGTCCGGCAGGCCGAGGTTCAGGCTTGCCAGACAGGCATTCAGGTTCTTCATTGCATTCCGCTCCTCTTTTGTTCAGATTCAGCCGTTGATCTGGGTCTCCCAGAAGTTCGCAGCGTCCAGCATCCAGCCGTCGGCATCGGTGCCTGCGCCGGTACCCACGCCGTGGGTCGCATTGGGGAACAGCACCTCTTTGCAGGGCACATGGTGCTTTTCCAGTGCGCGGCTCAGCGCCGGGCGCTGAGCCGGGTAGCACAGCAACGGGAACACATAATCGTTCTCGCCGTACCAGTGATACACCGGCGGGTAATCGTCGGTGACACAGTCAGAGATGTTCAGTTCATAGTACCGGCCCTCCAGTACAAAGGGGTCGATGGCAGCATGATAGACCGGCTTATACTCAAAGAAATTGTTGATGGGATAGCCCAGCAGCAAAGCACCGGGCTTGGGCACCCCATAGTGCTTGTAGCCCAGTTCGTCGCCGGAGAACACACCGGCCAGATGGCCGCCGGAGGAATAGCCCAGCAGGGCGTAGTTTTCCGGCTGCACATTGAACTGGTCTGCATGAGTGGTGATGAACCGGACAGCGTTGCCAAGGTCAGCCACCGGGGCGTTGTCCTTTGCCTTGAGGAACACGCGGTAGCGCAGCACGAAGGCTGCGTAGCCCATCTGGTGCAGCCGCCATGCCGTGGCATAGCCCTCGGACATATTGGAAGTCTTGTTGAGCACATTGCCGGACATGACCACCACAAACTTGCTGCCGGGCACTTCCGACGGCTAGTAATACAGTTCCACGCCATCACGGGTGGCGTCTGCGGCGATCTCCTCCGGGGAGTACACTTTATAAGTCACCTGAGTGCCGGCTTCATAGGTATCGGCCAGATAGTTCAGGGCGTCGGCGCTGTCCTGTGCCATGTTGGCGCCCACATAGTCCGACAGCGTGGTACCTGCTTCCGGGGTGTCCGGGCTGTCCACGGCACTCTGCCAGGTCCACACGCCGCTGGCGGCGAATGTCGGGTCGGCACGCAGGTCAGAGACGAGGGTATCCGGCGTAACGGTCAGATGGCCCGATGCGGCAGAGGCCTCCACCGGCAGGCCGGCCAGCAGCAGCGCAGCGGCCGAGGCACCGGTCACCTGCAGAAACTGGCGGCGAGAGATCTTGTTTTGCATAAAAGCATCCCCTTTTTTATAAATTCAAATTCTGATATTTCAGGAAGTGTGCTGCTCCCAGAAAGCCACCGCATCCGTCATCCAGCCCTCTGCATCGGTGCCATTGCCGGTGCCGATGGCATGGGGTGCATTTTCATAGACATGCACCTCACAGGGCACACCGTTTGCCTCCAACGCCTTCCGGACGGCCGGACCCTGGAACGGATATCCCAGAGTCTTCAGGGTAACATCATTCTTGCCGTACCAGAAATAGGTCGGTGGGAAGTCCGGTGTGATGCCGCCTGAGATATCCGACCAGTAATACCTCCATCTGCAGGATGCCGGGTCCATCACGGCATGGTACACCGGCTTGATCTCTGCAAAATCGTTGACGGGGTAGCCCATCAGCAGTGCACCGGGCTTTGGCACATCATAGGCCTTGTAGCCATAGCGCTTATCCGAACTGAACAGCCCGCACAGCTGCCCGCCGGAGGAAAAGCCCACGAGGGCATAGTTTTCCGGCTGCACGCCGAACTGCTGTGCATGGTTCGTGATGAACTGCACCGCCCGGCCCAGATCCTGCAGGGGGCCGTTGTTGCTGATACCCCACAGAATGCGATACCGCAGCACAAAGACGCTATAGCCCATCTTGTTCAGCTTCGCTGCCACAGCAATGCCCTCGTTCAGGTCGCCGCTTTTCATGGCCGCATTGCCGCCCACCACCAGCGCATATTTGCCATCGGCATTCGTGCCGGGGAACCAGAACAGCTGCACACAGCCCAGCGAGGAGTCGGCTGCGACCTCTTCCGGGCTGTACACCTGCCAGGTCACCTGCTTACCGGCTTCGTAGTTCTCAATGACGATGTTCAGGCCGTCGGCGCTGTCCTGTGCCGTGGTCTCACCCACATAGTCCAGAAGGGTCTTGTTTTCATACAGGCGGCGCAGTGCAAGGTTGTCCGCATCCCCTTTGCAATAGGTGGAGACCCCGCTGCCCGCAATGGCCGGGTCGGAGCGGATCTCCTTCATGGTCATATCGGTGGTGATGCGGCCCTCCGCACACACCGGCAGGGCAAGAACAGCCGCAAGGCACAGCACGACTGCACCGCGTTTCAGCAGATGTCCGAACATTTCACCCATTCCTTTCCGTTTTGAATCAGCCGGTGGTATGTGCTTCCCAGAAAGCCACCGCATCCGTCATCCAGCCCTCTGCATCGGTGCCGTTGCCGGTGCCGATGCTGTGCGGGGCATTCTGATAAACGACCATCTGATGGGGAATGTTGTTTCGCTCCAAGGTCCGGTCAAAATCCCTGTGCTGGCCAGGCATCTCGGCAGAGCTCAGCACAACATCGTTTTTCCCCCACCAGAAGTACACAGGCGGATAGTCTGCGTCTACCATATTACACAGGTTTGCCCAGTAGTAACGCCAGCCGCAGGTGCCAATGTCATACAGAATGTGGTAAAGCGGCTTCATCACTGTCAGGTCCACCACCGGGTAACCCAACAACAGTGCACCGGGTCTTTCCACCTGATAGGAGCCATAGCCCCGTTCCTTGTTTGCAAAGATTCCTGCGATCTGTCCGCCGGAAGAAAAGCCCACCAGCGCATAATTTTCCGGCTGCACACCGAACTGCCCGGCATGGGCCGTGATAAACTTTACCGCATTGGCAAGATCCTGAATGGGCGCATTGTCGCCCATGTCGATCCAGGTGCGGTACCGCAGCACGAACACGGTGTAGCCCTGTTCATGCAGCTGGTAGGCCGCAGAGCCACCCTCTTCCATCTCGGAGGTCATGGTGCTGCCATTGCCGGGCACCACCAGTGCATATTTGCCACCCGGCTCTTTGCCTGGGAAATAATACAGCTGCACACACCCCAGTGAAGAGTTTGCCGCGATCTCTTCCGGGCTGTACACCTGCCAGGTCACCTGTACCCCATTGCGGGTATTTTCCGCCACCAGATTCATGGCCGCCACGCTGTCATCCACCAGCTCCGGGCGCATGTACTGTTCCAGCGTTTTGTTCTTCCAGTATTCGTTGCCAAGGCCGCTCAGCTCACGGCAGTAAGTATAGTAGCCAGACGACTGGATGGCCGGGTCATCCCGCAGCTGCTGCAGGGTGGTCTGCCGGGTGAACGCCGCCGAATTTTGTGCTGCCCATACGGGCAGGCTCAGGCAGGCCAGCTGTGCCAGGCACACCGCCCCGCACAGCAGCTTGTAGTTCCATGATCTCATTTTTTGTTCCTCCTTTGGTCCGGTCCCAACCGGACGATATGAGTTTATTGTATCACATCCCAGGCTATTGTCAAAACAATTCTGCGTCCCCCGGCCGGGGGAAATCTTTCTCCCGGAGGGAGGCTTTTGGCAGCCCGGCCAAGTTTCCCGTACCAACAAAAAAGGCTCCCTCCTAGAGGGAGCTGTCGCCGCAGGCGACTGAGGGAGCCGCACGCAAAAATGGGCCCGGGGACTTTCGTCTCCGGGCCCATTCAGAACCTGTTCTTTGGTCTGCCCTCAGGCAAACCAGCTAGTCAGTCACAAGTACCGATTAGGCGACAGTGAACTTCAGAACATTCTCATTAACAGTGTTCTTCACGGTGCCGGTAGCCAGGTTGTAGATGGCAGCAGCGGAACCGACCATACGCAGGCCAGCGTTCAGAACGCCGTTGCCACCATTCAGGAACTTGTCGCCAGCGGTCTGCTCATCACCATGCTTGCCGAAGCCAGCATCGTAGCCGGTGCCGTAAGCACCCTTGACGCCGGTGAGCCATGCGTTGCCCAGAGCACCGGGCTTGTAAGAGCCGTTGAACAGAACGCCGACAGTGTTGCCGATGTACTTGTCCATGAAGCTGTTGCCGATGATGGTAACCATGTTGGTGTTGAACTTCTGCCAGTTCTCGACCTTCAGCTCGGGGGCCAGGATCTCAGCCAGAGAAGCGCCACCGTTGACGTAGGTCATCTCGTTCTCAGAGATTGCGGAAAAGTTTGCAGGCATCATCATAATGAATTACTCCCTTCAAAATGTAGAAAGATATTTTGCAAGCTCACTTTCGTGTGCTCACCAATCCTTACTAGGATGGCAATAATATACCACACTTTCCAGAAATGTTCAAGTACCTTTTTGCAAAAAGTGTAAAAAATGTGAAACAAGGTCTATAAAAGTATTGCTTTTGTACAGTCCGCAGGCGGTTTTCCGGTTCCGACAAGCTTTGCCGCCGCCGGGCGGTACACTGGCTGCAAGGGGGGCCTGCCGTTGAAAAGCGTGATCTACCTCGACGAGCTTCTGCTGACCAATTTTGTCCTTGCTGCGCTGTTTCTCACCGCAGCCGGTCTGCTGTGCGCCACCGTGTGCACCGGGGTGCGGCTGTGCACCGGGGCGGCGCTGGCGGCAGTGTCGGCACTGGTACTGCTGGCCCCGGAGCTGCCGGGAGCCGTGGCAGTTGGTTATAAAATTTTCACAGGTTGCGCGGTGGTGGCCGCCGCCTACGGCCTGCCCGGGCGGGGGCGTTTTGCTCGGTTGTGTGCGTGGTATGCACTGCTGAACCTGCTGCTGTGCGGAGCGGTGGTGCTGCCCGGCGTGCAGAGCCGCAACCTGAGCGTCAGCCTGCCGCTGTCACCGGGGCGGCTGCTGGCCAGCTGCGCGGGGGTGTATGCCGTACTGCGGGCCCTGCTGTACTGCTTTGGCCGCAGCGGCGCGCCCAGCGTGCCCGCCACGCTGGAGGTGGCCGGGGTGCAGCTGTCGGTACAGGCCTTCCACGACACCGGCTTTGCCCTGCAGGAGCCGTTGAGCGGCAAGGCCGTGGTGCTGGTGCAGTACCCGGCGGTGCGGCACCGCCTGCCGCAGGCAGCCCGGCAGTATCTCGATGGCTGGTTTGCCCACAGCACAGCCCCGCCCCCGCCGGAGCTGGGGGTGCATCTGGTGCCCTGCCGCAGCATCCACGGCCAGAGCATGCTGCCTGCCCTGCCCGCTGCCCTGCAGTTGGGCAAAGACCGCGCAGGCGGGCTGCTGGCGGCGTTCTGCTGCCCCACGCCGCCGGACCCTGCATGGGAGCTGCTGTACGGCGAGGATGCGGCACAGCTGCTCTTATAATACTTATTATAGGGAGGACTGCTCATGTTCCAGTTTTTGCGGCAGCTCTGGCACCGCCTGTGTGCGCGGCTGCGGTTTTGCGGCGGCGTGCAGTATCTGGCCGGCACCGCCAGCCTGCCCTCTCCCCTCTCCCCCGCCGAGGAAAAAGCCCTGCTGGCCCGCATGGCCGCCGGAGAGGCAGACGCCCGCGATGCGCTCATCCTGCACAATCTGCGGCTGGTGGTGTACCTTGCCAAAAAGTACGAGAACAGCGGTGTGCCCGCCGAGGACCTGATCAGCATCGGCACCATCGGGCTGATCAAGGCCGTGAACACCTTCACGCCGGAACGCAGCATCAAGCTGGCCACCTACGCCAGCCGCTGCATCGGCAACGAGATCCTGATGTACCTGCGCAAGACCTCCAACCGCCGTCAGGAGGCCAGCCTTGACGAGCCGCTGAATGTGGACGGCGACGGCAACGAGCTGCTGCTGTCGGACATCCTCGGCAGCGACGAGAACATGGTGGGCCAGCAGCTGGAGCAGGACGCCGAGCGCGCCGGTCTGCGCCGCGCCGTGAGCAGCCTTTCGGCCCGGGAGCGCCGGATCATGGAGCTGCGCTTCGGCCTGACCGACGGCGTGGAACGCACCCAGAAGGAAGCCGCCGACGCCCTGGGCATCAGCCAGAGTTACATTTCCCGCCTTGAAAAGCGCATCATCCAGACCCTGAAGCTCCAACTGGAAGGGCAATAAAAAAGCGCGGCCTTGTCCTTGACAAACCGCGTGGAATCGTCTATACTGAAAATACAAAAGGCGCTGGCCCATACAAACGACTAGCTCCTTACCAGATTGATCAGAAGAAATGACCGCTCAGGCTTGGGAACTTGGAGGCGGTCATTTTTTCTTTTTATCATCCCTGTGCGAGACAGTCCATGTGATCTGAAATGTAACACGGCCTGCCCTTGACAAACCGCGTGGAATCGTCTATACTGAAAATACAAAAGGCGCTGGCCCATACAAACGACTAGCTCCTTACCAGATTGATCAGAAGAAATGACCGCTCAGGCTTGGGAACTTGGAGGCGGTCATTTTTTCTTTTTATCATCCCTGTGCGAGACAGTCCATGTGATCTGAAATGTAACGTAGATTGCTCCGCCAAGCAGCGAAAGCAGCATTACGACCTGTTCAAACGTCATGGTGCATCCCCCCTTTCCGCCCTTGGGCGTCCGGGGGAGGCCGAGATTTCAAGAAAAATTCGCTCCACCGGGCACTCAGGTGCCGGTAAGGAGCTCAGCCGCCTGCATTTGTGGGACGCAGCGCCTCGTGGCAGCCTTGCGGCTGCATTTAAAGCATACCATAATTATGGGCCAATTGCAATTGCGGCTTTTTTTGCACGCTCATCCGGCTGCCGGGTGGGCGTGTAATTTTTTCCACGCATAGTGGTTTGCCCCTGCGGCCATACTCCCGGTGAACTTCAAAACAGACCGGGGGCGTTTGGATGTACAATAAGGTGGAACTGTGCGGCGTAAACACGGCGCAGCTTCCTGTTTTGTCCGAAAGCGAAAAGCGGCAGCTGCTCCTGCAGGCCCACGCCGGGGATGCAGGAGCACGGGAACGCATGGTGGAGGGCAACCTGCGGCTGGTGCTGAGCGTGGTGCAGCGCTTTGCCCAGCGGGGCGAAAACCTCGACGACCTGTTTCAGGTGGGGTGCATCGGGCTCATCAAGGCCATCGACAACTTTG
>ENA-UOJV01001778-UOJV01001778.1-human-gut-metagenome-genome-assembly--contig:-C82-NODE-1778-length-21216-cov-17.102689_pt1 | contig 21216 bp, 15 predicted proteins | sample MGYA00242356_ERZ723903 | MGnify/ENA metagenome assembly ERZ723903
CGCCGTAACATTACCCTTTTTACTCTTGAAATTGGGGCGTAGGGTCGGCGGCGACTCGCCGCCCGCGAAAGGATATGATAATTATGATTACTGTTTCTAATGTTAGTCTGCAATTCGGCGGCGATACGCTGTTCAAAAATGTAGACCTGCAATTCAACCCCGGCAACTGCTACGGTGTTATCGGTGCAAACGGTGCCGGAAAATCCACATTTCTGAAAATTCTCTGCGGTCAGCTGAAACCTACTACCGGTGAAGTGACCATTCCGAAAAATCTCCGCATGAGTGTCCTCAAACAGGATCACTTCGCCTATGATGCCTATACCGTTCTGAATACCATTATTATGGGCAACCAGCGGCTGTACGACATCATGCAGCAGAAAGATGCCCTCTATGCCAAGGAGGATTTTACCGAGGAGGACGGCATTCTGGCTTCTGAACTGGAAGCGGAATTCGCTGAACTGGACGGCTGGGAGGCGGAATCCAACGCTTCCAAGCTGATTCAGGGGCTGGGTCTGCCGGAAGAACTGCTCTATCAGCAAATGGCAGACCTCTCCGGTAATGAAAAGGTGAAAGTCCTGCTGGCACAGGCTCTGTTCGGCAATCCGGATATTATCCTCATGGACGAGCCGACCAACCATCTGGATATTGATGCCATTGCGTGGCTGGAGGACTTTTTGTCCGAGTACTTCGGTACCGTTATCGTGGTTTCCCATGACCGCCACTTCCTCAATGATGTCTGCACCCATATCGTGGATATTGACTATACCAAAATCAAAATGTACGTGGGCAACTACGAATTCTGGTACGAATCCAGCCAGATGATGCAGCGGCTCATCAAACAGCAGAACAAAAAGGTTGAAGATAAAATCGCCGAACTGAAAACCTTTATTGCCCGCTTCTCCGCCAATAAGTCCAAGTCCAAACAGGCGACTTCCCGCCGGAAGCTGCTGGACAACCTGACTGTGGAAGAACTCCCTGCGTCCAGCCGCCGCTATCCCTTTATCGGTTTCGATATGGATCGGGAATTGGGCAAGGAAGTGTTGCAGGTCAGCGGTATCTCCAAGACTGTGGACGGCGTGAAGCTGCTGAACAACGTCAGCTTTACGCTGGGACGTACCGACAAGGTGGCGTTTATCGGCGAGAGCGAACAGGCGATCACCATGCTGTTCAAGATTCTCATGGAGGAAGAACAGCCGGACGAGGGTACGTTCAAATGGGGCGTGTCTGCTTCCACTTCCTATTTTCCGGTGGATAACTCCGCATACTTCAACGACAACGATGATTCCATTCTGGACTGGATCCGCCAGTATTCCACATCGGACGAAACCGAAACGTTCCTGCGGGGCTTCCTGGGCAGAATGCTGTTCTCCGGCGATGATATTTATAAGCCGGTCAAGGTGCTGTCCGGCGGCGAAAAGGTTCGCTGCATGTTTGCCCGCATGATGCTGTTCCACTCCAACGTACTGCTTCTGGACAGACCTACCAACCACCTCGATCTGGAGAGCATCACCGCTGTCAATAACGGTCTGGTGAACTTCAAGGGCGTAGTCATTCTGTCCTCTCACGACCACGAGATTCTGGAAACTGTGGCAAACCGCATTATCGAGATTACGCCGGAAGGCTGCATCGACCGGCAGGGCACTTATGAGGAATATCTGGAGTGGAAAAAGGAAAACGGGAAATAAGGCAACACCGCACAAAAAGCGTCTGGCGACTTTGCACGCAATTTGCCGAAAAATCTGACAACGCACCTTACGCACAAGCTTTGTGCGGTGTTGCCATAACTGTTCTTGCCCATGAAATCCAAGGAGAACCCTATGATCTACTACTGCATCAGCGATATACACGGCTGTCTGTTCGCATTTCAAAATGCTTTGGACATCATCACAAGCCACTTGAGCGAGGAGAACACTGCCCTGATTCTGCTGGGAGATTATATTCACGGCGGCAAAGAAAATGCTGCTGTGCTTGACAAAATCATGGAACTGCAAAACAGATATGGAAGCGGCAAAGTCATTGCCCTGCTGGGAAACCACGAGGAACTGGTTTGTGAGGGTATGGCATCGGTCGATGCATGCGGCACAGGCAGCGGTGACGATGACAGGTATGTCAGCTGGCTGCGTGGCCTGCCGAGATACCACGCTGCCGGAAAGACCATATTTGTCCATGCCGGCATTGATGAAGAAGCAGAAGATCTATGGAAATACGGCACCATGGATCATATCTTCACGGAAAAATATCCTGCCCAGACAGGACACTTCTTCGAGGATTACAAAATCGTTGCCGGACATATCAGCACTTCTGCGATCGCTGGAGATCCGCACTTTCACGGGATCTATTTTGACGGCAGTTCTCACTATTATATTGATGCGGATACGGTGGCGACTGGCTTCTTGAATATTTTGAAAGTGAATACAGAAACGCAGGAGTACTTTGCAGTTACAGATGCCGGAGAGTTTCCTGTTTTGCCCTATGATGAGGAGCATTAAGGCTTTTTACAAATCTTTCCTGCATAACTCCGCCCGCTTCGGGCATACTGAAAGTGTACCGTTCGCCGGAACCTGCGGCGGTAACTTCTTTCAGAACTGGAGCGATCATTATGGAGATCAAAAAGAAAAACAGCAACATTCACTGTTCCGTGACCCAGTGCAAGCACAACATGGTCAGCGAAAACTACTGCGGTCTGGACTGCATCTGTGTGGGCACTCACGAATCCAACCCCACTGTACCGGAATGCACCAACTGTGATTCCTTTGTCAAACGCTGCGGCACAGAGTGCTGAACACGCGTACCGGAGGATTTTTCCTCCGGCTACATAGGGAATCCTTTGGGGAATCGGCTGTTGATTCGTCATGTTGCACAAAAAACAAGGTGCATTCAAATGCAAAACGGCAAAAAAAGTGGGAATCCCTTGTACATTTACGAAAATTCGGGTATAATAAAAGAGTATCCAAGTTCCGAAGGAGGTAGAATTTTCATGTATGATAAAACAATGACGTTTTCCGTCAATGACGAAAAAGAGATCGAAATGAAGAAAACGCTGATGCTTGTATATGATGCACTCACGAAAAAGGGATATAATCCGGTGAATCAGATTGTAGGCTACATTCTCTCCGAGGATCCCACCTACATAACCACATACAACAATGCAAGAAGCCTGATCCGTCATATCGATCGGGACGAACTGTTACAGGCTCTGGTAAAGTCCTATCTGCACCAGTGAGCTGTCCTTTAAACAATTCGAAAAAAACCGCACCGCAGGTCTGCGTACAAGCAGAAAGCGGTGCGGTTTTTTTGTACGTTGCACTGGAAAATGTCAATATTGTATTCCACAAATCCGCATAAGAAATACACGAATCAGCGAGGTTCTTTTATCCATTCCGTCAATTGACAGAACATGCAGGGTATGGTAAACTAACTATAAAGAGGGAAATCCACCAAAAAGCACCAAATACACAAAAAGCGAATTCGGCATCTGTACATTCATACAAATAGACTTGAAATCCGTTGACAAAAATGTATAATAGTGCTATAATATTGGATAGAAGGTTCTGTGCGTTTTCCGATTTGGCAATGAGAGGAAGGATACACGATGAAACGCATTTGGCAAAAAATGATGGCGATTTTAATGGCAGTATTTCTGGTATGCACAACATTGGTGCTTGCGGGCGGAGCCGAAGCTGTTTCTGCACTGGCAGAGGCAGACGGGAATACACCGGAGGTAACGGACGGGGCAGATGCACAGCAGTCCGCCGACAATTCCGGCGATATTATTATAGGGAACATTTCGATCGAGCTGGATCAGCTGATCAAAAACCACTATATGGTCACCGTGCCGGTCACCATGCCCAATAACCCCGGCTTTACCGTTCTGCAATTTGGTGTAAAATGGGATGTGACACGCATGTCCGTGCAGGGTGCACGTTCTACCGGCAACATGAAGCTGCCGATTCTCACCATTGCCAATGACAAAAGGCAGATCTGGATGATGTTCATTGAGAACGACTGCAAGGAAACCAATATCAGTTCCCTGACAGCAGAGATCAATCCGGATGTCAAGGTGGGGGATACATTTGTGCTGGAAGGGGCTTATGCGGACTATGCCGACAACAAGGCTCTGTACAAAGACAAGACGATGAAATCACATGACCTGAATATTGTTTCCGGTACGATCACCATTGTGGACAGCGTTGTGCCGGAAGTAAAACTGCAGATCGGAGAAGTCAGACCTTCTATGCGGGATCTGGATGAGAACGACTATATGGTAGAAGTGCCGGTGACCGCAGAAGCGAACAATGGCTTTAGCGACATGGTGTTTGGCTTCCGCTGGGATGCCAGCAAGATGACGGCAGAACCGCCGTCCGGCAATATACCGGAAGGGCTTTCTCTGATCCCCACCATTGACAACCAAAGCGGTGTCGGGTGGATCCATGTCATTGCCGACAGCACCTATACCGGCAGCGACATCTGTACGCTGCGGTTCACAGTACCGGACAATACGAAGCCGGGGTCGATCTATGACATTACCGGTTGCAGCAGTGATGGAGATACAAAGGCATCGGTTGCCAACCACTTCGGCACTGCGGGTACGCTGACCATCAACAACGGCAGAATTTTTGCCACTTCCACCCAGGCGGCGAATTCTTTTGCATTCGGTAAGGTGACGATTCCGGACGTTTCCATTTCCATGGAAGATCTGGAGCAGAGCGATCACCTGATCTCCGTGCCGATTACGATCACGTCAAACAGCTGCTTTACCATGCTGGCGTTCGGTGTCAGCTGGGACACCAACGATTTGAGCATTGTCAGCTGCACTTGTGATGATACCAAGAATCTGGGCATGATCGAATCCTATTCCGATGACAACAACGGCATCTGGATGCAGTTTCTCTATCGCGGCCCCTATGATGCTTTTACAGGAACGGCACTGTGTACGCTGACGTTCCGTGTGCGGTCGGATATATCGCTGGGCGACAAGATCATGCTGAATCCGCAGGAACTGAGCCCCGACGGCGACAGCATGATCATCGTCAGCACCAAGGGCACCTTTGGTGACCTGAACATGCAAAAGGGCACCATCAGTCTGGTGTCGGCAAACGAGCTGACTGCGGCGGCAACCGTAAAGATCAGCGATGTGGAAATTGATACCTATCATTTGTGGCTCAAGAGCTATGTGGTAGATGTGCCCATTGTCCTGAAACGGAATACCGGTGTGTCCTATCTGTCTATGGGCGTTTTCTATGACGAAACCATTGCACAGGCGAAGGAACTGCAAAGTGTGAACATCGATCAGATCGGTGTAATGGACGACTTTAGCCAGCGGTCCAGTGCAGTGGTAAGCTCCGGCTGGCTGGAATTCCACAGCGTAGACCCCAGCAGCGGGTATGTCTACAGCGGCACCACGCTGGGCGTGCTAAAGATCAAGCTGGATGAAAGCGTCAAGGCAGGCGATGTGATCGACCTGTCTGCGGTATCGCTCTCGCCTACCGGTGCAGTAGCCACGGTAGAGATCGCCGACGGTTCCCGTTCTTCTCCGGCACTGGTTTCCGGCTCGATCCGCATCACGGAAGCCGCAACCACAACACCGGCGGAAACGACCACTTCGGCGGAACAGACTACCGAAACAGAAACCACTGTGACAACGACCGCCGCAACGGAAGAAACGACGATTTCGGAAACAGAAACCACCACTGTTACGGAAACGACTTCTGCCGAAACTACAACAGAAACGACTACGGAAACCACAGAAACTACCACCGAAGAAACCACCACGGAAACGGTGACAGAAACCACTGTGACTTCTACAGAAACTACAGCAGCGACTACCACAGGATATACCGCTGCAATCAAGACTGACCACCTGAACCGGACAACACTGCGGGTACGTGCCGGACAAACCAGCCGCCTGCAATTTTATCCGGCAGAGGGCAACGGGGACGACTGTGTCTGGATGAGTTCGGATACAGATATTGTCAAGCTTGCTCCTGGAAACACCTCCGCGGAAATCATGCTCACCTGCAACCGTGTGGGAACGGCAGAGGTGTCTGTGCTGTATGACGGGCAGGTGCATACCTGTAGCGTTCGTGTGGTATCCGGCGACAGCGAAGCTGCCGGCGATGTCAACGTCGACAATCAGACAGATCTGTCTGATCTGGTGATGCTGAATCACATGCTGCTGGGGCAGATTCCCACAGGAGATGCCGCATCTCAAAGTGCTGACATCAACGGTGACGGGTATCTGGACAACTGTGACGTTCTGCTGCTGATGCAGATGCTCCTGAATCAGGGGTTGCTACAGTAAGCTTTTTAAAGTTTAGAACAAGAAAAGCGGTACAGAATTTCTGTGCCGCTTTTTGGTTCTGTAAAGACAACACCGCACAAAGAGCGTCTGGCGACTTTGTGCGGTGTTGCCTATGCAATTTATGGGTGAGAAAAATGGGACTGGGCGTGCCCATTTTTGCGGCTGCATTGACTTCTGGTAAAAAATATGCTAAACTGAACAGGAGAACATTTGTGGCGGCACTGTCCGGAAAAGGAGGGACTTCTGTGGTACAATTCTGGGTTGGCATGCGGCGGCTGACAGCACACTGGAAACCGCTGATACTGTTTGAAATTCTTTGGAAACTGGTGACGCTGCTGGTGATTGCACCGGCATGTGCCGGTTTGATCCAGCTGGCGATCCATCTGGCGAAGCTGAAATATCTCACCACATCCAACCTGTTACAGTTTCTCCGTTCCCCGTGGACGATTCTGCTGCTGGCAGTGCTGTTGCTGTTGGCGGCGTTGTATACCCTGTTTGAAATTGCGGCAGTCTGTACCTGTTTCCGGCAGCCCCGCTTTCAGAAAGTCCGTACCACGCTGGGGCGAATGGTGCGTTCCGGTTTGCAGTCGGTGTTGCACTTCTTTCGGGGCGGCGGACCGTTTCTGGTGCTGCATCTGCTGGTGCTGATTCCGCTGATGCAGTTTTCGGCGACTTCCGGTATTTTTACCGCAATGGGCATTCCGGATTTTCTCGCCTATTATATGACGAAAAAGGAATTTCTGCTGCCGATTTATGTGGCAGCGATCATTCTGTGCTGTCTGCTTTCTGTTCGCTGGGTCTTTTCCAGCGTGCTGTTCACTCAGAACCAGTGCAGCTACCGCAGTGCCAGAGCCACCAGCGTACAGCTGGTGCGGGGGCGTTTCTGGCAGACGTTCTTCTCCGTGCTGGTGTGGAACTGCTGCTATTTCGCCGCTTTGCTGGTGTTCCTGTGTATGATTACAGTGGTCGTGCTGATGGTGATTCGTGCCACCGGCAGCAATGATCTCATTATGTCGCAGGCAATGCGGATCCTGAAACTGCTGATTCAGATCGTGCTGTGGAGTTTCTCGTTTTTTGCCACGCCGATCTGCATGGCACACCTGACGGCTCTGCTGGAGAAACGCTGTGTGCAGATGCCGGAGGTAGTGCTTCCGGAACCGGTTCCGTTGAGCCGGAGTGCCAAGCCGTTTCGCCGGAGCACGGCAGTTCTGACGGCATGCTGCTTTACGGTGGCGGCTCTGGGGCTGAACCTTTCGTATGTGTACAGCGTTTTCACCGGCAAGGCGAATTTCCGTCTGGCACTGTTCCAGAATCCCACCGTTATGGCACATCGGGGACTTTCTGCCGATGCACCGGAGAACACCCTCTACGCCTTTTCCGATGCCATTTCGGTGGGGGTGGATTTCATTGAACTGGACGTGCAGCAGACCAGGGACGGCGTGCTGGTGGTGATGCACGATTCCAATCTGAAACGCACTACCGGTGTGAACAAGGACATCTGGGACGTGGACTATGCGGACATTCAGAATCTGGACGCAGGCAGCTGGTTCGATCCGGCGTATGCCAACGCCAGAATCCCCACGCTGGAAGAAACGCTGCAATTCGTGGACAAGCGGGCGAAGCTGAACATCGAGATCAAGCCCACCAAGCACGGTTCCGATACGCTGGAGCAGGACGTGGCGGAGTTGATCACCCGGTATCAGTACACCGCGATGCCTGCTATGTGACATCGTTTTCCTACGGCTCGCTGAAAAAGGTCAAGGAAGCCAATCCGGAGATTCGTACCGGCTATCTCATGAGCGTGGCATACGGACAGTTCTACTCCCTGAAGTATGCGGACGCGTTCAGTCTGAACAAGGTGTTCGTCACCAGTCAGGTAGTCAACGCCGCCCATCAGCAGGGCAAGCAGATATTCGCATGGACGGTGAACGGCATGTCCGAGGTGCGGAGCCTGTGCAATCTCCACGTGGACAGCATCATCACGGACGATCCGGTCATGGTGCAGAATGTGATCTCGCGGGACAGCACCGGCGAAACGCTGCGGTCTGTGCTGGACTATTTTATCAATTGAGGGGTACGCAGAAAAAATTAGATGAATTAAGGTGGTATGATGAAAAACAAGGCATGGTATGAAAGATTTCACGATGAATTGTTCAATGAGTACAATTCATCTGGAGAAGCGGTTGCTGTTCATATTGTCAGAGATATTGTTGACAATATTGATACAAGGAGAAAATGGATTGACGTTGTTTCTATGGATACATACGGTGCATACAACCGTGACCATATCAAATTCAATTGGATTATCATAGAGTTGTTTCCCAGAATCACACACCCGAAATATAAACCATATGTAGAGATTTATCCGACCGATGATAAAGAAATAAAGCGAAAAAAGAAAGAGCAAAATCGCATGATTCGAGAAGATAACCGGTATATCACATGGCACGCTTCGCACGAAGATATTGAAGTGCATCGAAATAAAAATCATCATGGCGAAAAATTTATTGTTCTTTGTCATTTGTACAATAAAAACAGAGGAAAAACAAGGAAGTATGTGCAGACAATTGTACGTAAAGCGACAGATCCCATGGCAATTTGGTGCGGCGGCGAACCTGTTCCGGACGGATATATTCCGGAACAAGTGACAAAAACGGAACCATTAGCTCCGTCTTATGAATATAGAATCACAGCAATCAGCAAAATCACACAAGAGCAAATCAATTATATCACGCAGAATGAAATGGAATTAGTTGATAAAATTTGCAGGAACGGCAAGCCGACACTGGACATTCTACTAGCAGCTTCCAAACGGCATCAGGCAAAGAAAAAATAATAGAATTAGATGTTGTTGTGTATGAGAAAAAGCTGGAACACCCCACCTCACGAAAGGAGAATCCCCATGCACCTATTCGCCGCCCCCGTTCCCGCCGGCAAAAAGGCTCTGGAACACGAAACCGCTTACCGGCTGCTGGCGTATGCGGTGCAGGAGGTTTATGGGCTGCCCCTGCCGGAAATTGCCTGCGACTCCCGCGGCAAGCCCTTTTTTCCACAGCGGCAGGAGATCTGTTTCAACCTTAGCCACTGCCGCGGGCTGGCAGTCTGCGGCATCTCGACGTTTCCGCTGGGGGTAGACTGCGAAAGCATTCGCTCTCTGCGGGAGGGGGTGCTGCGGCGTTCCTTTGCACCGGAGGAGGTGCTTGCTGTCACGGAAAGTCCCCAGCCGGACGAAACTTTTTTCCGGTTCTGGACGCTGAAAGAAGCGTTCGTCAAGGCTCTGGGCGTGGGCATCTCCTACCCGCTGCACACGGCGGTGTTCGCGTTGGACGGGGAAGATGTCACTCGCCACCCTCAGGGCTGGCAGTTCCGGCAGTTCCGGCTGGACAGCGGGCATGTGGTGTCCTGCTGCGGAGCATCGGAGGACACGCTGCCGGAAGAACTTTACGTTGTGTCGTTCTAACCGAAAATGGAAAATTATTTTCCAGCATTTGTACATTTTGCAGGAAAGTCGCCTTTGGCGGCTTTTTTCTTTGTGGATTCCTCCAAAAATCTGGATTTTCTGCAAAGGTCGCGAAAAATTCACATTTCATTATTTGACTTGTGGTATAATAGACATAGAAGAATATGCCATATGTTCGAAAGGAGTTTGGTGAAAATGAAAACACGATCGCATGCCGCAAACACCAGCAGGAGTCTGCCGTCACGAGTTATGGCGGTGCTGCTCTCCGCGGTGCTGTTTTGTACAGGGCTGTCGCTGGGCAGCTTTGCTTCGGCGGAAGAACTGCCGGTATTGGAAACGGACGTATCGCAGGGGAGTTCCGGCAACCTGCTGATCGGCATTCAGGGCACGTATATTGACCAGATCAGCGAGGCACTGGACTTGATCAACAGCTACCGGCTGGAAGCCTGCCAGAACGGTTATCCCAACCCTGACGGCAGCGGCAGCCTGACTATGAGCGACTATGAGCCGATCCAGTGGTCGGACGGACTGGAGTATATCGCACGGATCCGTGCCGCAGAGGCTTCCCAGACAGAAGATCATGTGCGTACCAACGGAGAAAGCTGCTTTGCCATTCAGGCACCGGCGGGGACGTCTTCTCACGGAGAGTGTCTTGCATGGAACCGTGAGAAGAATATGCTGCATGGTATCGAGCAGTGGTACGGCGAGAAGGAGTCCTATCTGATCGACAGCAGCAGCAGTGCCGCCGGTCACTATAGAAGCATGATCTCTCCTGGCAGCCGCTATATCGGTATCGGTGCGTTCTACACCTCTACGGCAACCTATGCCAATACCACCTGTGCGGAATTCAGTTCCGGCAAGGGCTCGGACAGCCTCAGCTTCACCTATGGGGAGTGTATCCAGAAGCTGGAGGTTCCCGCAAGTGATGTGACTGTAATGGACGATTCTGTGCAGAGTGTCATGTCCTACGGCGATACCCAGACCTTGCAGCTGAATATCCGGTACAGCAACCGGAAAGGCTTTACGCTACAGGAACCGGTATCGTGGAGCAGTTCGGACACCGATGTGGTATCCGTCAGCGGTAACACTGCCACTGCTGTGGGCTATGGCACGGCAACGCTGACAGCTGTAGTCAACGGTCTTTCTTACACATTTTCTGTTACCGTGGACGACAATGTCACCGTGACCACCACCGAGCCCAACGAGTTGGAGGACACCATGTGTCTGAAATTCGCGGATCTGGAAATGTCGCTGGAGGAATTGCAGGCGAACAACTATCGGGTGGAGATGCCCCTTTATGTCAGCCAGAGTTTTAGCGATATGAACTTCAACGTCGTTGATAATCCCCGTCTGACGAATGTGAAGTGCGATTTCGGGGACAAGATCATCACGTCTTCTGCCAGCAGCGGCTATTCGACTTCGTATCTGCTGCGTGTGTATCTGTCGCATACCGAGCAGGAAGCCGGTTGGATCGGCACGATCACCTACCAGCTGCCGGAGAATACCAAGGCGGGGGATACGTTCTCGGTGGATTTCCGCATACTCAAAAGCAGCTACTGGATCAGCACTTCCGGAGAATCCAGCAAGATGCAGGGGGAGAGTGGCTCGATCACCATTACCGGTGCGGAGGAAACTACCACGACCACAGAAGAAACTACCACCACAGAAACAACGATGACCACCACGACCACTTCGACCACAACCACTTCTGCAACAACGACAACAACGACAACAACCACAACGACGACAACGATGACTACTACCACCACAGAGGAAACCACTGCGACCACCGCGGAAACGACTACAACTACTGCGACCAGCACTACAGCGGAGCCACTGCAAAAGAATCTGACGGTTTCGCTGGGAAGAGTGGAAGTGGGCGTAGATGAATACGAGCAGGATCACATTGTGAGCGTTCCGATCTATATTGATCGGGAGTGTTCCGCTTTGAACTTCGGCATCAGCTGGGACAGCCGTCTGACGTATCTGGACAGCAGTGCTGACTATGGTGCGTACTCCAGTGCGGAGGCGGACGGTTTTGTCTGGCTGGTAAATGCATCGATCAGCAATATTCCGGCAGGAAAGATCGGAACGCTTCGGTTCCGGCTGCCGGACGATGCAGAGGCAGGAGATGTCTATGTGGTCAACTTGTCTGCACGTGCCGCCAGTGGTGCCGATGCCATGTGGCTGGATAATGTGAACGGACAAAAAGGCACACCGTTGGTGCAGGGCAGTACGATCACAATTACAATTGCTCCGGCACCTACGACCACCGCACCGGATACCGGCAGCGTGCTCTATGGTGATGTCAATCTGGACGGCAAGGTGGATATATCCGATGCCGTGCTGACCAACAAGGCGGTTTCTGGTGTGGTAATGCTGAACAAGCAGCAGTATCAGAATGCCGACTGTGATGCCAGCGGCGAGGTCAATGCCGATGATGCCACCCTGCTGATGAAATTTCTGGTGCATATTGTGACTGTTTTGCCTGATGCGGCATAAAAATTGCCGCGTATTCCGGCAAAAAACCCCTTGACAAATGCGGCATTCTGGCGTATAATAAAAATAAAGAGAGAGCATACCAGTAGACGGTCTGCTCCCACTGCATAGAGGTTAAAGAATAACCGCCACAGTTTTGGGAGAAGTGGGGCGGTTATTTCTTTTTCTTGCCGTGGTGATTCTGATTACTATTTTTATGATTATAGTAAATGTATACGATCAAATTGGCTAAGGACAGCAGAACACTGCAAATCTTCAGCAAATCACCAAAGGTGACATATTGATCCATCATACTGATCACCTCCCATCTGTTCAAATGAGCAGTGGGAGCAGAAACAAACCGCCTACCGTTATTGGTATGCCCTCAAGTTATTAGTATATCATATCTTGCAAAAAATGTCAAATGCAAGCCGCCGCATCATTGCCGGAGTTCTCTGGTGATGGTGCGGTTTTTTGTTGCCAGTCAGTGCCACCTTGACAAAATGCAACATTCTGTTCTTTGGAACTTGACTTTTTCGAGAAAATATGGTATTCTATTTTTGTCGCATTTGTGATAAAAAGAAAGAATCTGATGAACAGATGACATGAGAAAGGAATGCATTTCTATGATACAGAGAAAAACCTGCCTTGGGGGAATTGCAGCAGCGGCGGCGTTACTGCTGGCTGTGACCGGCTGCGGAAAGTCGTATCCTGCTAAAAACGCTGCCCAAAAGGCGGAAACCAGTGCCGCATCAGAAAGCACAGAAGCAGCTGATGCGGAGAGCCGTCCGACGGTGGAGCAGGCGGATTTCCAGCTGAAACCGTATGCCATGGACGGAATCGGGTGTGCGGTAGAAGTGCCGGACACCTTTACAACCGGCTCCGGCAACTCTGCTGTTTCCGGCAGACTGTCCTTTGACGGCACGGAAAGCGATGATGCCATTGTTGTCGCAGCGTATGATGCCCAGCCGGAAGAAGAATTCAACCAATTTCAGGAAGACGACCTGTTCGAACTGATCAACTTTTCGACCACGCTGCCGCAGCTGCAATATTTTCGGGAAACGGAAATTGCCCATGCGGAAAATATGCCCTGTAAGGCGTTTGTGGGCGAAACACTGGGGACAATTGCCGGAGAGGATACCTATGTGACGATTCTGGCGGTCAACTGTCCTGCACAGGACAAAATGTACGTCTTTTCCATGCGGGACAAGACCGGCGAGTTCCAGAACTACCGCGATCAGCTGGCAGACCACATCTATCTGAATGAAACCGGCTATGTGGTAGAGAACGACCAGTTGGCTGATGCACCGGAACCGGAGCCGCTGTCCTATTCCAACGACACCATTGGATACCAGATCGATTTGCCTGAGAAGTGGGAACGGGTCACTGACACCAGCCATTTTTACGGGCTGGAATCGCTGGCTTCCCAGTATGACGGCTATGACCTGTTCATGAACCGCGATCGGGACTATGCCATTGTGGCAGCCAAGTCCATGACGGTTTCCGATACGGAATTCTATGCGGCAATGGAACAGTACAAATCCATGTGGACAGGTGCCGGCGGCAATGAACTGGTCACCTCCAAGGAGTGCACCGTGTGGGGCTATGCGGCATATCAGCTGGTCATCAATCACACAGCCGGTGCAGATCCCACCACCAGCGTGACGTGGCTCATCAACAAAACCGGCGATCAGTCCAAATGGCTGCTGGTTCGCTACTGTTACCGTGAGGACAGTGCGGCAGAATTTGCAGACACGCTGATCAACAGCATTCATCTGCAATAAGACAAATTTCCTAGAAAAATAGTTTTCCCAGTCCGGCAGCCGCCGGACTTTTTTTGTTTTGTCAGGCGAAAATATGACAGAATCTCTGAAAAAGTTACAATTTGGATAGGAGAATCTTGCTCGGTTTCCTCTGAAATTCGTAGAAAAGCAACACTTTTCCACACAAAAAATTGTGCAGATATGCAAAAGTTCGGGGAGAACCTGCCGGAAAGTCTTGCAAAACGGTTACAAACATGGTATAATAGCATTTGTACGGTGACCACCGCCGTGAGGGGACAACCTCTCCTCACGGAAATGATGTCTGCCGTTCGCCCTTGCCTGTGACAGACAGGCGGGCGAGGCAATGCAGGCGGCACACAAGTTCTGGGGCGGATCGTCTGGCTGTGACAGATCCTTTGATCCGACAGGACAATGCCGGCAGAGCACGGCGTATCCCTTCCGCTTTCAGGACCGGACAGGCGTGTGCAGCACAACGCATTGCAGCGGCAGGTTCCTCCGTACATCTGCGATGCAGCGACTGCTGACAACGCAAAATTCTCAAAGGAGCGTTTTTATGCGTAAGAAAATCATGGCAGTCGTTTTATCCTGTCTTACTATTTTCGCTTTGGTCGCTTCGTCCTTTGCGGTGACGTTTTCCGCGTCTGCCGTTTCCGTGGACGAAATGACAAAAGCCGCTGTACAGATCATCTCTCGGAGCGAGGGTACCTATGGTACGATCAATCCCAACGATAACGGTGCAGTCAGCATCGGTATGTTACAGTGGCATGCAGACCGTGCCCTCCAGCTGATGCGTTCGATCGCAAACGCAGACACTGGCTCGGCACAATCCATTCTGGGAAGCTCGTTCTATAACGATGTGATGAATGCTTCCAACTGGAACTCCCGTACATTTTCCAGTGCAGAGAGCACAGCAGCTTCCAACCTGCTGACTACCTCCGCCGGAAAGTCCAAACAGGACGCACTGGCATACAGTGACGTACAGGGCTATATCAGTGCCGGACAGAATCTGGGCATCTCCAACGCCGGCGTGCTGGTGTATTATGCCGAACTGTACAACCGCGGCATGGGCGTTGCAAAACGGATCCTGAACGCGGCGGCAGGCGGCGGCTCTTACAGCAGCGTGACACTGTCGAAGCTGCACACCACTGCACTGGCGAACAGTTCCAGCTATTACACCGACCGTCTGAACAATGCCTATAACACCATTGTTTCGCTGGGCTGGGGCGATGCCTCGGTTTCCGGCGGCGGGGACAACGGCAGCGGCGGCGGTTCCGCGGACACTTCCGATTTCTCGGAAAGCTATGCCGGTACATATACGGTGACGGCTTCGTCCCTGAATGTCCGCAGCACACCGTCTACCTCTGGTGCAAAGGTGGGCGTGCTCCCCAACGGGGCACAGGTAACTGTCACTTCTGCCAACGGCAGCTGGGCGGCGGTGTCCTATAACGGCATCAGCGGCTACTGCTCTATGGATTACCTGAAACAGAATGCCGCACAGACGACCGCACCGGCAGAAACCACGGCTCCGGCACAGACCACCACCACGGCGGCAACCGCAGCCACTTCGGATTTCAGCGAAAGCTATGCCGGCACCTACAGTGTGAACGCATCTTCTCTGAACATTCGCAGTGCCCCCACAACGTCCGCTTCCAAGGTGGGCAGCATTCCCAACGGGGCACAGGTGACTGTCACCTCCGGCAACGGCAAGTGGGCAGCGGTGTCCTATAACGGTATCAGCGGCTACTGCTCTATGGACTATCTGAAGCAGGCAGCTGCCCAGACCACGACCACAGAGGAAACTACCGCACCGGCAGAAACCACTACAACGACCGTTGAAACCACAACCACCGCTGCATCACAGCAGGACACAGAACCGGCAGAAACCACGCCGATCGATATGAACCGTGTGGACGAAGCATATGTTTCGCTGTACGGCGATGTCAACTGTGACGGAACGATCGACATTCTGGATGCTGTGTTGCTGCAAAAGTACCTGAACGGCAGTGTGCAGCTGAACTATACACAGCTTGCCAACTCCGACTGCCAGAAGGACAGCCAGCTGGACATCACAGACGTGACCGTCCTGATGCAGTACTTGCTGAGAAGCTTCACTTCTTTACCGGTCGCATAATGTGACCAGCGAAAAAACTGGATAAAACGACAGCCCGCCGCATTCCGGCATATGGAATGCGGCGGGCTTTTTGTTTGTGGTGAATTGTTGTTAATTTGAGTACCACCTAAACTTGAACAAAAGATTTTACTTCCAATCCCTCCACCAGCTTCGCTGGTCCCCCTCGTACTGAGCGGTCCCCTCTGCCCTGCGGGCATCTCCCCACCCCGTGGGGAGTCACCCTTTTCAAGAGAGGCTTAATTCAAGGTAGTACTCAAGAACTTAGGGAAACACTGAATAAAGCTTGTGCGTAAGATGCGTAGTCAGATTTTTCGGCAGATTGCATAGAAATTCCGCAGGCATACTGCCGTATGGCAAGGGATTTCTATGCAATATGACGGAAAATCTGCAAGCAGATTGCGTACAAAGCCGTCAGGCGGGCTTTATTCAGCGTTTCCTTAGTGTAAGTACCAGTTACTTCTTCAGTCCTGCCCCACGCAGAGCACACTCATAGGTGATATCGAACAGGTCGTTGGTGTCTACCTTGCCGTTGCCGTCAATGTCGCCGGCTGTGGTGGGGAAGTAGGTGCTGCCGGCACCGTATGCACCAGATTCGGCAATCTGCTGCATGGTCCAGTAGATGTCGTTGATCTCATAGGGAACACCGTTGCAGTCTGCATCGCCGGCAATGGGGGACTCGTCGTACACACCGTCATTGTTGAAGTCGAATGACAGTTCACTGCACTTCTTTTCCATGTTGTAGTTGACCATGGCGTTGCTCTCCATGACAAACCGCAGGTAGTAAGCTGTGACATACTGTACAAAGTCGTGTTCGCTGCCCTCGAATGCGTTGATCGCATCATCGTTGTACTCCGGATTAATGGTAACAACCGTTTCCATGTTGGTGGTGAGTGCGAAGCCTGTGTCCTTCTTGGTAATGGTGATCGTCTGATTCGGTGCTACGTCAAAGGTAACCTTGGCGGCGTTCAGCGGAGAGAAGTTGTAGTTGCCCTCGTCATAAGCCATGCTGAACTCAAGCGGCAGGCTTGCGGTGTCGGTATTGGTGTAGGAAATGCTGTCGCCGGTGATGTCCACCTTGCACTTGGTTCCCACGTCATACGTTCTGTTGTCGTAGGGGCTGCTCATGGAGCCGCCCTGCGGATACTGCGATACTTCTACGCGGTAGCCCTTGCCCTTGAGGTAGAAGTCAAAGCCGTTGGAACGCTTGGTCTTTTCCAGATGGAATGCAGAGCCGGTGCCGTAGTAGTTGGAATCCGAGGACCGCAGCTTGCATTCGCTCAAAAAGTCGTGGGTGCTGCCGTCTGCATCGGTGGCAGTGACCGATACGTCCTCCGGTGTGATGCCGCGGTAAGAATGCAGATTTACGATATTGGAAGCATCGGTGTTGATCTCTGTGGTGCCGTTCAGCGGTGCACGATAGGTCAATACGGAATCGTCATCGGAAGCATACAGTACAGATTCACCCTTTTCTGAAGTGAACCCGTATGCCGGAATGCAGAACTGCTTGGTCTTGGAGTTGACATAGATGCAGGCGTTGTCGTTGAACAGCGATTCCTTGGTGGTCTTGTTGTAGAAGTTGCTGTCGTAGGCAACAATGCAGGTGTCGTAGTTCACGCCGTCAAATGTCCAGCTGCCGGAAACCTTGTCCATGCCTACGATCATGTGCGTACCGCCGGCCCGAATGGCAACCATGAAGTAAGTGCCCTTTTCCTTGCAGCGTTCTGCACAGTTCAGCAGGTTGTCTACGCGTTCGTCCTGTGTCAGCAGTGTCGGAGCATACATGACCACGTTGGAAACTGCCTGATATTCCAGCAGCATGTCATAGTAGGTGATCAGCTGTTCTACTTCGTCCGTCAGCGTGATGTCATGCAGGGTTTCTGCACCTGCCTGAATGTCGCTGGGGGACAGTTCGCCGTTGTGTACCAGAATGGACAGGGCTGCCATGCCGAAGCACTGGCCGCCTTGGCAGGCGTTCCGGTATACACTGCTCTTGTTGAGATAGGCGAGCCGTTCAATATTGGTCATGCTGTTCCAGATCGGTTCGAATACCTTCTGGTTGAAGTCGTCCTCCGACAGGTTGCAGGAGTGGTTCGTGAACGAGAATGTGTCCTTGTACATGCCGTTTGCAGTGGCAGCCTGTTCCAGTTCGCTGGGTTCTGCTGACGGCTCTATTTCCCCCAGAGATGACTGATAGAACGCATCTTTCTGTTCGTTGGTGATGTCGGTCAGGTTTTCCTGTGTCATGCTGCCCAGAATGCTTTCTGCACCAGCCTGTACCGGCTGATAGCTCAGAACGCAGGCTGCTGCGGTAGACAGTGCCAGTAATGCTGCAAATTGTTTTTTCATAAAAATTCCTCCCTCTTGAATTGAAAAAAGTTGTGTAGGATTTATCCTACTGGAAATCTGAAATGAAAGTGAAAGGTTTCAGTCGAATCCCTCCACCAGTTTCGCTGGGTGAATGGTTACTTCAACCCTGCTCCACGCAGAGCACACTCGTACACAATGTCGAACAGGTCGCAGGTGTCGATCACGCCGTTGCCGTCGGTGTCGCCCTCCGAGTTGGGAACGTAGCCTCTGTTATATCGTCTTACGCCGTGCTCGGAAGTTGCGATATCGTTGATATGCCATAGGATCTGGTAAATGTCGCCGGGCTGATACGGTACGCCGTCGCCGTCTGCATCGCCGAGAATGGGAGCATCGTCATATACGCCGTCACCGTCAAAGTCGTACAACAGTTCGCTGCATTCGTCTTTGGTATTGAACTGAAGCAGAGCGTCTTTTGACCGTACAAAGCTGAAGAAATAGCTGCCGAACCAGTCGAGGAATTCTTCCCATGTGCCGTCGAATTCATCGATACATTTTTGTGTAGCAGTCGGATGTGCCTGTACAAAAATTTCTCCGTCACCGGTAATTGCCAAGCCGGTGTCCTGTTTTGAAATGGTTGCGGTCTGATTTGGGTAGATCACGAGAGCAATACGGACAGAGCCAACCGGTTCATAGTTGTAGGTGCCTTGGTCGTAGGTTAAGATATAGGACACCAAGATGCTCTCTGTGTCGGTATTGGTGTAGGAAATGCTGTCGCCGCAGAAGTCCATTTTGCACTTTGTGCCTCTGTCATGTACTTTGGGCGTTTCCGGACTGCTTTCTGCGTACTGTTCCATTCTTAAACGGTATCCGATACCGTTGACATCAAAAGCAAATCCCTGTGCACGTTCTTTTTTCTCCAAGTGGAATGTGCTGCCCTTTCCGAAGTAGATCGTATCGCCATAGTTCATTTTGCATGCTTTCCAGAAATCGTAAGAGGTGCCGTCCTTGGTGGTAGAGGTGACATCGATCTGATCCTTTGTGGTGCCGCTGAAGAAACGCCATTTTACAGTTTCGGAAACGTCTGTATTGACTTCGGTGGTGCCGCGAATGGGTGCCCGATAGGTCAGCAGCGAATCGTCATCGCTTGCGTCCAGCAGAACGCCGCCGTTCTCCGAGGTGAGGTCATATGCCGGAACGCAGTACTGCTTGGTTTCAGAATTGATATAGATGCAGGTCTTATCGCTGAATATGGATTCCTTGGTATCTTTTTGTACACTGTTGCTGTCATAAGTGAGAATGCAGGTGTCATAGCTGATACCATTGAATGTCCAGTTGCCGAACTGCTCGTCCATGCCAACCATTGCATGTGTGCCGCTTTTGGCAGAGGAAATGCATGCCATAAAATAGGTGCCTTTTTCCTTGCAGCGTGCTGCACAGTTCAGAAACGCGTCAGTGTGTTCGTCCTTTGTCATCATTCCCGCAAAAACAATATTGGCGTGTTCGACAACCTTGTACACTTGCAGGGAATTGTAGTAGGTGATCAGTGCTTCCACATCTGGTGTCATTTCTACATCGTGCAGCGTTTCTGCACCTTCCTGAATGTCACTGGGAGTCAATAAGCCGTTGTGCACTAGTACAGCGATAGAAGATATGCCGTAGCAAAGTCCGCCTGCATATGCGGTATCTTTGGCGGCTAAGTTATAGTTGGAATCCAGTTCGGAATAGGTCATGCTTTCCGACAACGGAGCATACACCTTATCGTGGAATTCCTCATTTGTCAGCGTGCACAAGTGGTTGCCAAAGGCAAAAGTGTCTTTGTACATGCCGTTTGCAATGGCGGCTTGTTCCAGTTCGCTGGGCTCCGAGGAAGCTTCCGCTTCATAAAACGGAATCTCGCCCTCTGACATGGAGTCATAGAGGTCTGCCTCCATTTCGTCCTCGTTGTTACGGCTTTCCCAAGCTTCCCGTACCAAGGTATCGGTGCTGTCCAGAACGTCGTATGTCTGTAGATCCTCGAGGGAGTCCTCTGCACTGGTGGTTATCGGTGTGCAGGTCAGCATACACGCTGCTGCGGTGGAGAGTGCCAGTAGTGTTGTGAATTGTTTTTTCATAAAAATCCTTTCCCTTTGTCCGAGAGTTCGGAAAATGCAGCAGTTTGGACTTTCTCTGCAAAGACCAGCGGCAGTGCTCCGGATATTTTTCCCTCTATAATAGACACAATTGAGGAGGGTCAAATGTTGCACTTTTAATTGAAAATATTTTGTGAACATTTGACAGGATAACGTCGGAGATTCCCAAAACGGCGATTTTGCAATAAAAAAGAGCCTGCAGGGGTTGCAGGCTCAGGGAAAATCCAAACAGGTTGCATGCGTGTCAGATGACAAGATTCGAACTTGCGGGATTTGGGGTGGATTTGACGTAGTTTCGGGCTTTTTTGGGGGAGGTTGCCATTTTTGGTTGCCATTGAAAATTTAGGGATGTTGTTTTAGTGGGTTAGGGGAGTTCTTTCTTTGCTACAGCGAGGGCGACTTCTATGGTTTTATCCATGTCGTAGTATTTGTATTCGCCGAGGCGGCCACCGAAAATGACATTGTCTTCTGCTTCTGCAAGGGCTTTGTACTGTTCATACAGTGTGCTGTTTTTTGCATCGTTGACGGGGTAGTAGGGTTCATCTCCAAGTTTCCATTCCGAAGAATACTCTCTCGTCCAACAAGCGAGATTGCCTGTTCTTCCAGATTTTTCGGCTCACCAGTGA
>ENA-UOJV01001781-UOJV01001781.1-human-gut-metagenome-genome-assembly--contig:-C82-NODE-1781-length-21196-cov-10.054160_pt1 | contig 21196 bp, 19 predicted proteins | sample MGYA00242356_ERZ723903 | MGnify/ENA metagenome assembly ERZ723903
GCCATCAACGCCTGTTCCATCTTGTAGTGCGGCGGCAATTCTGGATACTTAATGTCCATTGCCAGATATAATTTCAAATCAGGAGATTGAATGATTACATTTTTCATAGCCGCAAGACGTTCAATGACTCGGTAGAACACAACTGCCCCCGTGTCCTTATACAACTCCATCAGTCTTGCAATTGTCAGCGGAATGACCATGATGGAGGGGATATCTGCAACAAGATCCCATTTCTGTTCGATCTCTAGCTGATAGAGAGCATCGATACCCAGATATAGTCCTTTATCGGAAGCCTGCGTCTTTCGCAATGCATCCTCTGTCTGCTTTGTCCATGTGAGCCCTATAAAAGGATGCTCTCTCGAGATTTCTTCCAGCGGCGTGTGGGTCCTAAAGCACTCTATGAGCTTACGCAGGTCAGCCGCCTTATGGGCGGCCGTGTGCGACTGTGAGAAATATTGCGTATAAGCTTGCAGGTGCTCTGCTGCCTCTTCAAAGCGTAGCAGATGGAAAGTCGACACCGCCAAGTCATACTCCAAAATTGGATCCGGCGACTCTTGCTGCAATTCTTTGAACAGCTCCACCACCCGATCATAAAAGCCAAGGGCCATTAAACAATCGCTCCGCATGATTATCTTCAGTTCTTCTGGAAGCTCGTACTGCGAGGCGGCAATTTCTAGAGATTTCGCGGCATCAGCTGCTTCCTGATGCTGAAGTAAAATAGTGTGCAGATGGAAAAAGAATCGAGAGGGATCTTCCTTTATCTTCTCCGGTGCACTTTGCAATATATATAGACATGCTCCATTCCTGCTTCTTGGCTTCATGTTTCAGCTCATTGCTCGTCATTTACTTCACACCCTGAACATTATAGTGGTGGAAAGTTTCACAACTCCCCACCACTATTGTCCCATGTCTGTCCAGCCGCTGCCTGCTTTGACGGTTACACGCTATCGAGTAAAATGGAGTCCTGCAAACAAAAGTCAATAGCAAAAACAAAAAAAGTCCCGCAAAGTTTGCGAGACCGAAAATGAGTATAACAAAATAGGCTGGAGAAAGACGCATCGCCAGCCGGGATGAAGTTGGTTGTTTGCTTAACTCTGCGCGGAATTTTGCTGCGCGTCAAATGCCTCAAGGCACGCTTTCACGCGGGCATAGTAGATGCGCAGGAACTTGTTTTGTGTAGCGGTCATGTAAACGAAATACGGCTTGCCCTCCGCGCGTTTCTTATCGAGGAACTGGTACACCGACTCATCGGCCGGGGCTTTTCTCAGGTATGTACAGATGATCTGGTACAGTGTTTTCCGCGAGTGCGGAGAGCCGCGCTTGGTCGTAGGTGTGCTTTTTGCCTCGTGCTTGCCGGATTGGTCCACAGCCGGATCGACGCCCGCAAATCCAACGATGGAACTGCGGCGTGGAAAACGGCGTACATCGCCGATCTCATCCATGAGTTGGGCTGCAGTCGTTTTGCCGACGCCGTACATGGCCCGCACGGTATCATACTCTGGCAGATGCTTTGCAAGGCGTGTCATCTCGACGCGCAAAGCGGCCAATGTCATCTTGCCGGCAAGCAACTGCTGTGCCGCTGTGGTAATGAGTAACTTCGTGTTGTCATTCTTCGGCAGCGTGGTGAAATGGCCACAGCTTCCCGCGTAGATGTCCAACGCTTTCTCTTCGCTGTAATGGTAGCCCTTGCGCTTGCACCACTTCTGATAGCGCTCAGTGAATGCCTTCTCGCTGACGCGGCAGATGCAGTCACAGTGCCAGAAGGTCATGACAAAGTCCACCCATTTTTGGTGGCCGTCGGCGCGCTCCGGGCTGGAGAACAGTTCGTTCACACCGGGAAAGGTCTTGTCGGTCAATGAAATGAGATTGTTTTGCAGCGATACCACCGTTTTCATGTAGAGGTTGTACTGGCGGCTGCACAGCTTCAGTTGTTGTCTTATCATGTCCATGGGAATATATTCCCGCAGCTCTACCCAATTGTCAAGGCCGTACTTGGCGATCTTCATGGCGTCCGCCTTATCCGTTTTCACACGGCGCAGAGAATTGGCACCGTATTCCTTGATGAGCAGTGGATTTACTGCACTGACATAGAGACCGGCTTCATGCAATGCTTTCGCGACCGGCTCATAATAGCGGCCTGTGCGCTCCAGTACGACATGGGTCTCACCATCCAGCGCCTTCAACTGCTCAGCGAGAGAAGCCAACCCTTCCGTATTGTGGGCGACATCGAATGGCAGCCGAACGACCTCGTCAAAGGGGCGAAGCACTGCCAGCGTACTCTTTCTGCTTGAAACATCAATGCCTGCTGCGTTCATACAATCACTCCCGGTTAGAATTTGCAATAGACAGAACCATCTTACCCATTGCCGATTTCATCTGTTTGCTGACACGAACGCATTGGCTCAACCTGCTCAAATCGAACGCTGCAATAAGGGGATGGCTGACAGTCTTGATTACGGGCTTTTAAGCCCAAGGGTCAAATCGTTAACCAGTTGCTCCCCTTATTGTAGCTTAGGCATGAGATTGATCGCGCCGCAGTCGATGCTGATGCGCGCCATCCGCCGGATGACGGAGTCAGTAAAATGCTCGTTTCTTCTGCTCAGTTCCTGCACACTGTCCTGCTTCCTTTCTCTCCTGCCTGCTTCGGCAAGGCATACCGCTCGCCGATAACCCCGCGGGGCGCCGTTTTGCGCTTATTATAGGCACATCCGCCCAATCGTCAACCTCTTTTTGCGTCTGCCCAAAGCGTCTCGTGCCGTGTGGTCACAGAAATGCAATGCACAGGCCGTTCTTGAAGTCTTTACACTTCGACCTCGGCCGGAGCATCAAGCTCTACCCCGCCTCCGATATAAGCGGCAACCACCCGGCCGTTCTTCCTCATCGTTGTCACACGGACCGTTCCGGCAGGCTGAATAATGTCTTCTGAATACTCGCCATCCGTCATCCCTTCCGTCCGCGCGATCACGGTCGCCAGGCTGCCGCTGCCGCAGCTGCCTTCCCAGAACAGCGAATTTGCCGCCGGTACTTTAACAAGCGGCGTAAGCCGATGTGTTTTCCCATCAAGAAACATAACGCCGTAAGCATCAAGATCATTCAAGCCGCGGAACATTGTCTCCGCCTGTTCAAAAAACGCAAGGGAGGGCTCTACATTTTCTACAACAAAGTGCGCAATTCCTCCTAAATGGACGAGCACGCCCTCCTTGCCTTCCACCAGCTCCCTGCGAACGAAGCGCGGCAGCGGCATTTCCGAGCGGGCCGTCTGCGCCTCCATGTCAACATCTACCTTCACAGGGTGGTCGCACCCGCTCACTCTGATTTTCAGGCTCTCTTTTCCGGTCATTTTCTTCTGCTGCGCCACCAGCATACCATAAGCCCTCGTCGCGTTTCCGCAAAACTCTCCGCCGGACATTTCCATGTGGCCATCCACATCTGACTCCGGCTCGCAGCAATAGCCCACCTGTTCCGCTTTAAACTGCTCCAGCGCCATCAGTTTCTCCGCGAGAGATGCATGATCCTTCTTTTCCACAGGAGAGAGCACAAACAGCGTAATATTCCCGGCAGGATTTGCACGCATAACAGTGATCCTCATTTTTCTGACCTTACCTTTCCGTTGCGCAGAAGGTGTAAATTTCTTGCATCAAAGGCTTCTGTCGCAGCTATTTAAAATCGTTGACCCAGCCCCTCCGCACCTTGCAGCCAGCTAAGCCGCCCGTTTCTCTCAAAGTCACGGAGCTGCCTGCGGCCTGCAATTGCGGCGCCTCTGTCTGTTCCTGCTTGCGCAAAAGCCAAAACAATAGAGAAAAAGGACCAAGGCCGCGCAAAGTCCATGTTGCACTGTAAAATTATTCCCAACGGCGAAAATTCGGCATTTCCAAGTCAAATATGCTCAACGCTTTCCCGGCAATATGCCGCGTCATATCTTCCACCGTTTTGGGATTGTTGTAGTATGTTAGCATGGGCGGCAAAATGCTTACTCCCATCTGCGATAAGGTGAGCATATTGTTCAAATGAATACTGCTCAGGGGTGACTCCCGTGCTACAAGCACCAGTTTTCTATGTTCCTTGATCGTCACATCAGCTGCGCGCAAAATCAGATTTTCGGAATACCCGCAAGCAATTCCAGCTACTGTTTTCATGCTGCATGGGACAATAACCATGCCTTCCGTACGAAAAGTCCCACTTGAAACAGAGGCTGCCATATCATGCAGGTCATAATCATAATCGCACAGCTCTCTCAGTTCTTCTATCGTGCAATCCGTTTCTGTTTCCAGCGTCTTTAAAAAGCTTTTTGAATATATTACATGCGTTTCCCATTCCGGAATAGGCTTTATCGTCCGCAGCAGCATTAAGGCGATCGGCGCACCACTGGCTCCCGTCAACCCAACAACTAACCTTTTTTTCATGTTTGTTTCCTCCGCGCACTGTTCGACAGTCTCTTTTCGATGAATAAAACAGGCAAAAAATATCTTTCTTTTTTCAGTAATTTATGATACTATTTTAATTGCTCCAAGCACTCTCAATTCTCTTTTGTGTTCTTATTCCATTTTTGATTTTTGGTAGCATAGAGCCTTGGAACCGATGAGAACGCAGCATCTGAAAATCAGGGTTCAAATAAAGAAATCGGAAGGATGGTTGCCCACAATGCCGGACAGTAAAGTTGGTCTAAAAATAAAAGAACTTCGCCTTGCTCAGAAAATGACGCTCAAAGAGCTCTCCGAAAAAACAGACCTCTCCATCAGCTTCTTGTCCATGGTCGAACGCGGTATCACTTCTGCTACGTTGGTCTCTCTAAATAAAATCGCTAATGCGTTCAATGTTGACCTCTCCACTTTTTTTATTCAAAGCGGAGCCACTTCCTCCACGATTTTCTTTCATAGCTATGACAATCATATCCGCAGCATCTCCGGTCATTATATCTACTCAAGCCTTTCTCCTTTCAACGAGAAATTTTCTTTTGACCCCATGATGATTACCTTCCTGCCCGGCCAGCAGCGGGAGGATATTTCGCTCATCACCCATACCGGAGAGGATTTTGTTTATGTTTTGGAGGGTGTGTTGACCTATTTTCTCAATGGACAGGAATTCACCCTCTATCCGGGAGACGGCCACCACGGGTTTGGAAATCAGCCGCATAACTTTGCAAACCTAAGCAATAACATTGTAAAGGTTCTTTACATCATTTCTCCGCCTCTTCCCAATGGAGAAGGGACTCGCGGAGTGCCGGAAAACTAACATAATAAGCATAGGATAAGATAAGAAAGGTACGGGATTATAAGGAATCCCGTGCCTTTTATTTATAGGTTCTCTTTGTTCTTTATGACGGAAGATCAAATTTCCTCTTGTGCGCGCTCCAGTACATTCAATATATTCCCATAACCGGTGCGGCCGCAGAGATGTACGGATATCAGACGCCGAAGTTCCTCTCTAGAATACTTCTTTCCGCTCATCACAATCTCCACAGCACTCATGATAATTCCGGGCGTGCAGAAACCGCTGCTTCATCAATAAACGCCCGTTGGATAGGATGCAGGCCATCCGCACCGGCCTTCACCCCCTCCACCGTATAGATGCTTTTTCCCTCCGCTCATGTGCTGAGGATCAGACAGCTATCCTTGGCAATGCCATCAATAAGCACTGTGCATGCACCGCACTCGCCTACACTGCATTCCTTCTTTACACCGGTCAGCCCCATACGATTGCGCAAAGAATCCACCAGCAATTCTCCCGTTTCAACGGCAACCTCCACAGGTTTATCGTTTACCGTCATATGGACAATACTCAGCATGCTGCGTCTCCTTGATCTATTGCCTCTTTTATTGTACGCTGTAGAATTTCTCCGGCAATGTGTAAACGGAATTTTCTGGATGCGCGCCAGGAATCGCAGGGATTGACCTCCCTGCGGATCAAAGCCGGCGCTTCCTTCAGCGCTCGGGGGACCGCCATTCCCTTTAATGCCTTTTTGGTTTCAAACGCACGCATGGAAACCGGCGCAGCGGCTCCGTACGCAATGCGAATATCCTCAAGCACTTTGCCGCACTTATCGAGCTTAAAGCCAAACAGAACATCGCAGTGTAGCAATATCCATCGCATTACGCATTGCATACTTCGTATAGCTGCCACAATACCCTTGATACTCTGATGCAGGGATTGTGATGGCCGTTAGGATTTCCCCCTGTTGCAGAGAAACCCTTCCCGCTCCAGCATATAATGCTCATAAATTGAGTATTCACGCTTCCCGTTGATTGAAGCTGCCGTCATTTTGGCGTTCATGGCACAAATGGAAGAGGCTGTATCTGCGTTCGTTACACCGTTGCAGACATTTCCGCCAACCGTGCCTGCCGCACGTATCTGCGGACCGCCGCAAGCCTTATATGAGGTCTGTTATCATACTACTTTACCCATACCGGGCACGGAGTGCCCGGTATGGGTCACTGCTAAAATTACAGATTGGTAATCTTGTTCTTGCCGGTATCCTTGTAGCTGCGGGTAAAGATGCTGCCCGTTGTCGCATGGCGAACAATACCGCGAAGCATTTCAATGATATAGGCATTCACTTCTTCAGGCTCGCCGTCCACACGCGGAATAAGCATACCGCTGACCGGATCCAGCGCACCTGCATCTACGCAGGCACGGATCATGCGCTTTTCAAGCTCGCCGTTATGCAGGACTTCTTCCTCTCCGGCAATAGCAGCCAAGCAAGCGCAGATACCGTAAGCGCCCCAATTGGAAATATTGCAGATCAAACCCACATCGGACTTGACGTCACAAGCAATTCCGCCGCCGCAGCCGCACAGGCAGGTGCCTCCGTTGGGAATACCGGCTTTGACTTCTTCCTTGATATTTCCCATTCCCATTTCGTTGCCAAGGTCGCCCACACCGATGGTGAGAATCCCTCTTTCTCTGGCTTCTTCATACAGATAGTCCAGCTTGGCCGTAACAGCGGAAATGTCATACCCCATGCCGCTATGATGCACATGCTTCTCATTCCAACCCGGACGCTCAACAGCGATAACAGCCTTCGGGTTCAAACGGTCAAGCAGCTCTTTTGCCTGTTTCTTCGCCTCTTCATGGTCAATGGGATAGCCCAAAACCATAGCTTTGCGACCGCGTCCGCCGCGGTGCAGCTCTTCCTCAGAATGGCAAACGATCATGCCGGCAGCCTCAGTGGTTTTGGAGAGATTATTTACCAAAATATCCTCCGTCAGAATAACAGGAACCGCACCCAGAGCAAGGTCAAGGCTGCGCGCCAGTGCTGCAACACCAATCGGGCCGTCCGTTTCGGGGCGGTTCCAGTTCAGAATAACAAAACCTGAGAGCAGAAGAACAGTATCTCCCTTGTTCACGCACTCGTTCAGCATTTGGGCTGCGCGAAGAGTCATCGGTTCGCCGCCGCCCTTCTTGCGAGCCGCTTCGTAAGTTGCAGTCAAAGGCAGGCCCTTGAGAATCGTCCAGTTAGACATGGGGACTGTCACAAGGCGATCGACCGCTTCACCAATAAAATGTAAATCTGCCATGTATTTTACTCCTCTTATTTACAGTTTGCAATAATCTTCAATATTGATTTTATCTTCCATGCGGTTGGTACGGCGCTTATAGATGTGTTTCTTGTCTAACGGAGCTGTAGCATCAATGCCGAACTTGCCGACATTTTCATCTTTCACGTCTTCTCGTGTGTAGGAAGAAACACCGGGAATTACCATAACGTCTTTCTCCGGGCAACAACGTGTCTGGATCGCCCAAAAGATGTCATCCGGTTTGCGGATGTCTACGTCCTCGTCTACCACGACCACAAACTGTGTCCATGCGTAAGACGCAAGTGCAGATAGCAGAATGTTTTTGGGCTGGCGCTCGTCGCTCTTTTTCATGCGGATGAAACACCCGAAGACAAACGGTGCTGCGTAAACGTCAATAATGTCTTTGGGATTGGCGAACTTGCGGATGTGATTGAATATTTCAGACTCGATCGGCAATCCAAGCAGGTTCAGGTCTTCGCGGCCGCCGGCATATATATCATGCCAAAAAGCATCCTTCCGGTGGGTAATTCCCGTCACTTCGAACACGTGGTTCTTCATCACAGGAACATAAGAATCCGTGAATTCACCAAACGGCCCCTCCTCCTCACGCACATGAGGAAGCACTTTACCTTCGATCACGATCTCAGCATTTGCCGGAACTAGAACATCGATCGTCTTGCAGCGCACAACCTCCAGCTGCTCATCAGCAAGCGCACCGGCAAACTCCAACTCATCACGATCAATTGGAATTTTGGATGCCGCACTGTACATCACCGCAGGGGACGATCCAATTACGATCGCCACTTCAAGCGGCTTGTCAAGTTTTTCAGCCGCTTCATAGAACTGGCCCAAATGTTGCGGAGGCATCATACGAACGCGAAGTTTCTTCTCGTTGACCAGCTGGCAGCGATTAAACGATGCATTCATCATACCAAGCTCCGGGTGTCTTGCCACCAGGACGCCGCCCGTGATATATCGGCCATTGTTGCCATCACTATGTAAGCAAAGCGGCAGGTCATAAAGACTCGGATTTTCTTCAACGACTTCCTGCACGGGGCCAGACTCCACAATCTTGTACGGCTTTTGCTGTTCCTCGCGATGACTCCACTGGTGTGTCATCTGAACAGGTTCCATGTTCAAAGCCTTTGCAATTCCGTCGCGGTCTGCAAGTGCGTAGCTCAACACAGGAAACTTGGAACCCTTAACATGTTCAAAATATACTGCCTTTCCTGTTGCTTCATTAACTTTTTTTGCAACAGCAACCAGTTCATAGTCCGGATCAACTTCACGACTGACATGCACAACTTCTCCGCGTGCTTCCAGCCATTCCATCAGTTCTCTTAAGTCCTTCATATATACCTCCAGTAGTTTGGAAAAACAATATTTATTTTAGATAATGGCCTTCTCGACAATCAGCTTGTTTTCACGGAAGCGCTTGATGTTCATCGCGCTAAGGTCAATCGTCCGATACTCATCATACAGGATGTATTCGGCAAGCCCACGGCCGGCCGCCGGAGCCTGCATCATTCCATGGCCGGAGAAACCATTGATCAAATAGAAGTTGGGAACATCGGGATGCTTGCCAATGATGGCGTTAAAGTCGATGTTGTTGTACTCATAGCAGCCGCGCCACGCTCTGATAAGCTTCAAATTGTCAAGCGCGGGCATTCGGTCAGCGAGGTCAGGCCAAACTTCCTCCTCGAAGTAAGGCATATCAGGCGAGTAGCTAAAGCCAAGCTCAAAGTCCAGCTTGGTCCTGCCGCACAGCAGTGTATCACCCTCTGCATGCTCACGATACCACCACGTGGCGGTCGGGAGTGTCGTATAGGAATGGCCAACATTTGCACTCATCGGCATCTTGCAGACATAAAGGTCATGAGACAGCGGGAAAACAGGAATATTCACCCCAATCATATCACCGACCTTCTTGGCCCACGGGCCTGCCGAGTTAACATACGCACCGGCGCTGAACTCTTCGCCGGATTTGCAGCTGACAGAAACGATCTTGTCCCCATTCATCTTAATGTCGGTAACTTCGTCGTTGATAACTTCAACGCCCATCTCCTTGACTTTGTGCAGATAGCCCGTCAGAACAGACGCGGGGTCCAGAACGCCCTCTCGCGGGCAGACGGTACCGCCGACAACATCGGTCAGGTCGGTCTCGGGAAGCATGGACTGAATGTCGCTGACACTCAGCAGACGAATATCGACTCCCTCTTCTTTTTGAACCTGTGCGTTCTCCTTGGCAACGCTCCAGCCGTCTTCGCCGAGCAGGAAGAGATAGCCGCCTTGACGCAAGTCAATGTCGGGTTTACCGAAAGTCTTCGTCTCCATCAGTTCGCCGAAGTTCTCAAAGGTATCAATACTGGCCTTGGCCATGCGAATGTTGGTGCGCTCACTAAACTGCTGACGAACACCGCCGAGCGCCAGCGGGGTGGCAGCATACTTGTAAGTCGGGTCCTTTTCGATCATCAGAATTTTGAGATCCGGCTTCATGTTTAAAAGAGAGTATGCCGTGGAACTTGCCATGAGTGAACCGCCAATAAAAATGACATCGTAGTTTTTCATGCATTCGTCCTCCATTTTTATTTTATTGCTGCGCTCCACAGCAGGATTCTGCCAAGGCGCGCTTTACAGCATCTTTTCCGAGAACCTTGCGTGTGGGGCCATCAACTCTGCTGTCTTTAAATGGCATAATTTTCTTTGCCGCCATTTCTTGGATCTTTTCGGATTCAGCGATCGCTTCGGACAGCGTCTTTCCAATCAGCAGCTGCCCCGCCTCCTCCAGCTTTTTGGGGCTGACACCCGCGCTTCCAATCACAACCGATGCTTTTTGAATTACTCCGTCCTTTACCTGCAGCGCGGTTGCGCAGCTGATCAGCGGGAAGTCAAAGGACTTGCGAATCGTCTGCCTTACATAAGCCGAATACAGCTTTCCCTCCATTGGCGGTATAATTATTGCGGTTAGGATTTCGTCCTTTTCCTTCGCCTTTTTTCCTGCGGGCAGGTATAGCTCTTCCAACAATGACGTTCTGACACCGCGCGGGCTTCTCCACTCGGCATATGCGCCGTAAGCCATCAATGCCGGTGCCGCATCCGACTGAAACAGAGCCACACATTCCGGACTGCGCTGATACTGGTAGCAACGGTCACCGCCCAGCTTAAAACACGGCACCTCTCTGCGCCAACTGACCGACTGGTTGAAGTAAACGCAGCGGTTCTCCTGCAAAACATTACCGCCAATCGTCGCTTGGTTACGGATCTGCGGCGAAGCGATGCGAGAACAAGCTTCCTGCAGCGCACAATAGGCATTGAGCTTTTCTTCTTCCGTGATCTCCACCAATTTTGTCAGCGCACCGATCCGCACGCTTCCGTCTTCCATGCACGTCACACCGCGCATATCGGGAAGATCATCGATAATAACATAGATTTCGTGGCTCTCGATCCCTTGATTAACGCGCGGAATGATGTCCGTCCCTCCGGCAACCGGGTAAGCAGTCGGATCTGCGGCAAAAATCGTCCACAGCTCATCCCAACTTCGCGCGCATTTTACCTGATATGCCATCTTTCAGCCCTCCGATCCATAAAGCCTCTCGGCTGCAAGCTTAACCGCCTCAATGATTTGCACATACCCGGTACAGCGACAAAGATTTCCTGCCAGGGCCTCCTTAATATCAGTCTCTGCGGGATGATGGTTCCTATCAAGCAAGGCTTTTGTGCTCATAATAAATCCCGGCGTGCAAAAACCGCAATGAACTGCACCAGCGTCAATATATGCCTGCTGAATGATTTTTCCTTCTTCATACTCGGAAATTCCCTCTATGGTCAGCACCCGTTTCCCGAATGCCTGCAGTGCTAACATGGCGCAGGAATACACAGCCCGTCCCTCTACTATCACTGTGCAGGCACCACACTCAGCGCTGTTGCACGAACATTTCGTTCCGGTCATACCGAGTTCTTTTCTCAGATAGTCCAACAGGGTAATATCTTCGTCGACCATGCTGCGATGAAACTGACCATTTACCGTAATCTCCAACAAAGCTTTTTTTGCATCCGTCATATCTGTCTCTCTTTCCTTTACACTTCCGACCTACGTTCCTTCAAAGCCGCGATCAGCTTTGGGAGAAATTCGTACGCATCAGCAACAATACCAATATCCGCAGAATGAAAGATCGGAGCATCGGGGTCAAGGTTGATGGCGACGATCGTTTTAGAGGAACTCATGCCAACAAGGTGCTGAATCGCGCCGGAAACACCGCAGGCAACATACAGCTTCGGTCCAACCGTCTTGCCGGTCTGACCAACCTGTCTCTCATAGGAGAGGAGGCCGGCATCGACTACCTTACGCGAAGAGCCGAGCGCACCATCCAAAACCTCCGCCAGCTCTTGAGCCAGTTCCAATCCCTTTTCGGAAGCGATGCCGAAACCAGCAGTAACAATGATCTCAGCCTCATCCACTGTCGCTTCATTTTCCTTGGCAATATAATCGATGATGTTCGCCAAAATGGCAGCACGGTCAAGCTCATAATGCTTTTCGATCACCTCGCCCTTGCGATTGTAGTCCGCCTCAATCGGCTGCATCACCTTGGCCCGAACCGTAGACATCTGAGGCCAAGTGTATGGGCAAAGCAAACTTGCATATAGGTTGCCGCCGAAAGCAGGGCGGGTCTGGATCATTAGGCCATTCGTACAGAGCTCTAATTTCGTGCAATCTGCTGTCAGGCCTGTACGCAGCTTAGCCGAAATACGCGGGGCGAGAGATCTCCCCATCGCCGTCGCAGAGAGCAATATGGCCAAGGGCTTTTCCTCCTCCACCATCTGGCAGATCGCGTCTTTGTAGGGCTGATCCAAGAAGCGCTTGAACACGCCGTCCTGCATGAGGTAAACGATGTCAGCCCCTCTGGCAATAAGCTGCTGCGGATAGTCTCCGGCACTTTCGCACAGAAGAACGGCAGCCACCTTATGGCCGGTGCCAAGAACTTGGCGGCGAGCCTCGCCGAGCAGTTCAAAGGTGCAGTGAGCAATCTGCCCGTCACGCAGCTCGACCACAACCCAAATGTCATGGCACTGTGCCAAATGTGACACATCAAGGTCTTTCATATTCTCAGCCGTTGCGCCCGACTTCACTATCGCGTGCGCGGGGCATTCCGACACACACGTCCCGCACAACGTACAGCCTTCGCCGATCACGGCAATTCCGTCATCCAAGGTAATCGCTCCCTGCGGGCAAACCGTAGTGCAAAGCCCACAGCTTAAGCACTGATCATGCTTAACTTCAATTCCAGGCATATTTCATTCCTCCTTACAATCAGATCGCTGCGTCCATAAGCGGAATCAACGCATTGACCATCTCTTCTACGGAACCATTGAGCATATGGCAATTTCCACGCATCGCCGGCGTAAAGGTCTTCAATACGGTAGTCGGGGAACCGGAAATGCCGACACTCTCCTCGCTGAGTCCCAGCTCAGCAATACCCCATGTCGGGATTTCCTTTTCTTTCGCCTGACGCTTGAGTCGGAAGGAGGGAAGTCTTGGCTCATTTATATCTTTCAGCACAGTAAGGACTGCAGGCAGCTTCACTTCAATCACTTCTATACCGGTCTCCACCATACGCTCACAGATGATCTTCTCATCCGTGACTTCGCGGATCTTCTTCACATACGCAACATGGGGTAAGCCTAAAATCTCCGCAATCCCAGGACCAACCTGGGCAGTATCGCCGTCGATCGCCTGCTTTCCGCACAGGATCAATCCGACAGAGCCGATCTTCCGAATTGCCGCAGCCAAGATGCCGGCTGTCGCGTAAGTATCTGAACCTCGAACCGCGCGATCGTTGATATGAACGCCAAGATCCACGCCAACAGCATAAGCTTCATAGAGGACCTCTCTCGCCTGCGGAGGCCCCATCGTTAAAGCAACCACTTCTCCGCCAAGCTTTTCTTTGATCAGCAGGCTCTCCTCCACTGCATAGGCATCAAATGGATTCAAAATTGCAGGCGCGTTATCGCGAATCAGCGTTCCCGTTTCGGGGTCGATCTTGACTTCGACCGTATCCGGAACCTGCTTTACACATGTGACAATCTTCACTGTGGTACACCATCCTTCTTTTCATTCATCTTTTGTCTTTGAATCGCTTTCAGCACCTTCTGCGGTGTAAACGGTGCATCATCCAGGCGAAGCCCAATCGCATTATACACAGCATTTGCAATTGCAGGAAGGACCGAAACGATCGGCGGTTCTCCCAATGCCTTTGCGCCATACGGTCCATGCGGATCTTCGGTCTCAACAAAATCGGCCACAAGTTCCGGGACGTCCAGCATAGTAGGCATCTTGTATTCAAGTAATGTGCCGCCATGAAGCAGACCTTGATTATTGATGCCAAGCTGCTCCATCATGGTAAAGCCAAATGCCTGCGCCACGCCGCCGTACACACCGCCGGCCGCCATCTGCGGATTGAATATCTTTCCGCTGTCGTGTACTGCTACAATCTTTTTTACAATGATCTTGCCGGTAGTTTCGTCCACTTCCACTTCCGCGGCTTGAACGCCGAATGGATAAGTCGGTGCCAAATTGCCGTAACCGGTAGAATCCAGCATAACAGCTGCAGGACGATACTCTCCCATGGCGATAACGGGAGCGCCGCTACGTTTGATGCATACCTTGTTTAAAGCTTCTGTAAGCGTCATCAGCACGTCGCCTCTGCCGTTTTTAATCGCTCCGTTTTCAATATGCAGCTTCCCGCTGCCAGTCATCAGCGTGATCTCGTCTAAAATCTCTTTTTTCGCATTATCACATGCTGCCAGCACGGCATTCGCCAGAATAGTCGTCAGTTTGCTCCCGTGTGTACCAGTCGCAAACGGTGTAAGTCTCGTATCGCCGAGTTGAACGATTACACTGTCCGGTGAAACGCCAAACTCTTCCGCAACAACCTGCGCCATTACCGTCTTGGCGCCTTGACCGAATTCCGACTCGCCTGCCCATACTGTCAACGTACCGTCATAAGAACACTGCAGCATGGCGCTGTCTCCCGGAAACTCGGGATCTCCCGCTCTTGAGCCTGAAGCATGCACAAGAGAGGCGCAGCCAACGCCGTGTCCGCGTTTCTTCTCGCGGCGGATCTCGTCCCAGTTGATCAGTTCCTTAGCCCGCGTCATGCAATCCTGCAGACCGCAGCTGCTGATATGATAGCCATGGATACTGATACTGTTCGGGTCAATGTAGTTCAGCCTGCGCAAATCCGTCGGATCCATGCCCAGCTTCTCCGCCACCATATCGATCATGCTCTCCAGCGCAAAGTGCGCCTGCTGATTACCGTACCCACGATATGCCGCAGTAGGCGTACGATTCAAACGCACTCCCTTGCACCACACCTCAACAGAATGGAATTTGTATGTCGTATCCGCGCGATACGCTGCAACGCCCAGCACCCATGTGCCGGCCACCGCATACGCACCGACATCGCCGAGATACTCCGTCTTGCGAGAGAGGAAATGACCTTCTTTGTCTACGGCCATCGTCACTTTGACCTGCATCTCCACCGTGGGGTGCGAATCATAGAATTCTTCTTCTCTCGTCTTGATCACTCTTGCAGGGCGTCCGGTTTTCATCGCCAAAAGGCTTGCAAAGACAGGTGTCACCTGCTCAGATTTACCGCCAAATGCTCCGCCCATGTTCATTGGGTGGATCACAACTCTGTCCAGTGCAATCCCGCATCGCTGAGAAATATCATGACGCAGGCGATGCCATGCCTGGGAGCCGCAGTAAACCGATAGTTCGCCGTTAATGTAAGTTGCCGTCGCACAATTCGGTTCTAAGTAGCCTTGAATAATATGTGGAAAGTGGAAAGTATGTGTCAACAAAAGATCCGCCTTCGCAAAGTCCTCGTCTACTTCGCCGCGCACAGAATGCAGATCCATCAGCAGGTTGCTTGTTGTATCTGTACGTGCCAGCGGAGCCCCTTCTTTCAAGGCATCTTCCAGGTAAAATACACCCGGTAATTCTTCGTATTCAACTTTTATAAGCTTCGCAGCTTCTTCCGCGATCCGCTCACTGTCCGCTGCAACAAGGGCAACCGGATCGCCAATATAACATACTTCTTTTTCTGCCAGCAACCATCCGTGCTCTTCGCCGATCGTGCGGTTGTCCGGTATATCTTTTGCAAGCAAGACAGTCGCAACGCCCGGCAACGCCAGCGCCGCTGAAATATCAATGCTTAAAATCTTAGCATGTGCAAACGGGCTGTGGACAAGTTTTCCGTATACGGTATTACGGAAATACACATCGTCACAATAAATTGCCGTGCCGTTTACTTTTGCCGCCGCATCAACGCGCGGCACTTTTTTACCGATCACATTATAATCAGAAATAAGAAAACACCTCCGGATCAGCTTCCGCACTTTTCCAAAAAATAATAACAAGCTATAGGTACTTCTCCCAGTAGCTTTGCCCCGGGAGAAGTACACTTTTTACGCTACTGCTCAAAAGGGGCGTCTGTTGCCGTAAACGCAATCACTTGCTCTCTGCCTTAATGATATCAACGTTGAACGCCTTTTCGTTGCAGGGTTTACCGACAATGCGAACAACCAGGAATGTCGCGGCAAGGCCGGCAAGCAGCGAGATAGAGACAGGCATGCCAAACCCGGCAGGAATAAAGCCGCAGACAATGGAAATTGCGCAGACGGTAAGTGCATACGGCAGCTGGGTAGTCACGTGATCCAAATGATCACAGGAAGAAGACATGGAAGACATGACCACAGACTCAGAAATCGGGGAAATATGGTCACCCAGCGTAGCACCCGTCAGGACACCGCCAAGAACAGCGGAAAACGGAGCGCCGAGGCCGACAGCCGCGGGCATCGCCAAAGGAAGCACCAGGGCCATGGTGCCCCAGGACGAGCCGGTCGCAAACGCCATAATTCCGGCAATGATAAAAACAGCGGTGGGGAGGATCCATGCGGGGAAGTTTGCAGCAACCAAAGCACCAACAACGAAGTTTGCCGTGCCGAGCTCCTTGCAGAAAGAGGAAACCATCCACGCCAAAACAATAAATACGATGGTAAAGAACACAGACTTCATGCCATTGGTCCAAGTATCAACAACATCGGTAACATTCATAATCTTCTGAATAACCATCATGATACCAAGGACAAAAGTGGACACAAAGATGCCGACAGTCATCATACCGATAACGTCTGCTTTACCCATGATACCAGCAAGGCCTTCGGAATTCATTACTTCCGCACCGCCGCCGCTGACATAAAAGCCGGTGAAAGATACGATAAAGAAAGTGATCATGGGAACAACAAAATTGATGATGCGAAGGGGCGCGCCTTCGGGAGCATGATACTCTTCCTCGTTCAGGCCGGCCATCGGAGTAGACCCCGGACGGGAAACCTGGCCCGTGGTGATCGCACGCTTCTCCGCCTCATACATCTTGCCGAAGTCGCGTTTTTGGCAGACGATCATAAAAACAAACGCAACGCTAAAGAGGCAGTAGAAACGGTAAGGAATTGACTGGAGGAATGTCATGTAAGCGCTGTCTGTCAGGCCGATCGTGGCAAGAACAGAACCGATGACGCCAACCTCGTAAGCAGTCCAGTTGGAAACAGGGGAAGTTGCGGCAACGCCGGCGCCGCAGCTGTCGACAATGTAACTCAGCTTCTCTCGCGAAACATGAAGCTTATCGGTAAGCGGGCGGGTAATAACGCCGGAGAGAATAATGCTGGTATAGTCATCAAAAAAGAGGAGAATACTCAAAATGCAGGCTGCCAGCTGTCCGCGCATACGGGTGTTAACAAGATGAATAGTACGATTGACCAGCGCCTGCATACCGCCGGATTTGCCCATTAAGCCGATATAGCCGCCCAGAGCCAGTGTAAACACCAAAATGTTCGCATTCGAACTGTTAGCCACCGTTGCAGAGGCATGTTGGATCGCTGTGACAAACGCAGTGACCGGATTCCAGCCACACAGAACCAATGCACCAACAAACGAACCAGCAAACAGAGAAAGAACAAGCTGTTTTGTTGTAATGCAGAGAACGATCGCTACGAGCGGGGGAAGCAATGACAATAATCCGTAATTATCCATTATTGTTCTCCTTTACTTCTATTTTGTCTAATTTTTGCGCTTGTGTACAATTCCTCGGTTTTCTAACCCTACATCCGCCCTTCCCAAACTGTCTGATTTAGGGGCTCTCCCTCCCTTCTATTCTTCTATGATTATATTCTGAGCGTTGCGGTCTCCCATCCGTTTTCTTTGCACCCGCAGCACTCACAATAGTCACTCGCTTTTTCGTTTAGTGAAGATGTTCTCTGAGCAAAATGCCGTGATTGTCGATATGTACATCATTTTTAATGGCACGCAGCATACTCCACATGCAGGCAATATTGCTGGACAAGACCGGCTTGTTCAACTTCCTTTCCAGTTCCTCGCTGATTTGGAATCCCTCCACATTTGTGCAGCTGATAAATACAGCATCCGACTCCGAAACGTCTGTCTCAAGCACCAATTCGATGATTCTCTCAGCTGTCTGTGTGCGCAGTTCCTCGGCCGGAACGATCTGAAGGCCCTTCATGGCAACAACTTCGATCCCATTCAGCTCCAAAAAATCCTTTTCTTTTTGGTTAATATCATCCGTATATGGTGTAACGAGCGTCAATTTTTTTGCCCCGACTTCTTGAATGGCATTGACCATCGCCTGAGACGCGGTCACGACCGGGCAATGACATTCGTCAGCAATCGTCTTGATAATGTTTGCATTACCGTCCTTACCGCCAATAAAGCTGCCACTCGTGCATCCATAGACGACAACTTCCGGGAACACCGTGGCAAGCATCTTTGCCGCATGCTGCAAATCCCGCTCCATAGCGCGGAGCGTATCCTCTGTTGTGTCATCCAGCATAACGCGGGTCGCATAGAAATTAAACTCGCTCAGCTGTGGACAATTATTCAGTTCCGGTTCCATGCGTATATTAACGGATGGTAAAATCAAGCCGATTCTTCTCTTATCAATATCGTGTCGCACTTTTCAACTCTCCATTTCAAATCTCTGTTTCTGCTAAAATAAACTGTAAAAAAATTATATCACGCTGAAATAACATGTCAAGAATACTTTATATGCTCGCGATAAGTTTATATAAAAACGCTGATAACACCGCTCAGATTTCGTCTTTTTGAACAAACAATTTTCTCAACTTTTTCCGTAATTTGTGCGCACTTTAAGAATTTCGCTGAGGATGCTGTAATTCTGTTCTATTGACTATTTTTGTTTTGCTGAAATATTTACTAAAATTGAGATCAGTCCGTCTTTTTTCTCTCACGATCAGTTCCGTCTTGCATCTCCGCGAGTATCTATAACATAAATTAGCGCATATTTATTAAATGTCAAGGAAGAAGAGCACAAATCGTTATAGTTCCTATCTTTTGATCTGAAATAGAAACATTTTCTCGTCACTTCACATAATTGAAACACAGCCTCATATTTTTGCACGCTCTGCAATTTGCCTGTCGGCCTCCCTGCCAAATTGTCCGACTATCTGACCGAGAATAGAGCCGCCAAGCTAAATAAAGCTTCCAAAAATCTTGCTCATTACTTTTTTTCATGTTATATTGCGTATATTCGATCTCCTCTGTTGCAAAGCAAGGAACCTCTAAGAAGGTGCAGAGAAATAGGCTGTTGTAACACCGAGAAAAAGTAAAGTAAGGAAGTGTTTATCTTTGGATTTGAAAAAAAAGCATGGTCCTCTCTCTTCTTTTCCCGCACTGTCTTTTTCCTTCGGCAGTGGACGCACCGCAGTCCGCCTTCATCTTTTGCGGATCGGGAGCGATTGTCAAGCAATACTGATTGGGGGCGAAAGCCCCCATATCGGTGCCGTTGTACTCGCCGTCCCTCGTATTTCCCTAAAGGGAAATGCGGTCAGTTGTGACTGCTGGGTCTCCCCGGTTCCCGCGCACAAAGATTATCTGGTCGCGCAAAGTGCCGCGCAAAAACTCTGCCCGGCATTGAACTGTGTAATTTCGGTTTCCGCCGGCATTCATTCCGACCATGCGACAGAATCTGAGTTGCAGACAATCCATGCAAATTGCTCGGCTGTAGTCGAAATGGCGCTCTCTGCGATCACCGCAGAACCGTTCTAATTCTGCATCCGTGGCAGCCAAAGCCCAATATTTAAATGATCCACGCATCCTCTGCGCGTTTTATATCAAGGCTACTGTGTCAATCTAACCGCACGGCTGGGTCAACGCCTCCGGCGCCTCGGCGGCGGTCCTTTGGATCATCACGCCCGGAGTGTATACCTGACAGCCTGTCCAAGGCATTTTCCCCGCGCGGCACGCCAAGCGCAGCAGCTTCCGTCGTGCCGCGTGGTCTTTTTTGCTTTTTTCTTGACATTCGCAGATCCATGTTATACCACGTCTTTAGCTAAAGAACACTTTTTCCGCAATATGACTATGTATGCAGGACATGACGATGCAGCTTATGGACGCTATCTGCAAAACCGGTGCCGGCCCCGGTTTGGAGCTCAAACAGGTGGAAGTCCCTGTCCCCGGTCCCGGCGAAGTTCTCATCAAGATCCACAAAACCGCCATCTGCGGCACGGACGTGCACATCTACGACTGGAACGAGTGGTCGGCCCAGCACGTCAAGCCGCCCATGGTCATCGGGCACGAGTATGTCGGCGAGATCGCCGCGCTCGGCGCGGGCGTGACGGAGCTGACCATCGGCCAGCGCGTTTCGGGCGAGGGGCACATCACCTGCGGCCACTGCCGCAACTGTCACATGGGCAACATCCAGTGGTGCAAGAACACCACGAGCGTCGGCGTAGACCGCAACGGCGCGTTCGCGGAGTACCTCTGCATCCCCGCGCGTAATGTCATCCTCATCGACCCCTCGCTCGACGAGGATGTGGTCGCCATGTTCGACGCGGTCGGCAACGCGATGCACACGGCGCTGATGTTCAACCTCGCGGGCGAGGACGTGCTCATCACGGGCGCAGGTCCCGTTGGCATCCTTGCCGTCGCCATCGCCAAGTATGCCGGCGCGCGGCGCGTGGTCGTCACCGACCTGAACGACTACCGACTGGGGCTCGCGAAGAAGATAGGCGCGGACGCGGCCATCAACTCCGCGAAGGAGGACCTGCCAGCCGCCATGCGCGAGCAGTGACTCGTCGAGGGCTTTGATGTCGGCTTTGAGATGTTCGGCTCCGGCGCTGCGCTGCGCCAGATGATCGGCGTGATGCGCAACGGCGGCAAGATCAGCCTTCTCGGCCTCGGCAACGGCCCTGTCCAGATGGACATGAACCTTGTCATCGGCAAGGTCCTGACGCTTCAGGGCATCTACGGCCGCAAGATGGACAACTGGCATCAGATGAGCTATACAGCGGAGCCCAGGGTGTACCGTTTCCGGCAGTGTCCCTGTCTTCACCTATGCTTCGCGACTGCTTGTTATCAATCAGCCGGCAGGAGTCTTAGCCGAGGTCGGATTCATGGGATATTCGGCTCCCATGCCGTCTCCAGACGTATGAATCACCTACAGAATCACGTCATTTTCACCTCCTTGCGCGTTCTGTCAGGTCTGTAGCGGTGTCCCCCTGCTACGGGAGTTTTACGCTACAGTTAGGGTCGCACCGTTGCCGCCCAGATAGAGCAGCGTGTCCGAGTTGCCGGGGATGGTTTCCCACGA
>ENA-UOJV01001789-UOJV01001789.1-human-gut-metagenome-genome-assembly--contig:-C82-NODE-1789-length-21131-cov-7.167204_pt1 | contig 21131 bp, 14 predicted proteins | sample MGYA00242356_ERZ723903 | MGnify/ENA metagenome assembly ERZ723903
ATTATTATTTTCTATATATACAGAACTGTCCACGGCCGGGAGCAATCCCAACTGAGGACGGCTTTTTTCTTGTACCCTGGGACAAAAAGGACAGAAAGGACAGCTCATGGGAATTGCTGGACTTGTTATCGGTCAAGGGCAATAGAGTTGTGCTTGATAAGCCTAAAAGCGTATGTGTTGAGTATGAACTGGTTTCCGCTACCTCTGCGCTAAAACCAGTGGTACAGCTGATACAAGAATTGAGGGGAGTTTCCAACGAAGGATGAAGCAAATAGACATAAATGCGAATTTTGGGAACTTATAGGGAATACATGCAAATCAGATTGATAAACGGAAGACAATATGATATCATTTAAAAATAAAGTTTCAAGATCGCACAGCAGTTCGTTAAAGAGAAACGTAGAGGGGGGATAAGCAATGAAAGCAAAGAAATGGTTGACCATCATAACTGGCTGTATTTCTCTCCTTTCTCTTATTGCGGCTTTGATTATCGGAAAAACCTCAAATTGTATTCTCTATGATATTCCAATGGCAATCTTCGGGAGTGCTTTGTTGGGAGCAATTATGTCTCTGACAGAGTACTTCGTGGAACGCCGGAAAGCAATGGAACAGTTTTGGGATGAAGCAAGGAAGGTGCTTAAGGAACTGCGAAAAATACGATACATCAATGTGGATGCTCCACATGATTTGATTTGTGCTTGCTTTTCAGAAGAAGAATCAAACAAGTGGCACGAAAAACTTGATCACATCCAGGCCGAATCTGCAAGGAACAATCTGATTTCGTGGTTTGAGGAAAATACAGTGATGTCATTTACCGAAGAAGATGATATTGATGCGGAATTGGAGCGGATTTATGAAGGAAGAATAGATTACTTCCGCAGAGAGTATCAGCGTGCTATCGACAGCTATGTCGTTGCTGCAAACATTGAAATTGGTCAGCTAAGCAACGCATACGGCAGATTAAATTTCTTTTTCAATAAATGCATCCGAAGCAAAGCATTTAATGATATTTATCAAAAAATTCGAGAATTTGAAAATTGTTTACTTGCAGAAACTTATCATTTTAACCTTCTAAAAGAAGGCCATGGTAAATTTTCTGTATGTGCTGACAGGGCATATCGAATTTGCCAGCTTGCATTTACGGAAAAAGATGAGGTGATTGGCGGCTTCTCGGAAAAGGTTGTATATCAAAGTCTATTTGATGAAATTGAAGACTCGTTGGAGTGGTTCCGATGTGAAATCTACAGGAACGAGAAGTATGAAGCTATTGAGAAAAAACCGATTTTGGGTACAGTGCAAGTGCTCTCTTTTGAGGAAAATAAGAAATAGTCTAAGATGTATGTATATTTTATTTTTGCGGTAGAGGAAAAAATATATATCTTAGTTAAAAAGCAGAACCGGGTCAGCAGGATTATCCTTGCTAACCCGGTTCTGTTTTGTAATATTTCATAGCCTTGTTACGATTTCCTTCCCGTCCTTGAACCGAAACACCACCCGTTCGTCGGCGTGGACGGTGACATGGTCGATGGTGCCTTGCCAGAGGTTTTCGTCGAAGGTCAGCGGCAGGGCGGTCAGTTCTCCCAACTCGAACATCATGCCGCCGATGGCAACGGCATCCGCTTTCATCTTCTCCCGCTGCCGTTGCAGTGCTACCAGCTTGGCTTCGGTTTCCTCAAAGCGGCGGCACAGATCGGCGTGAGCGGTGCGGTAGGCTTCTTCCGTTGTGGCGTTAGCGGCGTTTTCCTCGATGCACAGCCGCAGCATCCCGGTGACGCCGGTCAGCTCCTCCTCCAATGCCTGAATGTCTGCGCCAATGAAATCCGTGTCCGTGAGCGTCCGCTGAGCGCAGCGGAGTTGGTCGATGGCGGCGTTCCGGTCGGATAAGTACTCTCCAAGGGCGGCAAGAAACAGTTCCTTCAGGCGTTCCTCGGTCAGATGGGGCGTTTCGCATTTGTGCTCCCTTTTGAATTTCCCGTTGCACTGCCAGACGATTCGCCGATAGCGGTCGGTGGAGTGCCAGGTTTTTGCCCCGAAAATTTCGCCGCAGTCGGCACAGAGGATCTTCCCGGAGAAGGGGCTGGTCTGACGGTGCCGATTGCGGCTGTTTTTACGTCGCTCCAACTCTGTCTGGACCTGTTCCCATTCCCAAGGCTCGATGATGGCAGGATGGCTATCCTCCACATAGTACTGAGGCACTTCGCCCTCGTTGACCTTGGTTTTCTTGGTGAGGAAATCCACCGTAAAGGATTTCTGAAGCAGTGCGGAGCCTTTGTATTTCTCGTTCTGCAGGATGCTCTCCACGGTAGCTCTCTGCCAGACGGCCTTTTTTCCGGGGGTAGGGATGCCCTCCTTTGTCAGCGTGGTGGCGATGGCCTTTGTGGATTTCCCCTGAAGAAATTCGCGGTAGATGCGCCTGACGATCTCCGCCTCCTCCGGAACAATTTCCGGCAGACCATCCTCGCCTTTGCGATAGCCCAGGAATTGGCCGTAAGGGATGCTGACTTTCCCGTCGGCGAAGCGCTTTCGCTGCCCCCAGGTAACATTTTCGGAGATGCTGCGGCTTTCCTCCTGGGCAAGGCTCGACATGATGGTGATGAGCAGTTCCCCTTTGGAGTCGAAGGTCATGATATTCTCTTTCTGAAAGAAGCACTCGCAACCGGCCTCCTTCAGCTTGCGGATGGTGGTCAGACTGTCCACGGTGTTTCTGGCGAAACGGCTGACGGATTTGGTCACGATCAGGTCAATCCTTCCGGCAAGGGCATCCCGGATCATGCGGTTGAAGCCGTCCCGGTGCTTGGTGTTGACGGCACTGATGCCCTCGTCCGTGTAGACCTCGACGAAATCCCAGTCCGGATTTTCCCGAATAAACTTGGTGTAGTAATCCACCTGTGCTTCATAAGAGGTAAGCTGCTCTTCACTGTCCGTAGAGACACGGGCGTAGGCGGCCACCCGGCGGCGCACCCGTTCTGCGGTGGGCGTTTTTGTGTGGATATTCAGTGTGGCAGGGATGACCGTGACATTTTTAGCTTTCGCCATGATGCTGTCTCCTTTCCCGTGTTTTCTCTCCGGCGGCGATGCGCATTTCCGCTGTCCAACTCTCGGCGCGGGAGCGGTCCTGCCAGCACTGTACGGCGTTGGTTCCGTCCGCAAGGGTGAACTCCAGAAGATTGTCGTTGTGGGCCGTAATCGCCGTTATTTTGCCCATGTGCCCGACCTGGGCGGCAGCCTGCATCAGTGTTTCCTCCGGGATGGCTTTTGAGGGGCAGTAGGACTTCCCATAAGAATTGTAGGTAGCGCAGATCCAAACCGGTCCCGTGGCGGTAGTTTTACGGCGGTAATACTTGCCGCAGAGGCCGCAGGTGATGAGTCCCGTGAAGGGGGATGGTTGCTGCGGCTTGGTCGGCGCATACTTCCGCTTTCTGCGCAGGATCTCCGCTTGGACCGCATCGAATGTTTCCTGTGAAATGATGGCTTCGTGGGTGTTCGCCGCATGATACCGGGGCAGCTCACCCTGATTCTTCCGGGTGACCTTTGTCAGATGGTTTTCCCGGAATTTTGTCTGGAGAAGAAGATTCCCGGTGTAAGTATAGTTGCGGAGAATGCGCTCCACGGCGCTTTTGTGGAATACGCAGCCGTTTTGTGTAACATAGCCGCTTTCGTTCAGCCGCTTGGTGATGGCGGTGATGCCCTTCCCGGCGAGGTAATCGGCAAAAATGCTTCTGACGATCTCGGCTTCTTCCGGAATAACGACCAGCTTATCCCCCTCCCGGCGGTAGCCCAATAGGAAGAAGCGCCAGGGGATTCCCGCCTCGAAGTTTCGTTTGACCCGCCATTTCTGATTCTCGCTGGCGGAAAGGCTTTCTTCTTGGGCATAGCTTGCCAGAACGGAAAGCATCAGTTCACCGTCGGCGGTGGCGGTATCGATGGATTGCTCTTCAAAATAAACGCTGATACCCAGCCCTTTCAGCTCCCGCACCGTTTCCAGAAGCGTCACGGTGTTTCGGGAAAAGCGGGAGATAGATTTGGTGATGATGTGGTCAATTCTCCCCGCACGGCAGTCGGCAAGCATCCGCTGAAAGTTCTCACGGCTGTCCCTGGTGCCGGTTTTGGCTTCGTCGGCGTAGACCCCAACATATTCCCAGCCGGGGTGGTGGCGGATGTAGGTGCTGTAATAATCTACTTGCGCCGCCAGGGAGTGCAGCATGGCATCTTTTCCGCTGGACACTCTGGCATATGCCGCAACCCGGAGGGCTTTGGGCATCTGCGGTGCAAATTGAATTTTCTCTACGGTTCTTGACATGGTATCCTCCTTCGCTCTTGTATCAAGTATCGTCAGCTACATATATTGCTCGGTTCGGAGGATATAGCAAGTCCATATCCCGACAAACTTTAGAGAAATATACTGGTTTGTTTCAGACCGGTTTTCATGGCGAGAACGGCGTTGGCACGGTCACGGGTTTGCGTGTCCACTTCTCCCGTACGGCAGAGGTTATCCATCGCTGCGCAGAGGATCCGGTACAGAACGAGATCTTCTTGCGTCGGCATAGCAGAGGCGGGAACAGTATTTGCGGTTTTTGTTTCCATAGCTGACAAACTCCTTTCCGCAGAATTGGCAGGTCAGACGGTAGTATGCTTTCCGCTGCACCTTTTCCGGGTGGGCATTCCACCAAGCGTTCCGGCACCTGTCGGAGCAGAAGTATTTCGCTTTTCTGCCCTTAGCCTGCATGACCGGCTTTCCACATTGGCGGCACCCGACCTGTACCGCATCCTTCGGTGGGTGGCGGCGGATGTAAGAGCGAACGGTATTGACGGAGACTTGAAGGGCAAGCGCAATATCCGTGGCTGTTTTGCCCCGGCTGCGCATGATGTTCAGAATCTCAATTTCATGTTTGGTCATTTTAAAACCTCCCTTGTTTGATTCCGGGGTAATTCCCCTTTTGAATTTGCTGTTTTTGTGCGTAAGACCCCGGGCCGTTGCCCGAACGGAAATCCCCCGGAGATTATGACCGCCCCTCCCCATCGGCGCTCTCCCACACCGCCGGATTGACCAGATAAGTATCCGAGGGCTTTCTTCCCGGTCCATAGGAGGGCGGTACCGGCTTGACGGCAATGTAGCCATACTCGCATAGCCGGTTCAACACGGGCTGCAGAGAATCTGCGGTTTTGAAACTGCGGCAAAGCCGCATGGCATCTCGGCGGGAAAACTCCGCCAGCCGCTTCCGCTTGACGGCAGCGAGGAAAAGTCGGGCGTTTTTGTTGACTGCGTCGGCACCCATGAGGGAATAGGCGGCTTTGGCGTGTTCCAGAAAGTAACGCCCAATGGAAACAGCATTCTCCATGGTTTCCCGGTCCACGGGGTCGAACATGGAGTCTTTGGGATATTTCATGACATGGAGAATACCGCCGATTCGCAGGACGGCTCCCACGAATTTGCCTGCCCAGTCGGAGATCTCCGCCAAGTCTCCTTTCAACCGGCCTTCTATCTCGTTGAACAAGTCTTCCAGCACTTCCCGGGCACCGTCATCCAGACTGATCGGCTCCTGCTCATTGTCGCTGGACAGGATGGTTTCAATCAGCGCCTGATATCTGGCTCTGACTCCTTCCGGGATCGGCTTCGTGGAGAAAGAACGACTGCCAACGGTAGACTTCGGCATGGAGTACAGGAATCGGGCGGTAAGGCCGCGACCACGGAAGGTGTTGTTGCTCATCAGCCCGTTCAGCACCTCGGGCTGTACGGCCAGCACCATGGTCAATGCCGGGTGGATAATGCTCTCGCTGGCCCTGCCGATCCGGTCGACCCGGATGGTATCCCCGCTGTGGCCTTTGAGGAATACGTCGATATTCACATTGCGGCTGTACAGGCCGCTGATGATATCGAAGATACCGCCCTCAGCGGAAACCACCGCCGCACGGCCCTTGTTCTCGGCCAGAACGGAGGTCAACTTTTCTGATGTCACATCGTCCACGAATAACCGCAGAGGCTTGACCGGCTCGTATTTGGCAATTTCCGTTGCCTTGGCGCGAACCTCTTCCTCGGTGGCTTTGCCCTTGGATGCCCGCTCCACCAAACTGCGTTTTTCCTTTTCCAGTCGGCTCAGAACCATCTGACTTTCGATGATTCCGGCATTGCGGCGGGAATTTTCCTCTTTTTCATATTCCTCCACCGGGCGGATCATCATGGACAGCACCGAGGATTTCCGCTCTGCCGGGGGAAGAATGACGACCGTGTAGATATTGAGGGGTTCTGCCCAGTCCGCATTGCCCTAGATAAAGTACTTCCCCTGACAGCACAGGGACACGATGCCCAACGCCTCCACCGCCATGTCCACGGGAGTCTGCGTGGATTCCGCCACCGCCAACACATAGCGCCGGATAACCTCCGGCAAGGCGTCCATGGGAAATGCGGGAAGGTCGTATTCGTCAAAGGGAATAGGCGTGTCCCAGGTAACGGGCGCTTCGCCGTTATAGGCATCCGGCGGGATGTACCCGACCTGCTTACGGATCTTGGCATAGAGCCGCTGTTTCCCCGCCCAGATGTGCTCCAGTTCCTGCTCGTCCAGCGGCGGGGTGCATTGCTCGGCGGCTTGCAGGAACAGGTCCTTTGCCTCTGGTGTATCGCCGTACCGCTTGATGATTCTGGCACCGATTTGCGACATGGTGCTGTTGCGGCTGCCTTCGGGAATGGTGCGCCCAAGGTCTGCAAAAGCCTGCTCGTTTTCCCGGTCATTCAGAAACGCATTCAACGAAATTGTACCGGGGTGGTAGATGACCTTCGGATTTTCCGTGCCAAACAGAAACCGTGCGGCATCCGTGGCATTGGCATCGAAAAACGGGAACACTGCCAGCAGGCGCTTTTTCAGTGCCGTATAGCGGTCTACATCCTGCTCCGGGTCAATCCGGAAAACGATATGGAATCGAGGGCGTGGACCTTTTTCTCCTTTTGGTTTCTCGTGGTGGCGGCTGAAGTGCAGCACATAGGGAACATCGGCAAAGAACTCTGCAATATCCTCCGGGGTGATCCAATCTGCCGGTATATCCGAGTGGTCATTGTCGCAGTCCATGGGCAGAGCGTTGGCAGTCTCAAAGTTTGGGACGCTCCGATGGCTATTTTTGTACTTGGCACAGACCATATCTTTGGAAAACGCCGGTTTTGCAGTGACTTCATCCGTGATATTCACTTCATTGGCATACCGGCAGTTGGCCGCATTTCCGATGCAGTCTGCCGTGTACACGGTGATCGGTTTGTTTTCAGTCATAAAATTTCCTCTTTCTTCAGCCTTTACGGTTCAACCAGTCATCCAGTACAGAGCGTGCAATGAGCCAACGCTGCCCCACACGGCGATACGGAATCGCTCCGCTCTGCAGCAGCCGAACCAGTGTCGGTACGCTGATTCCCAGGTAAGTTGCAGCCTCTTTTAAGTTGAATACGGACTTGTGAGAACCTGTTTTCATAGATTTCACTCCTTTCTCTTGTGTTCGGCTGTATTATCGCATATAATGGGAGCAAGATTCTTTGCTCTATCGGTAAGAACTGCTTTTGGATTTGGTATTCTAACGGTAAGAATTGCGGCAATAAAGGAGTGTAACAATATGGATCTCAAGAGAGAACTGACGAATTATGAGATCGGCGGCATCGGAGACATAAAAAAACACACCCTCCGGTTCCATTCATACAGAATCGGAACGGAGAGTGGAAAACTGACAATTTATGCGGAGTATGATCCGGAAAATCCGCCTACGGTGTTCGAGGGTTATCCATCCGGGCAGGAGCTGCTGATCGAGCTGTGCAATCTGAATCTGGAACTCCGGGGCAAATCGCTGGAGGAGTGCGCCCGGATTCTGATCCGGTGGAGCATGGAAAATATCCATCCCTGCTATTTTTACGGGGACAGTGTGTCACATCTGGAGTGGAATAAGGACGATCCGGCGAGTTATTGGGATGTCATGGTGAATGCTTTGGAATGCTATTATGTCCATGTAGAAGAAATGGTGCGGGATCTGGAACGGCTTTATGCCGATACCATGACGGTCTTTGCCGTCCGTAGCTTGATGGAGGGCAAGGTGGCAGACGCACAGCGAATTTATGAAAATGTTCGTGTGCTGGAACAGGAAAATCTGCTTCGGGAGTGGTATCGGACGGACGATACCCACCGTCCCGCTGTGCTGCAGCGATTTGTTGAAAAAGTTGCGAAGCTGAATATAGGGCTTGAATACGACCTAACCACCGGGCAGGTTCAACTACAGCCTGTGGTGAAGTCTGTGGTGGATGCGGCTTATTTCGGCCTTGCCCGCTTTATGGCGGTGAATGCCAATGCGCTGGATGACTACGGAGGCAAAACCAATATTGCGTTCTGCCAGGCGTGCGGTAAGGCGTTTATCAAACGGGGAAACCGGCAGAAGTATTGCGGCACTCTGGAATGTCAGAGCGTGCGGAACAAACTCAAATCCAAAGAGTATTACTATCGGGAGAAGGCAAAGGGTAAAACGGAATAAGTGTTGCTGCGTTTTACCCCAGGGGGGATTCGAATCTCTGCGCTCTTTCGTAGGAAGACCGGCGCAGGGGTTCACAAAAATTTTTGCGGAATTATCAAGGGGGGATACCCCAAAACACAAAGCGCCTGAAGGTACAAGCAAATTATCGGCGTGGATACGCCAAAAGATAGCGAAATCATGCTTGGATATGCACATGATTGATACAGAATGGAAAGGCGAAATACAACAATTCCCAGAATTTGCCGCAAGTATGAGTTCAACATTTTCACGATACATTCGCACAATCTTGCGACAGTATCTTGAAAAATCTGACACCATATGATATGATTTTTTATATACTTGTAATATCATCGGGAGGTTTCCTATATGGCCGTTTCCTATAACAAACTGTGGAAGCTGTTGGTAGATAAAAAGATGAGCAAAGCCGATCTGCGCAAAGCCGCCGGGCTGGCACCCAATACTATGACCAAGCTCCGCAGAGACGAACCCGTGGCTATGGGCGTGCTGGAAAAAATCTGCGGCACGCTGGATACGGACTTTGGGGAGATTGTGGAGTATAAACGCGAAAGTGAAAAATGATTGGAAAACAAGCGATGCAAGGAAAAAAGTATGAAAAGTACCGCGACAATAGATCTGTAATCTCACTATTTTCTGGCGCAATGGGTCTTGATTTGGGACTGAAAAAAGCTGGTCTTAACATTGTGCTCGGCCAGGATTCTAATTCAGATTGTGTTGCGACAATGAAAGCTAATGGATGTAATGTATACGCTGGGGACATCCGGGAAATAGATCCACAGAATTTGCTGGAACAGGTCAAAATGCAAATTGGAGAACCGTTTCTAATTTGCGGTGGACCTCCCTGCCAGCCATTTTCCACAGCAGGCAAGCGGCTAGGTATTAATGATCCTCGCGGAAGTCTATTTATGGAGTTCATACGGATGATTGATTACATCCGTCCTCGCTTTTTCGTGATGGAAAATGTTAAGGGCATAATGTCGGCACCCCTCAAGCATATTCCAATAAAAGACAGAAGCGCGGATTATAAAAGAGACGAATTTGGAACCGTTTTAGATGTTGTCCTTTCTGAATTCAAAAAGTTGGGATACAAAACGGTATATGGAGTTTTGGACGCTGTTAACTACGGTAGCCCCCAGTTTCGGGAAAGATTTATTCTCATCGGTAGCCGCGATTGTGAAGAAATCTTTTTACCTTTTCCCACTCATTTTCAGACGCATCAAAACCCGGAATATAGATGGCGTACTATCGCTGATGTTTTTAATGACATCAATCCCAATGATAATGAAGTGGCAACTTTGAGTGAGGAGAGAATGAAGTACCTTAGGCAAATACCAGAAGGCGGGAACTGGAGAGATCTTCCTGCAGATCAAATTAAAGGTGCAATGGGTGGTGCGTATACTTCTGGCGGTGGGAAAGCAGGATTTTACAGAAGACTATCATTCAATCAACCATCTCCGACAGTTGTAACCTCCCCTGTTCAGAAGGCCACAATGATGTGTCAGCCAACAGAATATCGACAGCTATCCGTCCGAGAATGCGCAAGGATTCAGCAATTCCCTGATGATTGGATTTTTACGGGTACAACAGTGGCAAAATACAGGCAAATTGGGAACGCCGTTCCTGTCGGTCTCGGTGAAGCGATCGGAAAGGCAATTATTGCAGTGGCGAGTAAAACAGCGTCCGTACAAACAAAGCGAAGGAAACGATAACATAAGTACAAGCTGGGGGTGTCCGCATGCAGTCCGCAATTGATAGATATAAACTCGGCACGGAGGCAGAAGTGTGTGCATCTGATTTTTATGGGCACTACATTCCGAGGCGTGATTCGAGGTTTTATTGTCCAGAGTGCGGTGAACCTGTGTTTTGGAGAAGCAGAGGTGGTTCACAGCCAGACAAGTTTTGCCACTACACAAAAACTTCCTCATCCCCTGAATGTGATAAGCGTGTAGATGGGCATTCTGGACTTAATTTGTATCAGAGAGTTGGTCTGAGTGTTTACTTGCAATGCACTGGGGAGGGAAAATACCAGCTTGGTATTATGTTCCCGGCTCTAAGTGAGAACCAAATCGGTAATGCCATGCGGCGTGCGCTGAAGGTTCGTATTTCTTCGCGAACTATATTCAGAGAGGCTACCATAAATCACACATATTTTCAAACGGGCGAATCCACTTTTATCCCTGTGAATTTCGTTCCTGATAGTGGAGAGAATTTCTCAATTATAACTACCCCATATTCAGATTCATGGCTTCAGCAGCGGTGGTCAGATTTTGCAGATGGCTTTTCCTCGGCAGGTGCTATTTTCACCTTTGACGAAGCTGGTGGAAGAAAAATACATCGAGGAGATAGCATTTCTACTGATAAAGACTACTATGTCGTGGCGAAAAGTTTTCACTCACCGTATGGTGAAATAAAATCAGAACAGATGGGCATTGTTACGCTCAATGGGGCCAACTATGGAGTGTTCCGTATAAAAATCAATGTTCCCATAGAAAATGAGACGATATTCTCTAAGGTAAATCATTTTTTTCATCTGCATTTTTCGGTTTGGTTGTTAGAAAAGGCTCCGGAACTAGTCCCTTTGTGGCCTCCGGTAGTTGAACAAACTGCCCTTGTCCCTATTATTAACCGACAATTTCAATTTTGTGCTATATCCAGTGGAAATGATATTCCAAGCGTATTCGTGTATCGGAGTAATAGGGCCGATTCTCTTACTTTATCAGTGGAGGAACCAGGGATACAAACAGCAGTGATTCCCTTACAATCAGTTGAAACAGTACTCTCTGTAGATAGAAAATATACCGGAAGAGAAGCAGTTTTTCAAAAGAAAAATGTTAATAGCGGACGGAGTAGATATCAGTTCAGCATTAAGACCTGCAATGACAATTCACTAGATATCAATCATCTCATTCAAACTGATATGCTGTCGGCATTAACTTTTAACAGTAATGCGAAGGCTGATATATACATCGAAAATCGTGATAAAACGGTTGCTTATATACCAATTCGTAAACCACAGACGGAACTAACACCAAATGGCACCGCAGTAAAAATAATTATTAGCATCGAAGATGGAATCCTGTATGAATATCATGTTTCACTCCCCCAAAATGAAGAGGGGCTGAACGAAGAAGTTCTTCTACAGCTAATTTCCCAATGCTCTGTGGGAGTGTATACCCCTGCCCCACGTTGGATTTATTCACTACTCCTCCAATGGAATCGCATGGGATATCGCTCGGCTGTGTCAGCGCTAAAACGAGTAGCTTATATGAATAAACTGCCGTATGCACTTTTGGCAGAACTGAATAGGTTAAGATAGTCTTTCTCAGTAATTGAAAAGTGGGAGGGAATAAAATGGATAATATCGGCCTTTCGACAATTAGATATATAAAACTCGATAAGCCGACCACCTTTGTTTGTGGGCACTGCAAGAAAGAAAAAACAGCGAAAAAGCACGCTGAATATGTAATCGGTAGTACATGTGTAAAAATATGTAACGCATGCTATGGCTATTGGCTTTCCCCACAAATAAAAAAAGCAGGGGGCAAAATGATAAATGGTCAAAACGAAATGGATGTAACAGACGGAAAGGTGGGGCATATTTTGAAACCTTCAATCAGCAGCCTATCCTCGGATAAAATTGAATACATCTGTCGACAGATTACACCCGGAGAGATCCGACACTATTTTCAGAAGAATCCAAAGCCATTTTCCCAGATTAGACCTGGGTTTCGTGCGGCTTCTCTCTCCGATGATGACGCCATAGCGATTGTTTGCAAGAATACGCGCAACCACTTCATCTCAAGTTATCTGGAAAAGTGGGTTGGACGATGGCTAGCAGAAATACAGGAGTACTGTGAAAAAGCAGAGGCCGATAATGTACCCGCTAGCAAAGCGCTCGTTACAGCATTGAGCGAAAGCGTATTTGACTCAAATATAGAATTATTCTTCGAGCTGTCCGATAAAGACTATGGTGAAGAGTATATAACATTAGTTAAGACTGCAATGGGACTTTTATCAGAAAATAAGGATCTTCGGTCGGATGTGGCTCACAGGCAGGAGCTAATTGATGAAAAGGGCAACTCGCAATCCATTTCCGAGGAAGATGCTGAACAACTTCGTATGGAGCGAGATGCAAGCAAGGCTAAATATGAAGAGGCAATTTCCCAAATGGCTGCCACACGCAGCGAGTTTGATGGGTTATCAGAAAAATACGCCGGTCTTGCGGCTGACAAAGCAGCCCTGACTGAACAGCTGCAATATCTGCAAAGGGAACTTGACCATTTTCACCGGCTAGAGGAAATTGCAGACACTGATAGCAACGAGGAATACAGCAGTGCGTATGAGTATGCATCTGTGTGCTCTGTTTTCTATGACTACTCGAATCAGATCTGGCTGTCTCGGCTTGCGGATATAAAAGATGGGAGAATTGTGCGGTTTATCAGAAATGAAGATATTCCGCCTTACTTTGGAAACCACGATCGCTTGTTTTGGGCAAACGGTCCCAGAGATGATGGATATATAGGTGTATGGCAGTGGAACTCTCAGCCTAGGGATACTGATCCAACGAAAGATGTCGTTACAACTATGCATATAAATGGAGCCAGCATCTGAAATAGTATTCTTTTCTGACTGCCACTCATTTAAGGAAATTGGGGAACGCATTACTACGCAATCCTTCCAAATCGCATCGCATGGAAAAGTGTTATTTGCCTGTAAGACCGCTGCCCAGGAGACAATAGGATTACTTTGTAATAAAGAGAACTTTATCTTTGATGGTGGGAATGTCACGGTTCGTGAAACAGTACTTTCCCTGCCGCAGTATCGCATATCTTCGGACGATATCTTGAACCTTGCAGGAAAGAGTATCTATGCACACACCAGCTTAGGAATTCCCTTAGGAATGCAGCAAATTAGAAACCCTGTAAATTTAGTAAAAGATATCGTGTTGAAAGAGGCAACAAGTGCAGCCCTGCGACAGCAGGGGTTGTCCAAAAAAGAAGCCCAGCACTGTCAGGCATTTCTCAAGGATTTACCGACAGAAACACTTTGGCAGACGGTTGCCTCTGCATGTGGCTGCTCCGAGGAAGTTGCGAGGGGATATATTGATACATTTATTACACAAGCAGAGTCGTATCTTTCCCAATCCGATATTGAGACAGAAGTCCTTGCATCTGCAATAGAGCGTGCTCCCCAATTCACCGCACAATGTATGGCACTACTTTCAGAAAGCTGGGAAAGCGCAAATACACAAAGGTTGAATGATGCCAAGAACGCCTTCGAGGAAATCACAAGAGCCGTATCTGAACAGAGAAATAATCAAACAGTTCTTCTAAACGAGTGCAGTGATTTAGGAAAAAAGCTACATAGCATACAAACTGAGATACAAGAAAAGGAAAAGCTGGCTACTGATGTTGAAGCGGAAGTAGCCGACAGAATTGCAAGAGCCCAGCAGAAAGCTGCTGATTTTATTGCAAACATGGCATTTGTACAGGGTAGCAGTACCCCCGGAAAAAATGTCATTAGTAGTGCAGAAGGAGCTATTATTCAAAGACAAGTAGACACCATTCCGGGATGCTCAATATCCGACAAAGAGGACTATGTGGATGAATTGATAGAGAACTTTCAGACTGTTGGATATGACGGGGTAACCGCGACGCACATTGCTGAACTTGTAACCATTTGTGTGGATAACTCGCTGCCACTTATATGTGGATCCAATGAGCTGCAAATTGGAGACTGTATTGCCGCTATGTATGGGAACGCAGGTGCATATGCAACCACCATTTCGACTGACCAGGGAAACTCCGGCGCTATCTGCGAAGCAATTACTTCCCTTTGTAGTTCAAAACCCGGAGTATTTGTTATTAGTGGTGCATTTGATGGTTTCAGCTTAAATGCATATAAAGAGATCCTGCTGCGCCGGGAAAGATGGGGTCGAAATGCGATTTTAATTTTTGCATTGGGTGGTGTTCACCCCTCCATGCTCTCCCCTTATATTTGGGAACGCGCAATGTTTATTGATGGCGATATAGGTCTTAAGCTAGTTGCGCCCTCCAGCTTATCATCGCATTCTGTGGATAACAGTATTTTTAATGGAGATAGCATTGAGAGTGTAGAAGAACTTCAAAAAATTCTCCGTCCATTTTCGGGGATTGTAAGCAATTTGGCCACATTTAACTACATGAAGTACATGGATTTGTCGGGATCAACAGTAACGGATGACATCCAACTGCTTTTGCAGATTGTTTGTTATGCGTTGTCTGGTAATAAAATAGACAAATTACGTGACATTCTCTCGGCGATGGGGAAAAATATAGAGGATTATCCCGAACTATTAAAATATCTGTGAGGTGATTACATGGCAGGACAACTACTTCAAGCAATTGCAACGGATTTAAATCTAAAACAGTACCAAAATGAGACTGCAACAGAGTTTTCCAGCAGAGTGTTGTATTCTGCCATGTCCTGTTGGATAAAGACTGCCTGCTTAGATAATTCAATTAGTGGAGAAATTGGTGTTAGCAGGAGACATATTTTGTCTCGTTGTACGCCGGTGCTGAGCGAGTTCCTAAAAAGAATGCCTAAATGTGTTTCTTGGTTTGAACCGGATGGCACAGATGAACAGCCTGTTAGTATTATACGAAGCAGATTACTTCGCAGCGGCGATATTGTGAATGTTGGTTTTAACACAAATATCGCTCTAGCGGATGAGAATTGCGAGGAACTGATTCCAGGGGTTATATGGAAAAGAGGGGCGTTATTGCAAAAAGGATGCACCTATTCGGGCATCTCAACCTTAGAATATGACGAGAAAGTTGCCACAGCAAGTGCTCCTGCTCCGAATTTTCCAGTTGGCGAATGGTTGGATACTTATATCAAGGAAGCCTGGTGGGAAAATTCCGAATGTGCCTATGAGGGATTCGAGTTTTTTAATCCCCAAAAAAAGGCTAAAAATAATCACTCCTGCTGGCAGCTGATTCCCACTGCAGCTGTCGATGATATTATGCTAATGCGGCGGCAAATATATAATAACCAGTATGAGTATGTGCTATATAGGTGTGAAGAAAAGAAGATTCACCGCATTGACTCCTTTTTACAAAAGCAAGGATTACACCGAAAGCTAATGATTACACTGAGGTATAAGGCTGGAAATGCTATACCAGGAAAGGCATCTATATTTAGCGATCATGTTCACTTACAACTTTGGGTACATTTACCGATGCGTGAAACAGCCTCACTGGAATCTTATGCTTGGCCATTCAACAATATCCTAGACTGTTTGGAATGGACAATGCCCCTACAGCTTTGGACTTATATTGCACCCCAACTATCGAAACTAGGTCTAAATGTAACGGAGGAGAATTATGGATAAATATGGAGTAAAAAGCACACACGATGCGATAAAAAACAAGCTCCTTGCTTACATTAATACCGTTTATCTAGGAAAATGTGATGTTTTACGAGAAGCGTGTGGATCCGAGCTTCAACAGAAAGGAATCCTGTATCAGGAACCATATATTGAGGCGAATCACGCTTATTTGGCGGTTGAAAACGGAATAGAAAAAGCCAACCTAGACAAAAAAGTTAAGCAAGTACTGATTGCAATGGCAGATCGAGGTCTTGGTGTATTCAAAAGCCCGTACAAGCACCAGATTGATGCACTGGAAGCGTTTTATCAAGGGAAAGATCTGTTTGTGGCAACGGGTACAGGTTCTGGTAAAACCGAGTGCTTCATGTGGCCTATGGTAAGCAAATTAATCTTGGAGCAAATGACTTCACCTGAAACATGGGAAACTCGGGGCGTCCGTGCTATTATGCTTTACCCTATGAATGCTCTCGTTTCCGACCAGCTTGGACGTTTGCGGCGGATGATTGGAAATGGTGAACATGGTTTTCATGACTTATTAGATGAAGTTGCGCCTACATGCCGTGTTCCACAATTCGGAATGTATACCGGTAGGACCTCATATCCCGGGAAGTCAGATTTGTACCAAAATCGTGGATTAGCGAAAACTCTTGAGAAAGACATAATTAACCAGCCAGAAGAGGTTAAAGAAAAACTGCGCGAACTTGGAAAATACCCATCCAAAAAGGATTTAGCCGCATTTGTCCAAAGGTTGAAGGACAATGCGCAAGTTCTTACAGACCCTGAGGATGCAGAACTGATTACGCGGCAGGAAATGCAGCAGTTTTGCCCAGATATTCTTATAACGAACTATTCGATGCTGGAGTATATGCTCATGCGTCCAATTGAGAAGTCAATCTGGGATCGAACGAAAAAATGGTTAGACAGCGCCGCTGATAATAAACTCCTCTTTATCATTGATGAGGCTCATATGTATAGGGGCTCATCGGGCGGTGAGGTGGCGCTACTTGTCCGCAGGGTTCTCCATAAACTTGGGATTAGTCGGGATAAGGTTCAATTTATTCTAACTAGTGCAAGCGTGCCCAGTGATGAGGAGAAAAAACAAGAGGTATACCAGTTCGCATGCGACCTAAGCGCACAGGATATTACACACTCTTCTTTCGCTCCGATAATTACTGGGACCGAGGAAACGGTCGAGATTAAAGGGCAAGAAATTGATGCAAAAACACTTGAATCATTTGATGTCGATGCTTTACAGCAAGATTGGGAAGAAAAGAGCCTCGCAATCAAAGATTTTGGCGTTCGCATTGGTGCACCAATTGATTGCGATTTTTCAGATGAAAGCAGTGTGGAAAATTGGCTGTATGAATGCCTACGGAACTGCAACCCCATGCTGCGAATCATGCGACAAACCAGAGGACATGCAACGAGTTTCATGGATTTGTCTGGCATCGCATTCCCGAATGTGTCATTTGAACTAGCCGAAAAAGCAACAAGTGTGTTCCTGGCATTGGCACCACTGGCGAAAAACACGAATGGGAATGTGCTATACCCCGCCCGACTACATATGATGTTTCGCGGGCTGCAGGGCATATATGCATGCTCGAACCCTATGTGCAACCATAACAATCATTCTGGGGTAAATATTCCCTTGGGGCGCATCTACTTGAAAAAGCAAGGAACTCGCTGCCAATGCGGTGGAATGATATATGAGCTTGTCAACGAAAGAGCCTGCGGTGCCATTATGTTAAAAGGCTTTGTTGATGAATCTGAATATAATGCGCCGTTTGTGTGGAATGAGCCTGGGGTTCAACTATTGGAAAAAATAAAGGAAGTTCATTTCTATGTGCTCCCCAATAATGGTAGCTACAGACGCACTGGGGACGAAAAAATAGCTTGGATAAACTCTATAACGGGGCGCCTAGACCAATACAATGACCACAGTGGAGATCCTGGATATATTCAAGTCGCATATTGTGATGGCACAAAAATTAAGGGAAAGCCCGACATTTGGACTTTCAAAACTTGCCCCAAATGCAGAAAGCAGCATTTCACTGCAACTGATTTTTCTACTAAGGGAAATGAGCCCTTTTTCAACCTCGTGTCCGAGCAATTCTATGTGCAGCCTCCAGTTCCCAAATATAAAAACTTGGTCAATGAGGGGCGGAAAGTTCTCCTGTTTTCTGACAGCCGTCAACGGGCCGCAGTACTGGCACGTGACCTGACCAAAGCAGCAGACGAGGATGCTATGAAAAAAGCACTCACAGTTGCGGCATATGAATTGCAGGAGTGGGCTGCGAAAAGAGGCAAAACGCCGACTCTAAATCTTTTATATGTAGTATTCCTCAAAGTTGCATACGAAAATAAGCTCCGCTTCTTTTATGGGAATAACGAGACCCAGCTGCTTGAAGCTCTGAATCAAATGGAACACAAATACACCAGGGCGCAGGCCAAAGGAAAAGACTTAGACTATGAAACACTAGCTAAAACCATATTTAAGTCGATTCCGGATCAGTATTACGAGCATTTACTCAGGCAACTGTGTAGCAATTTTAGATCGTTGACAGATGCGGGATTATGTTGGATAGAGCCGTGCGATATTGCAGATTCCTTTGATGAAATCGAAGAAGCAATGGAAGATGCGGATATTACCATGAGCCTTGAAGAGTTTAAGGTGCTCTTCGCCGCATGGGCAGCAGAGATAATGACCTCTCAGTATGCGGTCGGTTCTGAAATCGATGATGAGGTTCGTAGAAATATCACGCGAATCCAGCGCCTGGGCGTTGAGGATGAAACAAAGCTACCTACACGCATTAAGAATCATCTTGATGAGCGCGGTCTCTCAAAAGAACAAATTGCCGTTGTTACACAGTGTTTGTCGAGATATTTGGTACTCGGCAAAAACTCCTCTGCCAAATACCTGAATACGGATATGGTAGAACTCAGATTCGGTGATGGCCATGAATGGTTTAAGTGCCCTCGCTGTAGTGGAGTATTTCCATTTACGCTGTGGGGAAAATGTGCTCTTTGCGGAAAAGGAACCCCAAAAACGATGGATGAGTCTGATTTTGAGGGAATAGAATTCTGGAGAAAGCCTGTGATTCGGGCAATACAGGGAGATCCCCGTGCATTGATGACCCGTATAAATACTGAAGAACATACCGCACAGCTTTCTCATAAAGATCAACGTCAGAAGACCTGGTCAACAACCGAAGATTTTGAGATGCGATTTCAGAATGTTCAAATTGATAATGATAGACCAGTTGATGTCCTTAGTTGCACTACTACAATGGAAGTCGGTATTGATATTGGCTCACTAACTGCTGTCGGGCTGAGAAACATTCCACCTATGCGTGAAAACTACCAGCAGAGAGCAGGCCGTGCAGGTCGACGCAGTGCCGCGATTTCAACAATAGTTACCTATACGGATAACAGACCGCATGATAGTTACTACTTCCATAATCCTGAAAAAATCATTTCTGGTGATCCACGAACTCCGTGGATTGATGTCAAGAACAAAAAACTGGCGTATCGACATTTCAGCGTGATTTGTGTGACGGATTACTTTGATAGACTGGGCGTCGGGGCGGACACAGTAGGCGTTTGTGATTTTATGGAGGCCCAATCTGACGTATTTGTTGCTTTTATTGCAGGGCTCTCCGAAACGCAGTTTGATATGCCTGCACTTATTCCAAGCGGTGTGGATTTTTGCTTCTCCGAGTTTCAGGCAGATTTCTTGTCAAAATTCGATTGGCTGAAGCGGCATGTAACTGAGTTCCCAAGCGAATACCAAGATGATGAGGATAACGAAAAAAGCGTTCTAGACACCTTCCTTGAGTGTGGTATTTTCCCAACTTATTCTTTCCCCAAGGATGTTGTCGGATTCTATGTAGAAAATGGAAAGGGATCAGAAATAGTGCAAAAACCAGAAAGGTCCCTGGATACCGCTATAAGCGAGTACGCTCCCGGACGACTTGTAGTAATCAATAAGACCACATATAAGTCTGGCGGTATATATAGCTTCCATTCTAAATTTAGGCCAGATGAACAAGAACACCCGGCAAGACCATTTTTTAATAGTCCTGAGTATTTCAAACCACTCTATTACTGCAGCAACAGAGCGTGTAACTGGATGGGCCTAGAGTATAGTCAACATTGTCCATTTTGTGGAGGAAGGACCATTGAACGGCAGAATTTGCTAAAGCCATGGGGATTTGCATCTATTAATGGTACGAACTCAAAGGAATCCGAAGCAGAGGCCGAGATGACATATGCAGAAGATCCTTGCTATTCCCTTACTCCAACAGAGGCTGAAATGGTAACTCCTCAAGGATTTGCAAACTTGAGATACTCGAAACGTTCTGGGGATCCACTGATTATCCTGAACAAAGGCCCGAAGGGTGACGGATTTATGGTTTGTCAGGACTGTGGTGCTGCGGTTCCGGGCAATGACATTTCACTCTTGGGCAAAATTAGGAAACCATATCGACACCCTCATCGCATTTATGAATGCCATCACCCTGCGGGTCGGGTTGTTAATACATACCTAGGCAATCAGTTTTTAACAGATATGGTAGTATATGAGTTTGCTTTGGATTCTGATAAAATAAATGTCGCACCAAGTGGTCTTTGGATACGTCGTGCGGGACAGACAATGGCTGAAGCTATGACATTGGCTGGGGGCAGATTACTCGATATCGAGTTCAATGAAATAAAGAGTGGGTATCGGCTGAGATACTCACCTGATAATCGAAAGACATATATCGATGTATTCCTGTTTGACAGCCTCTCAAGCGGTGCAGGCTACTGTTCTGCATTAGCAGATCGAACCGCAGAGTTAATGGTCGTTACGCGCAAGGTACTGAATGAGTGCCCGGCCGGTTGTGACAGTGCGTGCCACGAATGTTTAATGCATTATTGGAATCAGCGAGTCCATGCTATGTTAGATCGAAAAGCCGCTCTTGACCTTCTTGATTGGTGTGAAGCAGCAAAACTTCCGGACGCAATACCTTATGACGAACAAGAGCAATTACTGTTGCCGCTCAATGCACTGAACGCAGAATTCTCCATCATCGGAGACGGTCAGAAACATTATGTACAAGTGGGTAGCCAGAAAAAAGAAATCGTTGCGTATCCAGCGATGTGGAGTGAGTATAGCCGTATGCTTCCTCGAAGCGGAGTTGCAGTTTCAGACAAGATGCTAAAATATGCATTGCCAAAAGTTGATGCTATGATAAGGGGCATGCTTTGATTT
>ENA-UOJV01001796-UOJV01001796.1-human-gut-metagenome-genome-assembly--contig:-C82-NODE-1796-length-20994-cov-5.489135_pt1 | contig 20994 bp, 17 predicted proteins | sample MGYA00242356_ERZ723903 | MGnify/ENA metagenome assembly ERZ723903
AATAGAAAAATCAAATATTAATATTTTTTTAACATTCAATCCGTAATCTCAAAAAAAAAGAACTGCCCCATAAAATCCTTTCAAGACAGTTCAAAAATTCTACCTTGTCTTACCCATCTCCTTCATAAACATCATGTTTCCCACATGAATACAAGTCTGCTAAAATAACACAGGTAACCATTCCTTTTGTAACTATCGACCTACCTTATACATTAACATTTATACAAAAGTAAATCAAATAAAAAAAGCGCTTTTTGATAAAGCGCTTTTCTTTTATATAAAAGAAACATCTTATTTCTTCAATACTTCTTTTACCTGATCGGTGGTAACCATTTGTTCTTTGAACATATAGTCACCAGTTTTCGGAGATTTAACCTTTTTGTTTACTTTTGCATAACCACGACCATCTCCGGTTTTCAATGTTGCAACGGTTTTCTTTGCCATAGTTCAATTATTTTATTTCACGGTGTAACGTTACTCTTTTCAAATACGGATTGTACTTTTTCAGTTCCAATCTTTCAGGAGTATTCTTTCTATTCTTGGTAGTGATGTACCGGGACATTCCTGGCACGCCGGATTCTTTTTGTTCAGTACATTCAAGAATCACCTGCACTCTGTTTCCTTTGCTTTTCTTTGCCATCGTCAGTGATTTTAAATAGTTTTAATTAATCCAGCAGCAGTAGCATCTTTTAAACATGCATTTAAACCTCTTTTATTAATCAAACGAAGACCATCGGCTGAAACATTCAGGCGAATCCATCTGTCTTCTTCTGGCCAATAAAAATTTCTCTTGAACAGGTTGATCGAGAATGTTCTCTTTACTCTTCTTTTAGAGTGAGATACATGGTTTCCACCCATTGCTCTTTTTCCGGTTATTTGACAAACTCTTGACATCTCTCAGTATTTTTTATAAACGCTTTCCAAACAGGATGCAAAGGAAATACATTTTTTTCAGATAAGCAAATGTCTTACAAAAAAAGTTCGAATAATTTCCCCGTCATGGATTTATACCTGCCTCAAACTGGGAACAATAACTGTCCGCAGTCCCCGTTTTTACTATATTTATCCGTTTATTTGCACTTTAGCCTATTAAATAGCTATCTTTGTGTGTAAAGATCAAAAACAATTTTACCTCACTTTTATGAAAAAAATTATGTATGTCATTTGTTTTGCAGGAATAGTGGTGCAATCCTGCAATCAACACCAACCGGTTACGGACAATCCGTTTTTAATCCCATTCGATACTCCTTTCGAAGTGCCTCCTTTCGACAAAATTCAGAATCGTCATTACCTTCCGGCTTTCCGGGAAGGGATAAAAGAACAGGAAGCAGAAATTCAGGCCATCCTGAAAAATCCGGAAGCTCCCACTTTTGCCAATACCGTCGAGGCCATGGAAAAATCGGGGCAGTTGTTAAACAAGGTATCTTATGTGTTTTTCAATCTCCGGGAAGCCAATACGAACGATTCGATCAATGCCATTGCAGAGGAGATTATGCCCGAAATCACGGCTCATACGGACGGTATAAATCTGAACGCCGAGCTATTTGCCCGGATCAAAACGGTATACGATAACCAGGACAAAGAAAATCTGACTACGGAACAAAAAATGGTATTGAAAAAATATTACAACAACTTTGTTCGTGGTGGTGCCAATCTTTCGGCAGAAGACAAGGAAAAATTCAAAAAAATCAATAGTGAACTGGCTTTACTGAGTTTGAAATTCGGAGCCAACCAATTGCATGAAACGAATACCTACCGGTTGGTGATCGATAATGAAAAAGACCTGAGCGGGCTCCCGCAAGGTGTCATCGCTGCTGCTGCCGAGACAGCGAAAGAAAACGGTTTGGAAGGGAAATGGGTATTCACTTTGCAGAATCCCAGTATTATGCCTTTCCTGCAATATGCAGACAACCGTAATCTGCGCGAACAGATCTACAAAGCCTATATCGACCGGGGCAGTCAGGACAATGCATACAACAATTGGGCCAACATCAGCAAAATGGTTTCTTTACGGGTACAAAAAGCCCGGCTGTTAGGCTTCCCCGACTATGCCAGCTATGTCCTCGACGATAATATGGCTAAAAATTCGGAGAACGTATATCGATTATGTAATCGAATTTGGGAAGCGGCATTACCGATCTCCAGGCAAGAAGCCCGGGAACTACAGAAAATGATCGATAAAACCGGAGGACGGTTCAAACTAGCTCCCTGGGACTGGCGCTATTATGCTGAAAAATTGAAAAAAGAGAAATACGGGTTGAACGAAACCGAAATCAGCCAATATTTTCCGCTGGAAGAAGTCCGTAAAGGTGCTTTTTATGTAGCCAACAAGTTATATGGCCTGACTTTCGAACAACTCGACAACCTTCCTCTTCCCCACCCCGAAGCCCTGGCATTCGAAGTCAAAGATGCCGACGGTAAACACATCGGAATATATTATGCCGATTATTTTCCACGGGCCGGTAAAAGCAGCGGCGCCTGGATGGACGCTTTCCGCCCGCAATCTAAATTATTGAATTCCAGTCCGGTCATTACCAATGTCTGCAATTTCACCAAACCGGCCGGAGATATGCCCGCCTTGCTTACTTTCGATGAAGCCTGTACCCTATTCCATGAGTTCGGGCATGCTTTACACGGACTACTATCCGAATGTACTTACCCCAGTGTGGCAGGCACCTCGGTTGCCCGCGATTTTGTCGAATTGCCTTCCCAGGTGATGGAAAACTGGGCCGGAGATCCCGAAGTTTTAAAAATCTATACCCACCATTGGCAAACCGGTGAACCGATGCCCCAGGAGTTAATCGATAAAATTCAAAACAGCAGTCATTTCAATCAGGGTTTCGTTGTGACGGAATTTATGTCGGCCGCCCTATTGGATATGGCGTACCACACTATTCAAAACAGCGATCCGATCGATGCGGAAAAATTCGAAAAAGAAGTACTGGATAAGATCGGTTTAATACCTGAAATCACCGTCCGCTACCGCAGTCCTTATTTCGGACATATTTTCAACGGAGGTTATTCGGCAGGCTACTATGCCTACACCTGGGCAGAAGTGTTGGATGCAGATGCTTTTGCTGCATTCAAGGAAACCGGAGATATTTTCAATCCGGAGAAAGCCAAAGCTTTCCGGGAAAATATACTCTCCCGGGGAGGTTCGGACGATCCGATGAAACTTTATAAACAATTCCGGGGCAAAGAACCCGGCATCGAACCGCTATTGGAAAGAAAAGGACTGAAAAAATAATGTTCTTTCGTGACCGGCACTTTACTGATCGGCGGAACTTCGTTCGGGATAAACACTGACTCCCGACCCGAGTTCCGCCGATTCATTTCTAAAGGATTCCGATCGAAACCAAGCCGATCTACCTTATTTCATTTCCTCTATCGCTTTCGTAATAGCATTGAACACTTCCTCTACCGGACAATTTCCTTCGACATCGATATGCACTCCCTTCTTCTTATAATGATTAGCCACGTGGACGGTTTTATCATTATATTCCCGGAACCGTTTAGCAATCGCCTCTTCGTTATCGTCAGCCCGTCCTTCGATTTTAGCCCGTTCGAGCATCCGGCGTTTTAATTCTTCGAAAGGGACATGGATACAGATCAATCCTTTCAAAGGAGTACCTTCCTTTTCCAACATCCGGTCGAGAATCTCAGCCTGAGCCACAGTACGGGGAAAACCATCGAACAGGAATCCGTTCACTCCCCGATGCTGAGCCATACTATTTTCGATCAGTCTCACCACAAATTCATCAGACAACAATTCGCCCCTTGCGATAATCTCTTCCGCTATTTTACCTAACTCGGTTCCTTCCGCAATTTCCTTGCGGATCATATCTCCTGTCGAAAGATGGGCCAGATTATATTTCTCTACAATCTTTTTTGCCTGAGTACCTTTTCCTGCTCCCGGAGGACCAAATAATGCAATGTTTAACATGTTCGTCAATTTTTGTCTGTGGACGGGTCCACTTTTGTTTTATATGTATCTGATTAAAAATAAGCAATCATCCTCCTCCGACCATACTCCCCGGAAGAAATACGATCGGAGTTCAAAGATAAAAAAAATATGTAAAGCTTAAAAGTAAAAGGTTAAAAATCATAAAAACTCACATTTTATTGACCCTATTTTGAAACGTCCTCCCCCCAAACTACGTTATTCCGGTAAGTTTTGACATTAAAATACAAGTTCATTGACACCTCTATTATTTTAAATCAAAAGATAATAACAACAAACGAAATGTAATGTCAATATTATAAGTTACTTAATTATAAAAATGTTATGAAAAAAGGATTAATGTTAATTGTTTTGGTTGCTGGTCTATGTGGAATAACAAAGGCCCAGGCGCAAGTCGAGGAAGTCATTATAGAACAACGTCTTCCGGGATACAAAACCTCATTTGAAGCCAACCCATTCTGGCATAACTGGTTTGTTTCTGCAAATTTTGGAGCGAATGCTTTCTTTGCCGAACATTCCTCACAGGCAAAATTTAAAAACACGATTACTTTTATGCCTGAGTTGGCTGTAGGTAAAATGTTCAACCCCTGGTGGGGATTACGGTTACAAGGCGGTGGCGGAGCATTACACGGTTTCACCGATAATGCCGGAAGTATGTTACACATGCATTATATGCACATGAACATCGACTTTATGATGGGATTGATAAATTTCTTCGCGAAATACAACCCCGACCGTAAATTCGATATCGTTCCTTTCTTCGGTGTCGGAGGTATGACCCGGAAACATCAGCAATCTTTCACCATCCATGGCGGTATTCAAGCCAAATACAAGATTTCTGAAAGATTCGATGCCAACATCGAATTCCAGGGCATGATCTTCAACGATAAGATGGTAGAAACCGGTGGTTTCCCGAACGATGGGCTGGGTGGACTTACTGCAGGGGTTACCTATTATTTCAAAGGCAGAGGTTTCCGTACCGCACCGAAACAAGCTGTCATCGACGAAATGGCTGCCGCCAACCTGGTATTAGCTAATCAAGTGACTCAGTTACAGAACCGTCCGCCAGAGATCAAAGTTATCGAGAAAGAAGTGGTTAGACCGGTTGAAACGAAAAATGTAGAAATCGTAGAATCTATCCCCTCTACCATCCCGTTCAAATTCAATAGCGCCGTGGTTCAGGATATTTATGACCCGTTGATCTACAATATCGGAACTTTCATGAAAAACAACCCGGATGTCAAAATCCGCATCGTAGGTTATGCCGATAAATTCGGTCCGATCAATGTAAATCTCCGGATTTCACAAGAAAGAGCCGAGGCTGTCGCCAATATGTTGAAAAAAGATTACGGCATCAATTCTAACCGGATGGTTATCGAATATGTAGGTAAAGAAAAACCTTACTACAAAAACAACAACAAATGGAATCGTTGTGCCATGGTTGAAATCATCAAATAACCCTTCTGTTTCCTTAGGTATAAAGTCCGGACTTTACATCCGGACTTTTCTTTTAAATATTTTCTTCACTTTCCCCCAGCATTTCAGGTTTCACTTCATCCTCGTACCCTTCAAACTGCCAGCGGGCATGTCGGTACTAGCCGAAGTCCGACCGATAAAAGAAATTATTTTGTATTTTTGTCCGGCTAAGTCGAATTATATGCTTAGCTTTTCAGCATATGGCCCAAAAACAATATCAGAAAAAACATAAAAAAGCGGTTTCTTCTCACCGGCACCACCACAAGTTCAAGCTATTGAAATACGGGGTGCTATTTATCCTGTTTCTCGCAATCGGTATCACTCTATTTGTCTACTCGGTATATGCCGGTCTTTGGGGTAAGCTACCGGATTATGCCGAATTGCGGGATATCCGTAATGACGAAGCTTCGGAATTGTATAGCGAAGACAACTTGCTGATCGGTAAATATTATGTCGAAAACCGTACCAATGTCAATTTCAATCATATTTCCCCTTATGCCGTCAAAGCCCTGATCGCGACCGAAGATGTCCGTTTTTACGAACATGAAGGCGTAGACAAAATCAGTATGCTGAGGGTATTTTTCAAAACTGTTCTGCTGGGACACCGTAGTTCAGGCGGCGGAAGTACGCTCAGTCAGCAATTGGCTAAAAATCTGTATCCCCGGGACGAACAGCAGGTGACCTTTATACCGGTTGTGAAACTCAAAGAAATGTTTACAGCCCATCGTTTGGAAAACATTTACAGCAAAGACGATATCCTCACCCTTTACCTGAACACGGTATCTTTCGGGGAAAATACATTCGGTATCGAGAGTGCCGCTCAAAAATATTTTTCAACCTCTGCTTCCGATCTGACTATCCCTCAGGCAGCCACGTTGATCGGTATGCTCAAAGGACCTTCGCGTTACAATCCGCGTCTGCATCCGGAAAGGGCGCTCAACCGTCGCAACACGGTAATCGACCAAATGATGAAATACGATTATCTGGATGAAGAGACCGGTGAAAAAATAAAGCAGGAAGCACTACAGCTGCATTACATTCCGGTCAACCATTTTTCCGGTCTGGCTCCTTATTTACGCGAAAAAATACGCCGGGATGCCGACCGGATCCTCAAAGAATACAACGAAAAATACGGTACGAACTACAACCTATATAAGGACGGTCTTATCCTGAAAACAACTCTGGACGCAGAGATGCAGCAATATGCAGAAAATGCCGTTCAAGAGCACATGAAAAAATTACAGCAATCCTATTACACCCACCTGGGTAAACAAGAACCCTGGGACAAAAATCCCGCGATACTGAAAAATGCTATTCAGAACAGTACGGTCTATCAACGATTGAAACATCAGGGATTGGCTGAAAAAGACATACTGAAAATTCTGAATGAAAAAAAAGCGATGCTGGTATACAGCCCGGAAGAGGGAGAAATGCGGGTAGATTATTCTTCGATCGATTCGATCAAGCATTATCTGAAGATTTTGCATCCGGCGATGATTGCTGTGGAACCACAATCCGGGAAAGTAAAAGCCTGGGTCGGTGATCTGAACTATAAATATTTCCAATACGACCAGGTTGAAGCCCCGCGCCAGGTAGGATCGGTCTTTAAACCGGTCGTATACAGTGCAGCTATACATCAGGGGACCCGTCTGGACGCTTATTACAAAAATGAACAGAAAACCTATCCGGAATATGACGACTGGTCCCCACGCAATTCGGACAACAATTACGAGGGATATTACACCTTGAAAGGAGCCCTTAGTAAATCGATCAATACCATCGCTGTCGAAGTATTGCTTCAGACGGGCATAGACACCGTTATCGATCATGCCCGCCGTTTGGGTATCACCTCCGAGCTTCCTCCCTATCCTTCTTTAGCCTTGGGAGTAGCCGATATCCCCTTGCAGGAAATGGTTCGTCCTTTTATAACTTTTGCCAATAACGGAAACCTCCGTCCGATTTATTACCTGGAAGAAATCAAGGACCGCCAGGGTAATCTGATATTCAAAGCTCAGCCCGAAATTCCCCGGCAAGTACTGCCTGAAAACGAAGCCCATTTAATGAGCAATATGCTTTCGGCAGTCATCGACGAAGGAACAGGGCAAAGATTGCGTTCGGTATACGGTCTGCATAATGAAATGGCCGGGAAAACCGGTACGACCCAAAATCAGGTAGACGGCTGGTTTATCGGATATAATCCCCAGATAGTCGTCGGAATCAGAGTCGGAGCCAACGATGTAAACATCCATTTCAACACCATCCGTTTAGGACAAGGCGCCAATATGGCTATGCCTATTTTCGGCCGGTTTATGAAAGATTGCCTGGAGAGCCCGAATTATCAGGTTTGGAACAGGCTCTCCTTCCCTTTTGCCTTACCATCTCAGCAAAAAGAAACGGAAATACCGACCTTCAAAGAACATTTGAACCTGCTCGAAAAGATCTCGAACCGTAAACTGGAAAAAGTGAAACATCCCGGAACTACCGAAGAAAAAACCAAAGAAAAGAAAGGATTTTTCCGACGGTTATTTAAGAAGAAAGAGGCGAAATAATACAAACTCCGGTTCCGTCCGGCCACACCCGCAGGTCCATAGACTTTATGAACTTATTCAAACCTACCATAAATTTGGAGAAACGGAGAATGAAAGTTTATTCTTCTTTTCTCCATTGTTCCCAAGAAAAGGTATCTTTATTCCGTCTATTCTTTCAGTCCATAAGCCTGTTGTGCCAAACGTTTCACAATGACCACAAAACCACCGGTCAAAAGCAGGTTGAGTACCAAACTCAATACAGAAATAATCAGAGCGGGACCGCCCAGATTATAGCCCATAGCGATGACAATAATTCCGGCCCCAACTTCCCCCCGGGTGAACATACCGACAGAAAGGGCGAGTCTCTCTTCCAATTGCCGATCCCGATAGAAAAACAACGGAAACATCTTTCCCAAATTCGAAAGTAAAGTAACAACGATCACATGCACAACCAATACCTCCCAGGAAGGCATAGGCTGTGCAGCAATAATCCCCACAGCTTCTGTAATCCGGTGTCCATGATCGATACCGATAAACTGAGGTGTACTCAACCCCACCAGAAACATAAACAGATAAGAAATCATTCCGGTTATCTTTTCGTCCCGGTTCCCGTGTTGATGGACAGTCTTCATCACCATTCCCAAGACAAAGGCAGGCAACAATACTTCGATATGAATCGCTCCGTCAGCTCCCATCATCCACTTGGTCAAAAGATAAATACTTTCCGTTACAGCTACGATACATACAGCATAAAATAAAATAGATTTCCAGGTTTGGGACAACCGGATCGTTCCCAGTTTTTTCCAACCGATCACTAATAAAAAAGTGATCACAATCACCACGGCAAATAATTGCCACTTAAAACCGATCATAAATATTTGCAAGGGAATCATCAGTAAGATCGTATCGAGATCGTCGAAGATCGCCAGCACCTGGGTCTTCTTATAGATCCACTCGCGCCGTAACCCGGCAGCAGCCAGCATGGTAAACAATATACCGGCAGAAGTAGGGGCCGCAAACCGGCTCAATAATAAATTCTCTTTCCAGGCATCCCAATTCCCGAATAAATCGGCAGGCAATAAGAACATATAATAAAAAGCGACCATAATCCAGGGCACGGCAGCAGTAGCCATAGCTATAAAATAATCGGCAGCATAAGATCTCCATTTCGTTTTATCCAATTCGAATTCCCGCCCGACATTAATCATAATAAATGCCAGACAAACGAACATCAAAGTCTTCGCTACCTTTTCAGCTGTCAGGAATGCCTCCCCCAACCAAACCGGTAAACACTGTGAAAGAACTAACCCTAAAACCAAAAATAAAGAAAACAAGAAGACTTTTTTCATTTACAACCAATTAATTATTTATGAATCAACAAAATACCCTATCTTTATATTTTCAGCAAAGATAAACCGCAGAGGCACATCCTCCAAACCTCAGACCGGAGAAACGTTAAAAAATTCTGAAAATAATTACAATTGTTGTAAAATTTTAAAAAATCGAAGCACTGACCAAGACGACACCCATAATAAACATGCCTAAAATAATACTCTGTACCGACACCTTCCGGTTCCCTTTCAGTTGGGAATTGGGAATCAGTTCATTCAGTGCAGTGGCTACCAATAGTCCGGAAAGAAAAGCTTTCAGTATTCCGGTTAAAACCGGATTAGAATATTTCAGAATAAAAATATAAGCCATCAGGGCTCCGATCGGTTCGAATAAGGAAGCGATCACACTGTAGAATATAGCCCGGCGGCGATTCATCGAATCACTGATTTTATTAAACAGGGCTCCGATCGTCATCCCTTCGGGAAAGTTGTGGACAATAATAGAAAGAACCAGAGGAATAGCCACCAAAGGAGTAGCCAAAAACGACAGAAAAGTCGCCAGCCCTTCGACGAAACTATGGGCGGTAATCGTCAGAAGCACCAATATCGCTACCCGCCGGTAATATTGAAGTGAAGCGTCGTAGCGTTCCACCTCTTTTTTCTTCCACAACTTCACCAGATATCCTAAAGGATACAACAAAACGATACCGACAAAAAACCAGACCGTACTGGTGATTTTCGTCTGAGCATAAGACAATTGGGAGGATAGAATGCTGATCGAATCGGGCATCAGCTTCATAAAAGCGGTATAAATCATTATTCCGGCTGCAAATCCCAAAATGACCGAGAGGGTAACCTGGTTGACTTTTCTGAAATATAACGACGTCATCGCTCCCATAAAAGTAGAAATCGCTGCAACCAGAGTCATAATAAAAGCTAACCAAATATCAGATGACGCAAAACTTGTCATGATCTATCCGTATTTCCTATTCATACTGAATCACCTGTGGTTTTGTTACGTGATAATCATAAAAACTGCCTCTGTTCCCACTGGAAAGTATCGCTTGAAAACTCCTGCCATCCTCAGGAATAGTAGGATAAACGGCAAAACGAAAAGAAATATTTTTAATGACGACATTATCGTTTCTCAGGTTGACTCCTACCCCGAATCCCCAATATGTTTTGCTGTGTACCAATTTTTTATTGTCGGCGGCAATCACACCGAAATCACAGAAAGAAGAAATGGAAACCCGGAATCCTTTTTTAATATAGGGCAAGAAAAAAGTAGTCGCCAAAGAAGACGACAGTTTTTGATTTCCTCTTAGTGTATCGGATGAAAATCCGCGAATATTCCGATCTTCCATATACAAAAAATCGCCCGGATAACGCCGGATTCCTTTCACATAATGTACGTCGTTATAGAAACGGAATTTAAAACTGCCCCAGCTACACAAATTACTGATATGACTGGCTCCCAATTTCAGCGTTCCCCGGGTGAAACCGTCTTCGTTGACATAAGACCCCAAGGCTGCTTCCAGGGCGTAATAACGCTCGTCGTATTTATTAAAATGGGAATAGTGACACTCTCCGGCGATATAGCCATAATTATCGAATTCACTCTTTTCATACCCCGTGGTCAGACTAAGCATCAATCCCGTAGGAATATCTTCCGTACGCCCGAAATCATAGATCAGATTGGCCTTATAATACTTCATTTTGATGTAAGTAAAAGCGGCAAAATAATCCCTCCGGTTATAATACAAATGGTTGGTATCGTCTGTAACCAAAGGACGATTGTTGAAAAGGGTCGTGAAAAAACGACCCGTCAGAAACATATTCTGGTTATAGCTATACCGGTAAGGCAACAAAAAAGATTTACCTAACCATACGTCCTGATAATGATAATTGAACAACTCTTCCAACCGGTTTACATTCCGGTCCGGTAAATCATCCGAATAAAAAACACGTCCTACTCCCATCCCTCCGGCCCATTTCATCCGGTTGGTCAGGAATTGCCTTTCGACATCTACGAAAACTTCTTTTTCACGGTAATCATTGCGGTAATATCCCCGGATGTTGATATGAGTCCCCCAAAGACTGTTTACCTTATATTCCAACTCATTTCCCCATTTTTTGTCTTTGGTTCCCCGGTAACTGAACTCATAATTCAGGACATGTCCCAATTTCATAAAGTTTTTATTTTCGAGTCCGATATCGAAAGAATTCAAGAAATTCGATTCGACCGTCGCTCCCCACGAAAGCTGATCTTTACAAATGAGGGTAACATTCACCTGGGCAGGGTTGTCCGGATCTTCCGTAACGATCATATTCGCATCATCGATATAATCCAATCTTCTCAACAAAATTTCATTTTGCACCAACTCAAAAGGTACCAATAACATGCCGGGTTTTATCGTCAACTGCCTGCGGATCACTTTTTCGGCCGTTTTCATATGGGTTTTGTTGGCTAAAGTTTTCAGCCATCCCATATCTTCCTCGAAATAAGTGGTATCGTAAACACTAGTCCCATAAGGAGGCAGAACAACAATAGAAATATCATGAATCACTTTCCCGGAATAAGCTTTAAACCTTTCCTCACTGTTCTGGGTACGCATAACATTCAGATAGCCGCGGCGGGGATTGACGAAGACCATTTTATAAAGTTCTTTCGTCCATTTCGCCTTATAGGCAAAGTCTTTAATCTTGGTATATTCATACCGCAGGGTATCCCGGATCAGACTATCCGGTAAATAGACCGGAGACATCTTCATCTGTGCCTCAGAAACCGGTAAGGTCATCAGTGGCAAGGAATCCCGCTCCAAAAGATGTTGTAAAGACTGTGCCTGTAAACTTTTCTTAACGGTATCCAGGCGCACAGAATCTTGTACTGCCGGAATCCTATGGTCTATAGCCAGTACCCTTCCAACCCAAAAACAAATGATGAGTGTAAATACGATTCTCTTCATCATTTTCCCTCACTCCTCTCTATTTTTCTACAATCAATTTTTCGAAGCCAGGTGAAATCCAGTTTTTCATTTTTCCCTCTTCCAGATAAATAAAAGCGCCTTCCAGTTCAGGATCGGCCAAAACAATCTGCCGGGCTTTTTGCAATCCCAATACCATAAAAGCAGTGGCATAAGCATCGGCTTCCATACAGGTAGGAGCATAAACCGATGCACTGAGCACTTCGGTCTGAACAGGATAACCTGTCTTGGGATTTATCGTATGGGCATACTTTTTACCGTCGTGCACATAAAAATTCCGGTAGTTGCCCGAAGTAGCCAAAGCCCCCTGACTCAGTCCGGCAATCATTTGTAACCGGCGGTTCCGAGCGGTCACATCTTCCTCGGGACGGTCGATTCCTATCCGCCAGGGCCGTTTTTTACTGCTTTGTCCTTTGGCCCTGACCTCTCCTCCGATCTCTACCATATAATCGTTCAAGCCTTTACGCTCGAAGTATTCGGCCACCAAATCTACTCCAAGTCCTTTAGCAATAGAACTGGCATCCAGCGTAATTTCCGGGTATTTTTTCTGCAATTTCCCCTCCGTCAAAGTCAGTAAATCCATACCTACAAATTGCCGTAATGTATCTATACGGGCAGAATCCGGGAAAGAATTTTGTTTAAAACCGAATCCCCAGGCATTGACCAAAGGTCCGACCGTAATATCGAAAGCTCCTTCGGTTTTCCGGTTTACTTGCAAAGCCATCGCATACATTTTCTGAAACAGAGCATCTGTACTATCCGTCTCGTTGCGGTTCAGACGGGCAATAACCGATTCGGGATTAAACATGGAAAGAGAAGCGTTTACCGACTCCATTTGCCGGAGGATTTCCTCTTTCAAATCCTCGTCAGAAGCATAAGATATATGATAAAATGTACCGTAAATCTTTCCTTCGGTATACCGATATTGCTGTACCGGTGTACAACCTCCGATCCCTAACCCCCAGGCCAAACAGATGCAAATCCAATATTTTCCCATTTATTTCCGTTTTTATTACAATTACTCCAATTTAAAAATAATAGCCGAGATTGAAATACACCCCTAATTTCTGGTCCCAATTGGACATATCGAAGGTGACACTGATCGGTCCGATAATGGAATTATAAGCATAACCGGCACCTCCACCCCAAACATCGTCTCCTTTCAGAATATCGAAAAAGCTTTCCGACTGTTTGGCATAATTCCCGGTTAAAGTGATGTAATGCCTCATTCCCAAGCGATATCTCAACTGTAAACGCCCCACGACCACCGAATTATCGAACACCTGCAGATTATGGATACCGTAAAAAGGCAATTGCTGATTCATATACCTTCCGGCTACTTCTCCACCGACATAATTCAGATAAGGAATGGCTATATCGCGTCCGATCAATACCCTTCCGTACAAAGCCGGCAAAAGATATACCCTACGGGTCAGCCGGACGGTCGGTTCGAAATCGGCCGATAAGGCCGAAAAAGGAGCATGCCCGTCATAATTGACCATATTATCGGTGTAAAGTGAATAATCAGCCCGGAAACTCATCCCCTTGTCCGGAAAATATTTCTTATCGTAAGTATCGAAATGAGCTAAAGCATAGTAGCTGGCAAATCCTTGTGACTTCAGATTTTCCGCTATATAATCGGTATTGTACAGGACGGATTTATAATTGAAATATTCATACCGTAACCCCAATTGAAATTTGAAATTCCGGAAATAAATATCCGATAAATTCAGGTCTCCGCGATGATAAGAGAAAGTAATATTATCGACTTTGTCTTTTTTATCGTACAGATTGATATCGTTGTATTTGAACATATAGGATACGCCCAATTTTCTCAGCATATTACTGCCGAAAGAATAATCCACCAATACGTAAGGGTTTTTATTCAAACGTCCGGTAATCGACAGTCTGGACCCCCTCAACGCCCTATGGCTAAGGATTGTATTCAACAGGATCGAAGCCATTTCTTCCGAGTCGAAACGGAATCCCAGATTCAGTGAACTGGCCGGTTTTTCTTTCAGCCGTAGCGTCAGGTCATAAATCTGATCCCCGTTGAGGGCATAGTTTACATTGGCAAAAGCCCCGGTACCGTATAAAAAAGAAATCGCTTTGTGTAAATCATCCATGGTGATGACAGAAAATTCTTTGATCCCGATTTGCCGTTGTATCCATTTTTCATCTTTTTCCTTCACTCCTTCGATAGAAATTTTTCCTATAATAAGAGTGTCTGTTTCCAAAAACCTGTTTTCGAGATGGGGAGCAGCATCTTCGTCCGGTTCAAGACCGATCTGTTTCTTCAAAGCCATAATTTTATCCCAATTGGCCCGGGCTACCCGTTCTCCTCTTTGAATCATCGTATCGATAGCCTCCGCAGTAAAACTGGCCGCAGTAAATCCTTTCAGATCCGGATTCATATACAAATCCACCATCGCTTTATTATTCTCATAACTCTTCATGCCCATAAAAGCCGTCAGCTGATCGACGATCCCCATGATATTATCCAGTCCTTTCTCATCTTTCAACCCTGTGCTGAGATCCACCCCGATGGTAATTTCGGCTCCCATATTTTTAGCCACATCCACGGGAAAATTATTCGAGATACCTCCGTCTACCAATACCATACTATCGATAGTTACGGGAGCGAAGACTCCCGGGATAGCCATACTCGCCCGCATCGCCAAAGGCAGTATCCCCTTGTCCATCACCACTTCTTTCCCATCGATCATATTGGCCGACACACAAGCGAACGGAATCGGTAAATCCCGGAACGGAATCGAATCGTGAAAACCGATGGTCAATTCGGAAAACAGGTTATAAATATTCTGTCCGCTCACGAAACCTGCCGGTACCGAAAGACCTTTTTCCTGGGAAAAAGAAAGGGAAATGAGGTATTTCTCATTGGATTCTTTCTCGGTAAAAGGCTGGTTGAAACGATATACCTTATCGCTCAGCAAGAAAGGCCAGTTCTGCATCCTGACCAAACTATCCAGCGCCTTGGCATTATATCCGACAGCATACAACCCTCCGACAATAGCCCCCATACTCGTCCCGGAAAGATAATCGATCGGAATCCCCGCTTCCTCGAGCACTTTCAGCACACCGATATGAGCAACTCCTTTCGCCCCCCCACCACTCAGCACGACTCCTACTTTTTTACGCTGTCCCAGCGTATCGGGACAAATCAAACAAAAAACAATCAGAACAGATAAAATATATCTCATAAGCGTATTCCAAATAATTTGACAATCATCCTAGCTACAAAGCTATGAAAACATTTGAAGATTCGGAAATTTGAGGATTTCGAAATTATTCCTAATTTTGCTATCCGTGTAAAAAAAATGACCATGGCAAAAATACTTGTAATCGACGACGAACGTAGCATCCGTAATTCGATGAAAGACATTCTCTCTTTCGAAGGTCACGAAGTCGTATTAGCTGAAAACGGCATGGAGGGATTGGTGTCTGTGAAAACTGAAAAACCGGAGGTGGTGTTCTGTGATATCAAAATGCCTAAAATGGAAGGAATCGAGGTACTGGAACGAATCAAAGAATTTACTTCCGATGTGCCGGTCATCATGATATCGGGACACGGCACCATAGATACAGCTATCGAAGCCATCAAAAAAGGAGCTTACGATTTCATCGAGAAACCGCTGGACCTGAACCGGATTCTGATTACGATCAAAAACGCAACGGACAAAAACCAGCTTATCGAGGAGACCCAAAAGCTAAAAACCAAAGTCAGTAAGAAATACGAGATGATCGGCCATTCGGATGCATTGAATCATATCCGTATCATGATCGATAAAGTGGCGGTTTCCGATGCCCGGGTACTCATCACTGGACCGAACGGTTGTGGTAAAGAATTGGTAGCCCACCAGTTGCACGAAAAAAGTCACCGTAACGACAGAGCTTTTATAGAAGTCAACTGTGCAGCTATTCCTTCGGAGCTGATCGAAAGCGAACTGTTCGGACACGAAAAAGGATCGTTCACTTCGGCGATCAAACAGAAGAAAGGGAAATTCGAACTAGCCTCGGGAGGGACTTTATTCCTCGACGAAATCGGGGATATGAGCCTGGAAGCACAGGCTAAAGTACTCCGGGCCTTACAGGAAAATAAAATCAGCCGGATCGGAAGCGACACGGATATTCAGATAGATGTGCGGGTCATCGCAGCAACCAATAAAAATCTGAAAGAAGAGATTGCCAAAGGACGGTTTCGGGAAGATTTATACCACCGTCTGAGTGTTATAATTATCGAAGTTCCCGCTTTGAAAGACCGTCCGGAAGATATCGACGAGTTAGTGACCTATTTTCTGGAAACCATTTGCAACGAAATGGGGATAGCACAAAAAAATATTACACCGGAAGCTTTACAAGCGCTGAAAAGTTACGAATGGACCGGAAATATCCGTGAACTCCGCAACGTCGTCGAACGTTTGATTATTCTCGGAAGCCCGACAATCACAGCAGAAGAAGTCAGCATGTATAAATAACCCCGATTCATGGATAAATTTCATCTCGTCATCACCGGCCGGAGAAATACCGGAAAAAGTTCTATCGTCAACACGATTTTACAACAGGACAAAGCCGTTGTCTCCCCCATTGCCGGCACGACAACAGACCCGGTAAAGAAAAGTTATGAAATCCCGGGAGTTGCATCGGTCGTTTTAATCGACACTGCCGGAACGGATGACGAAGGTGAACTCGGGGAATTAAGGGTAAAAAAAACGTTCGAAACCATCCGGCAAGCCGATGCAGCCTTACTGGTGATCACCGGCAACCGATTCGGTCATTTCGAAGAAATACTGACCGAAGAATTTCAAAAGTTAAAACTTCCTTTTTTGATCGTACACAATAAATCGGACCTGGAACCTTTACAGGAGCAACTTCGGGAAAAACTCTTGCAAAAATACGGTACCCCGGTTATCGGTTTCTCCACTTGCCAGGCTAAAAGAGAAATGCTGATTCAAAAAATCGGCACTTTGGTAAACCGGCAAAATTCTTCCTCTCTGTTAGGGGATCTGGTTTGTCCCGGCCAAGTGGTTATGCTGGTCACCCCCATCGATTCGGAAGCTCCGACAGGCCGGATGATCTTGCCTCAGGTACAAATGTTAAGAGAGATATTGGACCGGCATGGTATCGGTATTGTCGTCCAACCCGAAGAAATCACGACTTATTTTCAGCGGAATTCGTTACGACCGGACCTGGTAATCACAGATAGTCAGGTATTCGGCAAAATAGCCCCCTGGATTCCCCAGGATATTCCTTTCACCAGTTTCAGCATTATTCTGGCACACCATAAAGGCAATTTCGACCGATATCTGGCCGGGACCTCCCGCATCCCGGAACTGAAAGACGGCGACCGGATTCTTCTGCTCGAATCCTGTTCCCATCATGTTTCCTGTGAAGATATCGGCCGGGTCAAAATCCCCGCCCTTCTTCGTAAGTATACCGGAAAGCAGCTGGAATTCGACCATATCGCCGGCTTAGACCGGATCGAACGTCCGATAACGGATTATGCCCTGATCATTCAATGCGGAGGCTGTATGATCACAGCCACCCAATTGCGCCACCGTCTGCAACCGGCCATCGATGCCCGGATTCCGGTCAGCAACTACGGCATGACTATCGCCTGGCTCCAGGGCATTTTCGACCGTGCAACTCAGGTATTTACTTGTTATCGTCCCAATCCATCCGTTTAAATCCTTGCCCCATAATCTCCTGAGCATTCAGGATCATGGTAAAAGCATGAGGATCGATATGCTGGATGGCCCGTTGCAAAGTAGTCACCTCTTTACGGTTGACGACCGTCATAATCATTTCTTTCTCCGAACGGTTCCACATCCCGTTGACCGGTACGATAGAGCCGCCCCGGTGTAATTCCGAAAGTATAAACCGACGTAATTCTTCTGTTTTTTCGGATATGATGAAAAAAGTTTTATCGCTGGAATACCCACCGATGACAATATCGATTACTTTCCCCATAATAAAAATAGTGATCAGGGAATAAAACGGAGTTTTCCAATCCGGGAAAGCCACAAAACCCAATACCACGATAATCAGGTCGACAGTCATCTGCATCATCCCCAAAGGCCTGCGGGTCAATTTATGTAATACGGCAGCCAAAACATCCGTACCGGCACTCGAAGAACGGGTCTTGAAAATCAATCCGGCTCCGACTCCGATAACCACACCTCCGAAGATACTGGCCAACAATACCCCTTCCTTCGTTGCATCGGGATTGTCGATACCTCCTTTGACCAATTGCAGGGGATCATGTGCAAATTCTGCCGTATAGCCACACCAATGTTCCAGAGCCCACGGAAAACCGTCGGCAAACAAAGCTACCAACCAAAAGCAGATAAAAGTCCTCAAACCGAAATCACGGCCTAATATTTTAAAACCGATCAAACTCAACGGCAGGTTAAAACACAATGCCGCCATACCGATCGGGAATCCCAGTTTCCAGTTCAAAATGGTAGAAATACCATAAATTCCTCCCGGAACGATCTGGTAGGGAGTCATGAAAAAAGTGTAACCGGTCGCTATCACCATAGATCCCAATAAAAGAGTTCCCCAAGTTTGAAACCACCGGGCCGAAAAAATTTTTTCCTTGTAGAAGGAAACTTTTGTAACATTCATAATCAGACAATTAAATTACACGCTGTAAAAAACGATCGCCACCTCCACCACCTCTCCCAATTCGCGCGCAAAGATACCACCCGCTTCAACAATAAAACATGACATTTGTCATCCTTTTACACGAATCGGAGAGGGATAAAACATAAAATACCGGGGTTATGCAATCGTTGGAACACTTAACAATCCTCAAAACCTCATTTTCTTCCGTTAAAAAAACTATCTTTGCCCATAAATGTCATAGAAAATAGCTATAATTGCACAAAATTTTGTGTTTTGTGCAATTTAAAGTCACAACCGCAAGATTTATGAGAACAAAATTAAGTAAGACAAAGAATAAAATCATACATGTTGCCAAGTCTCTTTTCTCAGAAATGAGCGTTTATAAAGCAACGATGAATGATATTGCTCAGGCAGCAAACATGAGTCGGCGGACTTTATATATGCATTTTAAGAGTAAAGAAGAGATTTATCACTATGTAGTCGAGGATCATGTCAAAGACATTAATGAGAAATTGCAGAAGGCCGCAGACTCTGCACTTCCTCCCGACCGCAAATTAAAATTATATATTTTAGCGCGGTTCAATGTGATCGACAATCTGGTCCGTCAGAACAAATACATCCGTTATGATTTTATTTTCAACAATTTGCGAGTTGAACAGTTGCGTAAGGGTATCGATATGAAAGAACGGCAATTGCTAACCCGTATCTTGCAGAACGGTAAAGAGCAAGGCCTCTTCAATATCAATAATCCTTCCTCATTCGCAAAAACGCTGCTGATTATGTTCAAAAGTCTGGAGCAACCCTTTATTATCATCGGGCACCGGAAAAGGAATTATCAGTCGCTGCGTGAATATGTCGACTTACTATTTAATGGAATATTAAACAAAGGCTGAGGATATGGCATACTTCTTGTTAGCACGAAGGTTTGATGTCAAAATCACAGCTAACAGAAACATAATGCTAAATCTATGGAATTGTTTATCAACAAAATTTCCCACTATTTACCGGACTCTGTGGTTCCTAATTCTTACTTCAAGGAAGTAAACGGTCTGGACGACGAATGGATTTATTCCCGGACCGGTATCAAAAACCGCAGTAAAGCAGCTGCAAATGAAAACACCAATACGATGGGGATAAAAGCAGTGGATCTTGCCACTACCGATTTGCCTTATCCCATGGAGGAAATCGATTTAATCATCGCAGCAACCTATTCCCCCTACGATACCGTTGCTACCCCGGCCCATATGGTGCAACGCCGTTATCACATCGAGCACGCCAAATGTGTGAGTGTTTCCTCAGCCTGTTCTTCTTTTATCAATGCGATGGAAATTGCACAAGGCTATTTTGCTCTGGGGAAAGCGACCAAAGCCCTGATCATCGGAGCAGAACACAACACAGCTTATGCCAACGAAAACGATCCGCAAAGCGGCCACCTATGGGGAGACGGTGCTGTAGCGTTTTTTGTCTCTGCCGGGAATTATAGCGGGCATGATCCCCGAATTATCGATATCTATACCCAAGGTCTGGGACACATCGGCAAAGCAGCCGAAGCGGTGTATCTCCGCCCACAGAACGGTGGCATCGGAATGCCTGAAGGACGCGATGTATTTATCAATGCCTGTCATTATATGGTCGAAGCTTTAGAAAAGGTAACCCAAAGTTATGGTAAGACTGTCCAGGATTTGAATTGGATTTCTTCGCATCAGGCCAACCAGCGCATTATCAAAACGATAGCCAGGCAAACCGATATCCCGGAGGAACGTTTTCTGATGAATATCGAACAACGAGGTAACACCGGCAGCCCGAGCTGTGCCATCTCTCTCTCCGAAAACCTGCATAAAGTGAAACCCGGAGACCTGGTCGGCCTTACCGTTTTCGGCGGGGGCTACTCCTGCGGAGCAATGCTGTTACAGTTCTAAAAGCTGAGTGTATAATTAAAACGTCCTATAATCTGAAAAAGGGAGAAAAGAAGAGTAACCTTCAATTCTCCCTTTCTTTAATTTTATGGCAGGTATATTTTTTCTTTCTATTCCGATTCCGGGTTTTGTGCCGTCAGACCGGTTCGCCTG